>JFJP01021704.1_pt1 | contig 11928 bp, 13 predicted proteins | sample 431651 | NCBI WGS metagenome assembly JFJP01 (sample SAMN02602958, study PRJNA72255) | Microbial mat metagenome, whole genome shotgun sequencing project. | biome: fresh water; feature: sink hole; material: water; isolation source: purple microbial (photo- and chemosynthetic) mats found in... | reverse complement strand
ATGACCTTTGAAGGTGTAAGTGGTACAAAAAAGGAGAATCTGTACTGTGAAACGAGTAAAACAGGTTGAAGAGTCGAAAAATTTGATTACAGATGCGTTAATTTCACTTCTTCAAACCTATGAACTAAGGGAGATTACGATTTCTCAAATAACTGCAGAGGCAGGGGTTGGTCGAAATACTTTTTATCGTAATTTTGAGAATAAAGAGGATATTATTCACTGGATGTTCGAACAGATTTATGCCGAAGCAGAGGAGGTACTTCAACAGAAGAAAAATCCTCGACCGAAGGATCTCCTTCTTTTTCGTTTTCGATTGATAAAAGAGAATCCTCAACTGACCATTATTGCTAAGCGTCGAGAAGTATTTGATATTATGCATAAATTCAGACTTAAAAAAAGTACCTCCCTTTTTCAAAATTTTCTTATGCCCAAAGGGTATAAGTTAGATTTCAATATTGGCGGACTCTTTTATGTAACCTCTCGATGGATTGAAGAAGGAATGAAAGAGTCCCCTGAAGAGATGGTAAAGATTTTGAGTAAGTTGTTTCGTATATAACAACGCCGTGGTGTGTCCGAGGAACGAGGTCACGCCAACTCAAAGTCGTTAGAAATCTTCGCGCTCGTCCAAACTTCCACATGAGTTCACTGGCATATAATAATATTCGTGACAAATAAAAGGGCTATTTCAATCGAGAAACAGCCCTTTCTTGTATGTCATATCGTATGAAAACGATTATTTTTTCGCATCAGCTTTCACTTCGGTTTTTTCAGCTTTTGCATCAGCTTTCACTTCGGTTTTTTCAGCTTTCGCATCAGCTTTCACTTCGGTTTTTTCAGCTTTCGCATCAGCTTTCACTTCGGTTTTTTCAGCTTTCGCATCAGCTTTTACTTCGGTTTTTTCAGCTTTCACTTCGGTCTTGGCAACAGGTGCAGGTGTGTTGGCTGTCTTTACATCTTCTGCAACAAGTAGTGATGCTGTACAGAGCATTGTAGCTACGGCGAGTTTTGTCAGTTTCATTTGAAACCCTTTCACTGATATTTATTACTATTCCCTGTATTTCAGGGCTTTTATAAAATAGTGTTTAGAAAACATATTTGCTTAAAATTATACCGTTTACTACTACATATTATTCCGGTGAAAATTTAGGTCACCTTAATTTGAAAACTTTTCCGTAAAAAACATCTGAACCGAATTTGATTTTCCAAGACATTAGTTTCCAACTTTCAGAAAATATTCCTCTGGAATTATGAACTTCCAACCAGAATTTTTTCATTTTTCCAACAGAATAGAATCAACAGAAATTCGAAAGATCAATCGCCAAATATTTCAATCTGCCTAACAACCACATACTGTGACCAGAATCTGAAAATACTATGGCGTTCGTATTTCCACATCAACAATCTGTTTGTCGTAAAAATCCCAGAATTATAATCTACGCCAATATCTATCGCAAAATTCCCCAAAACCATTTCTCCAAATTCCCGTTTAGGAATTGGATGAGTGTATGAATTTGCAATTCCTGTTTAGGAATTGGACAGCCAGAGGGATTTTGTTCAATTCCTGTTTAGGAATTATACAGCCAGCGGGATTTTGTTCAATTCCTGAGTAGGAAATGACCAGCCAGTAGGATTTTGTTCAATTCCTATTTAGAAATTGGTCAGCCAGAGGGATTTTGTCCAATTCCTATTTAGGAATTGGTCAGCCAGCGGTTTTTCCAATTCCTGCATAGGAATTTGTTATCACTCGCGGGGCAAATATGTGGTGAACAACACAAATACTACGGTTCGACAGGCTCACCGATCACGGTGTCTGAGCTTGTCGAAGACAAATAGTCGAAGTGACATAGTTGAGACGCGAAGCAATAAGAGATTTCATTGCAAATCCTGATTTAGGTTTGCCTCTCGGCAAGTGATTCAACTCCTGTATGGGAATATGAACCCATGCCGATTATTCAGAAAAATAGAGCGAAACAAAAAATAGTGTGAAGATCACACTTTGCGTTATTTCATTAGTATATTAAAAATACAAATGCATGTTCAGTACTAAACAAAGGGAGTAATTCATGCTGATCCAGAAACTTTCGACCAGCTGCAGTGTTAATGAAGCAAATGGTTTGAAAAATGATATCATTCGTGCATACGAGTCATCCACAGAGCTTGCGGGGGATATAAATCTTGCCGGTGCAATAGCAGATGTTCGTGAAACCGGTGCAACTCTTTCTGCGGCAATCGAACACCAAAGAGCAGAGAATACACTGAAAGCAAAAGATACTGATCGCGTATCTGCATATCGTTCTCTTGTCGGCGCAGTAACCGGATATACGTTCAATCCTATCGAAACGGTTGCACAGCCGGCAAAACTGTTGGAATCACTGTTTACTCAATTTGGTTTAAGTATGCTCAGTGAACCATACGTTGTAAAAAGTTCTAAAATCTGTGTGATTCTGGAAAAACTAACAGAACCGTCTATGGCATCTGCTGTCAAAGTTCTTGCCGGTGTTGATCTCCTTCTCGCTGATCTTACAAAAAAAGAGTCTATATTTGAAGAAACCCGTGTGGTCTATGAATCTGCCGCTGCTCAGGAAAAGATTTTAGTTACCGCTTCGGATGCAAAAACTGAAGTTGTGGCAGCAATTAATCTTAAGCTGGTAGGGTATGTTAACGGCATGGCGGCAGTGCAGGAAAATCACTATGGTGAATTTGCCCGCACCATTGATAAACTGATCAGCCTTATTAACGATGCAGTAAAACGGCGCCGTGGTACAAAAAAGAAACCCGACCCTCTCGATCCGAAAACAACAATTGATGAGTAGACGATAAAACGGGAACTTCGCAAGAGGTTCCCGATTTTTGATCTACACAATCGCCGAGGGCACGGTGCCGATAAACTATTTTCTCGCCATGAATATAAAAGAGATCCCCGCCCCCGATTCTATTGCCGCCGAAGGTTTTTGCGTGAAATGCAACACCGTTCACACCATTCGCCGTGGCACCGCTATCGATCACTGTATTGCCATTATGGAAAAACTGCGCGCAGAGAAGCGCATTGATTTCGACACGCCGATTGAACAGGCTGACCCACTCTGTTCAACCGATATTCTCTATTCGCGGCTTGGTCAAATGTTCGGCGTGCTCGTGTGCCATGACTCGGCGGACAACGAAGTGGTATTGAAATCGTTTTCGTATAAACACGGTGGCCTGGTTTGGGATGTTCCCGGCTGGGTTCCCACACTGGCTGATCCCGAACGCTATGATGCCACGGTTGAGTTTGGCAATTCGCTGATCCATCCGCTGACTCACAAGATCAATCTCATGGAGAAAAATGACCCCGCCCGCGAACCTCTTGTGGAAGAACGAAAATGCCATTCGCATCGGATCATGGACGATCTCTACAATCTCTACCACGCTCACAATTTCTGTGGAGAAGAACGGCTCCTCGAGGAGATATTCCATTCTGATCAACCAAAAATGCCCATGGGAACCGGCGACTGCTGTGCCCCAAAACTGCTCAACTACGCCGCGAGGCAAGGACTCACACCGATTTCCATGGCAGAGTTCTACTGGGGAAAATCAAGTCACGACGGGTTGCGGATCGAGGGCGAATTCTACAGCGCCTGCGAACGGCGATGTCAGCCAATTTTGGGCTTTATGCTCTGCGGAATAGAGTGATTACTGCCGAATCTTTGCAAAGGCAAGATTTTCAAAACCGCTCATCTCAGCCGCATCCATACACTGAACCAAAAGATCAAACACCACACTGGAATCAGAACCGATTGTCACATCGTCGCGATCCTTTGCATGAACTGCTTTCGACCGAACCGCGCGCAAATGGCTGGCAAGCTGATCAATAGCGCGAAGTGGGCGTTTTTCGCAGATAATCGTATCGCGAAGGCTGAGTCCATTCAGGTCGCCATTTTTCCAATAGGGTATTCCTTTTGAAATTGCCGCCACTGCTGTTCCTGTCGAATCGGTCAAAAGATCGCCCGATGTAGTTTCATACAGCGCTTCAATGGGTGTTCCTGTGGCGTTTACGGCGACAACAGTTCCGTTATCACTGCTGTTTTTGGAAGCTCGAAAGCGAATCGTTTCGCGGAAACCGGTGGCATAGCCGACAGTTATGGTCGAATCAGAGGTGAGAATGGTCGCCTTTAGCATTCCGGTCGAATCCATGGCCGAGGAGGGTTTGCCGTTCGCAAGGCGATCCATTTCGCTCTTGGCATCGATCGTGGCGATCTTGGAAAACTCCACCGAAGCGAGCAGTACGGGAATAAGAACCACCATTAGGTTCATGAATGACGAGAGATCAAGGCTTGTACTTTCAGACAGTTTTCTGCGTTTCATACTAACTCCTCAGAAATGGGTACATCTTCTGGGAATCTAGCACATCACAATACAAATCGCGACAGTTGTTCGATAAAAACCGAAACTGCACTACAATTTGTCATACAGCGATCGAGTTGACTCAAGGAGCGTAAAAAAAGGATCGCCACATCGGTGACGATCCCCCATGATTCAGCGTAAATCGATTACTTACTGATTTACAACGATTGTGTTATCTTCTTCAACAACTTCTTCTTCTTCATTCATGGCAGTCATAACTTCACTAGTAAGATCGTATGTTTTTCCACCGCTCACTAATTCAACTTTTCCCGTAATTTTTGGCTCTGCAGTTTCGTCAGTCATTGACACTACCATATTAAGTGAGTAGATAATTTGTCCTTTGTACTCTCCTGCAAAATTCATGGCGCCGTTATACGACATGTTCATAGCTGTCTCAGACATAGTAAATGCGCTGGTAAGTGCGCCACCGAGGAAAATTTCCCCATCATCAGAATAATCAAAAGCGATTAATTTAATAGTTCCCGAACCTTTACCAGTCTGATCATCCATTGATGCACTCGCCACCATTTTCATTTCGCCTGAATTTGCACCAGCCATTGTATACGAAGTATCATATTTAACAGTAGCACGAGCACGCGCTTCCGTCATGCTAAGAACTCCAGCAAGAGTGCTTAACACAGAGTCTTTATTTGCATCAGTGATAACTAAATTCTTTTTATCAGCGTGAGCACCGACAGTTCCTTCTGAAATAGCTACAGTCCCATCAGGGTTACGAGAAGTTCCCTGTGATACGACATCATCCTTACATCCTACAAAAACCATCATTGCAACAACTGCTGATGCCAAAATACCCATTCTACGCATGACACACTCCTCGGTGTTTTGTTATAAATATGGCGGTACTTCCGCCTTTGCTTGGAGAAAGTGTGCCATTCCATTTTCATGTTGTCAAGAATGATTCAAAACATTTTTGTTATTTTCTGAAAACGCACTTATCCTCTTAATCCTTTAGAAAAAAACGTCCTTAACTTTCGCTACAGACGTTTATACGAAGCGTAGTCAAAATGGATTACTCGGAATCTTCCTCTTCGGTCACTTCCGGCGTTTTCGGTTCTGCAAAGAGCGGAAGGCCGTTCAGCACAGGTGCATCGATCGGTTCAGCATTTTCGTCTCCCACAGACGAAGCAACCACTGCTCCACCGGATTTGTGGAACTCAATGACACTGAATTCGCGATCAGTCACCTTGTTCCCACGAGCACTTACCCCTTTGATCGCAAACTCATCGAGCGGACAATCCACTTCGAACCGGCGCATTGTCTTTGTCGGCACAAAACGCACCACAAACCGACCTTCCGTTTCGGTGGTAAGCTCCAACAGTTCGCCGCCTTCGGGAATAAGCTGATACTCGCGGTTCGCGATGAATTTGGTGATCTTAAATCGTTTGATAAAGACCACACCATCCTTGTCGCGATAGAGTACTGTGAACACCGTATTTTCGATAGTCGCAGTATCGGTAAGACCGACGTAAGCAAGGCGATATCCAATAAACTTTTTGTCGGGAACATCGATAACCTGATATACCCCTTTGCGATCGATATAGAGAATCCGGTCGTAAATCGAACATTTGAACCGCTTGGGGCCATCTTTCAGATCGTATCCAGCGTATCCATTGTTCCCATTATAGCGGAAATCGAGATCGCGAATTGCCGCTTCTTTCATGTTTTTCTGATCGAGTTGCAACAGTTCCGTTTTGCGCGGATAGCTGTCGCGATATTTTTCGATCATCATGTCGAGCCAACTGTGAGCGTAGCCGATAATATCGTTCAACAGCTTTACAATTTCTGCGAGTCGGCCGCGAATTTCACTGAGTTCGCCCTTGGCTTTGTTCATGTCGTACGCTGAAATTTTGCGAATCTGAAGACGCAGTAAGTGTTCGATATCGTCGTCCGTAATCGGGCCCACCACTTCAGCCATAAACGGTTTAAACCCATCGAGCACCGCTTTTTTTACTGTTTCTAGCGTTTTGCGCGTCTTGATCAGTTCGTAGATCTCTTCTTTGACGAAAATCATTTCCAACGTGCGACGGTGTAATTTTTCCGTGAGTTTCCCCTGCTCGAGAATCAGTTCACGGCGAAGAATATCCTGCAGTTGTCGCGTCGAGTGTTCGATCACCTGATGAACTTTCATTTCCAGCGGGCGATTTTCGTGAATCAACAAAAGATTGACCGAAATCGACATTTCGCAATCGGTGAACGCATAGAGAGCATCGATAATTTCACTGGCACGGAATCCCCGTTTCAGTTTCAGTTCGATTTCTACCTGATCAGTCGAAAAGTCGTTGATTTTGGTAACCATAATCTTGTTTGCACGAGTTGCGTTGTCAATCGAGTTAATCAGCGATTCCGTGGTACAACCATAGGGAACTTCCCGAATAATCACGGTGCTGTCGTTGACAATTTCCACTCGAGCCCGCGTGAGAAGTTTTCCCTGACCATCGTTGTAGTCGGTCACATCGGCAAGCCCACCGGTAGGGAAATCGGGATAGAGAATGTACGCTTCACCATTGAGTTCTGATTTCATCGCTTCGAGCACTTCGATCAAATTGTGGGGCATGATCTTAGTTGCCATTCCCACAGCGATACCTTCGGCGCCATGAACAATTGACACGGGGAATTTCGCAGGGAAATTAACCGGTTCTTTGTTTCTTCCATCGTAAGAAGGTTCGTATTCGGTCAATTCGGGATTGTAAATCGCTTCGCGCGCCATGGCAAGAAGGCGACACTCAATATATCGAGCTGCCGATGCGGGGTCACCGGTGTAAATATTACCAAAATTCCCCTGTTTTTCGATAAAGAGGTCTTTGTTCGCCAGAACCACTAACGCGGAATAGATCGACGCATCACCGTGAGGATGATATTTCATACAGTGACCGACTACGTTGGCCACTTTGTTGAATTTCCCGTCATCCATTTCGAACAGCGAGTGAAGAATGCGTCGCTGAACCGGTTTTAAGCCGTCAGACAAGTAGGGAATCGCACGATCTTTTATCACATAGGATGCGTATTCCAAAAAGTTTACATCAAAGAGCTCTTTTATGTAGGCCATGTACCGCTCCGTAAAGTTTACCGATTTATGGTGATAAATATACTCTATGGCGATTTGTGGTTTGCAAAATCGGAAAATCTCTTTGCTGAACGAAATGTCCCACTTGTTGTGAAACATAAATCGTTATATTCGAGACAGAACGAAAGGAACTACCAATGAAATTAAAACGCTCTCTTTTAGCGGGAATATTGTTGATTGTCGGATGCAACGAACGAACTGTTGGAATAGCAGGTCCTTCACTTCCACCGGAGTATCGCGATGGTATTTATCGGTACAATCAATATGAATGGACTGAAAACAGCCAAAACAAGTTAGTCTACAACATTCAAGGGCCACGAAGCGGGAATACAGAAAAAATCTATGTCGATTTTAGATTCAACGGAATTCAGATGTCAGCCACGGGCAATTACCCTAACACTGATGCGTTCTGCCAGATTCAATTTTACACACCGGATGGAAGCATGCTGACCAACACGCGAGTAAATATGAATCACGGTGTTTGCTACAGCAATGTATGGAGTCCCAGTGGTCCGGTGAGTTATATCGTATTTGATTTTAACGGATATTTCGGGGAGTCGAAGTTCGTGATTGAAAGTTTCGCTCGCTGAGCTAGCCGCGAGTTACCTGATTTCGGCCGTTCTCTTTTGACACATACAAAAGAGAATCGGCTCTTCTGGTGAACAGATCTTCTGTTTCCCCAGGAATGTACTCAGTCACCCCCAATGAAACAGTTACATGAAGTTTGTCAACCGTGTATGATTGTTCAACTCGTTGACGAATTCTCTCCGCCACGAGATGTGCATTCTGCCCGTTAGTCTCTGGACACATGATAACAAACTCTTCACCACCATAGCGAAATGCTCGGTCGCTCGTCCGAATCGTCACGGCAATCGTCTTAGAAACAAGCTGAATAACTTCATCTCCAGTTTTGTGCCCATAGGTGTCATTAAAATTTTTAAAATGGTCAATATCGAGAATGATCATCGACAAGGCTCGATGGTAGCGCGAAGCCACCGATGTTTCAGAACTGATTATTGCATCAAACATTCGGCGATTAAACAGTCCGGTCAAACCATCTTTGGAAGCATACTCTTCCTGCTGGCGAAGAATTGCCGCTCGTTCCAATGTGGCAGAAGTTTGTTGTGCCGCCAAAGCAAACAGCGTTCGCGACGACTCAGTAAACGGTTCCCCTTTGGATACTGAAATCAGAATGCCGACCAATCGCTTTTCCGTAATCAACGGCGTGAGGTTTATCGAGTAGAATTTCATATTTGACCACGACCAGCGAGGGATTTTATGAAGATTTTCAATAAATCCACTTCCCGTCGGAAATGTTTCAGCCAGATTTTTCAGATACACGCCATGCGCATTCGGGCTCCCACCGAGATAAAAATCGGGGTCGGTTTTTTCGATTACCTTCAAAGAGTCTTCATCTTTCACCGCGATCATCTGAACAGCACTCCCGCTAAGCGACACAATTTTTTCAAAGGCCAGGCGAATTATATCACGGCGTTCCAGCGTCTTTTCCAGAATCCGCGTAATTGACAGCGAAAACTGAACACCACGCAGTGTTTGCTGGTTAATGCTGTTTTGGTGAATGTGATCGATCGTCGATGCGAGAATCGTTGAAATCTCTTTGAGAAGCGAACCCAGTTCTGTGAGAATGGCACTGTCGGACACATTGGCAATGCGAAATACGAGCGTTCTGCGTTTCGTAAACACCGGCACACAGGCGACATTGTATTCCGGTGGGACTTGCATCGTTGGAACGTGGAAATAGCGATCTTTCAAGTCCGGTACAATCACCGTGTTATTAGTGTGAATTGTTTCCCCCAAGATTGAACCGGACTCGTCAATTTCAGGGATGAGCTCACCCTTGTAGCCAGAACCGTAAATATAGTTAAACTTAAATTCATCTGGATTGTAGAGAAAAATCCCCACATAGGAAGCGGTAAATGCTTGACGAAAAAAGAGGACCGACTCTTTTAGGAATTCGTCAGCGGTATGGTTTTTGGAAACAAATGCGAGAAATTCACGAATAAAAGAACAACGCAATTTTTCGTACTGAAGGAGCTCAACAGCACGAGTCAACTTGGCAATGCGTTCATCTTTTTCGCGGATCGAAGGATTTATCGATGTACTCACATGCTTATCCATTATTCCTCATTTCAGACAATCACCCTTAAGTGTACTATTATCTCTAAAGCCATGCAAGCAGTAACGACAGAACAGCAGATACGAAAAACGAAATAAATTATATTAACATGAGCTAACCACTTAGAATCCGTGTGGAGGATCTATGCTGAACAATGATCTAATGTACTTAATGATATTGACGGCACTCTCAATTATTGCAATAATGATAGCTGTGAATGCCGAAGGCAAAGGTCGAATCGCGATTAGTTGGCTTCTCAGCGCAATTCTTGTTGCGGGTAATGCCATCGTAGTAGCTGATTATTTCAAAAGCAACCGTTCCATAAGCGACGACGCATCATACAACCAACGCTTGGTAGACGAAAAAAACAAAATATCAGAATCGCTTGAAGTGTCATCAGTTGGAAATCAAGATCTTAATGAAAATGATCTAAAAAGTGATGAGATTTCTCGCATTCTCGAAATCACTTCACAGGGAATACCATTAGCGGAGAAACTCTCTTCGCTCAATCTCGACGATTATGCTCTTTCCGAAGAGAGACGAATTGCAGAAGCTGCATCCCTAAAACGGCAATCACAAGAACTTATCGCGCGATTTGAAACAATTAAACCAACAATTACCTTTTATCGAGACAATGCATTAAGCCAAGCATTAGAAAAACTTGACAAGAGTGCAATGTACTGTAAATTGTACTACACTTCTGCAGATAGCGATCAAGAAGGCGTCCGAGAAAAGGCTATGCGAACCAGTTCTATTGCCTCTAAAGAACTGTTTTTAAAAGTAAATCGTAAAATTGAATCACAGAAGTGAAAAACTCGCTTGACTTTTATAGAGCGACTTTACTATTTTGCCGACGCTATGTTCATTGATTTAAGAAAAACACCGGAAGGTTCGTCCTCTGCAAAGGTGATGCTTTCATTCTCAAACGATTTGCGAGAATTAGGGCAATTAGCCGCAGAGTTTCCCGCAACGGTATCGACTCAACGATACGGATCAATGATCCGCGCAACCGTTGAGTACGAGTGTTCGTCACGACAGGAGTGTGCTCGCTGCTGTTCAGAGTTCGAACTTCACACGGCGGGAACCGTTTCGTTTATCCTTCGTTCTTCACAAGAGGAAGAAGAAGATGGCGAACTTGACGAATATGTGTATGAGTCTGAAGATGACAAAATCGATTTCAGCCAGACAGTGTATGACGATTTCATGGTGCAAGTTCCTGTTCAACCGTTGTGCTACTCCGAGTGCAAAGGATTTGAATCAGAAAAACCATCGCTTGAAATTGAACATCCAGCGAATCCGGCAGTCGATGCCCGTTGGTCGGCACTGACAAAACTGAAAAACAAGTAGATATTACATAAAAGTTGGAGAACTGAAATGGCAGTACCAAAGAGAAGATGTACAAGCACCCGTCGCGACAAACGTCGTTCCCATGATGCGATTCGCGCATTTGCACCATCTGTATGCTCGCAGTGCAAATCTGCAAAAATGGCACACCGAGTGTGTCCTTCATGCGGATCATATGGTGGTGAAGTAGTTATTCAGATGGAAGACTAATTTGTCTTCTATTACGCTCTCAATAGATGTTCACGGTGGCGATTATGGCATTCAGAATGTGATGCCGGCGGTCGCCAAGGTGCTTCGCGAGAGCAACCAGACTTTTCGACTTGCTCTATGCGGTCGAAAATCTGAAATTGAACAAACAATTTCTGAAATGCGGTTGGACTCCTTTGTGGAATCCGGCCGCATTTTTATTGTGTCCGCAGAGCAAGAAGTACCCAAAGGAGAATCGGTTAGCCGAATCTGGAGAAACTATCCCGAATCCTCATTGGTTAAAGCAATTGCGATTCAAAATGATGGCATCGCAAACGCTTCATTAAGTGCGGGGGACACGGGCGCACTCTTTGCGTCATCCGTGTTTGTCCTTGGGCGCCAAGATACAATTTCCCGGCCAGCTCTGGCAGCAACCCTGCCTACAGAAACCGGTAAAACCGTCCTATTGCTCGACGTAGGCGCAAGTCTTGACTGCAACCCTGAACACCTTCTTGGCTTTGGCCAAATGGGCTACGCTTACATGAAACTTCTCAACCGCGAGCAAGATCCGAAAATTGGCTTGCTAAATGTGGGAACAGAAGAGCACAAAGGCACGGTTAAGATTCGCCGCGCAAATGAACTGTTTGTTCAGAGTTGCCCTGGCTACATCGGCTATGTCGAAGGTGGCGATATGCTTCGCGGTAATTGCTCGGTTGTTGTTTGCGATGGATTCATAGGAAATGCCTTACTAAAAAACAGCGAAAGCTTGTTCAGTTTCATGAAAAAGCAGATCGCC
>JFJP01002407.1_pt1 | contig 11928 bp, 20 predicted proteins | sample 431651 | NCBI WGS metagenome assembly JFJP01 (sample SAMN02602958, study PRJNA72255) | Microbial mat metagenome, whole genome shotgun sequencing project. | biome: fresh water; feature: sink hole; material: water; isolation source: purple microbial (photo- and chemosynthetic) mats found in... | reverse complement strand
CTGAGCGAAGCCGACCGTCGCCAACCGCCGCCAGTCGGTACAATCATCACCTACCGCTATCGCGAACTGACCAGTCGGGGGCTGCCGAGATTCGCCAGTTTTCACCGGGTGCGAGAGATTTAGGGCACAACCCTGTTTCGAGGATATACGCCATGCGTCTGACTGAGCATCAAATACACCTTATCCGCCAACTTGCGCAGCAAGTGGCAGGCAGCCAATCACGCGTGCGAGTTTTTGGTTCCCGGCTGGATGATTCTGCGAAGGGTGGAGATATTGATCTCTTGCTTGAACTGGCTGAACCTGTTAACAACCCCGCACTCATTGCCGCGCAGATGTCTGCTCGGGTGTCGCGTGCCCTGCACGGACGTAAAGTGGATGTACTACTTAGTGCGCCCAACCTCATGCGCCTACCAATTCACGACGTGGCATTCAGCGAAGGTAAATTACTATGATTGTGGAACCGAAAATCGCTCTGCGCCTGCACTTATTGGCCCGAAATAAGGATAATCAATGACAACGAACACGCGTAAGGGCATCATCCTCGCCGGCGGCTCGGGCACCCGGCTTTATCCGGCGACGCAGGTGGTTTCCAAGCAACTGCTGCCGATCTTCGACAAGCCGATGATCTACTACCCGCTCAGCACACTGCTGCTGGCAGGAATCCGCGACATTCTGGTGATCTCGACACCGCAGGACACCCCGCGCTTCGAGCAACTGCTCGGCGACGGCAGCCAGTGGGGAATCAATCTGAGCTACGCGGTGCAAGCATCGCCCGACGGGCTGGCGCAAGCCTTCCTGATCGGCGAGCCGTTTGTCGGCAAGGCGACGTCAGCGCTGGTCCTGGGCGACAATATCTTTTACGGGCACGATTTCGCCGGGCTATTGCAGGATGCTTCTTCCCGGCAGGAGGGAGCTACGGTTTTCGCCTATGCCGTCAATGATCCGGAGCGCTACGGCGTGGTCGAGTTCGACGCGCAGGGGCATGCGGTCAGTCTTGAAGAAAAGCCCAAGACTCCCAAATCGCGTTACGCCGTCACGGGGCTCTACTTCTACGACAACCACGTGGTCGAACTGGCCAAGACCATCAAGCCTTCGGCACGCGGCGAACTGGAAATCACCGACCTTAACCGCCTCTATCTGGAACAGGGCAGGCTCAGCGTTCAGACCATGGGCCGCGGTTATGCCTGGCTGGACACCGGTACGCACGAATCGATGCTCGAGGCCAGCCAGTTCATTCATACCATCGAGAATCGTCAGGGACTGAAAGTGGCCTGCCCCGAGGAAATCGCCTGGCGCAATGGCTGGATCGATGACGGACAGCTCGAAAAAATGGCGCAACTGCTCGCCAAATCGGGTTACGGACAGTATCTGAAGGGTTTGTTGCACGACAAGGTGTTCGCATGAAAGTGACGCCGCTGGCCATCCCCGAGGTGTTGCTGATCGAGCCGAAAGTCTTTGGCGACGAGCGCGGGTTTTTCTTCGAGAGCTTCAATCAAAAGGTATTCAACGAAGCAACTGGCCTCGATATCAACTTCGTGCAGGACAACCACTCGAAGAGCGCACAGAACGTACTGCGCGGACTGCACTACCAATTGTCACCAAGGGCGCAGGGTAAACTGGTTCGTGTCATTGCCGGCGAGATTTTCGATGTGGCCGTCGATATCCGCAAGGGATCGCCGACTTTTGGCAAGTGGGTCGCTGAAGTGCTGTCTGTCGGGAATAAACGGCAAATGTGGATCCCGCCGGGCCTCGCCCACGGCTTCCTGGTGCTCAGCGAGTCAGCGGAGGTTCTTTATAAGGCGACTGATTACTATGCGCCGGAATACGAGCGCTGCATTCTCTGGAACGATCCGGATCTGGCAATCGCGTGGCCGCTGGAGGGCGATCCGGTACTGTCGGTTAAGGATTCAAGTGGCGCACCGTTTGTAGGTCGGGCTTCAGCCCGACAATAAAAGGTGAACTGTCGGCCTGAAGGCCGACCCACAGAAAGGAGCCGGGAGATGACCTACAACGACTTGCGCAAGGGTCGCTGGTCTTCACCGGGTCATGTTTACACGCTCACCTTCGTTGCCCGTGCCCGTTTCCCGTTCTTCGAAGATTTCTCCCTTGGACGCATGGTCGTTGCCGAAATGCGTGGCCTGCACGAACAAGCTGTGCTTGATTCGCTGGCTTTCGTGGTCATGCCGGATCACTTGCATTGGCTTGTCACACTTGATCATGGCAAATTGGCTGTTATCGCGCAAACCCTGAAAGGCCGCAGCGCCCGGCGCATCAACAAGATGCGGCAAACCACTGGCCCAATCTGGTAGCCCGGCTACTATGACCATGCCGTGCGTGCCGACGAAGATTTGCGCAACCAGGCCAGATACATTGTCGCCAATCCCCTGCGCGCTGGTCTTGTAGCTTCGCTCAGCAACTACCCTTTGTGGGACTCCGCGTGGCTGGAGATCGGATAAAGAAAACCTTGTCGGCCTGAAGGCCGACCTACAAAGTCGCCGTCGTAGAAAGAAGTTTGTGGGCCGGGCTTCAGCCCGACAGTAGCGCCGAATAAATACATGTATAATTACACCATTCTGTACATTTTGTAGATTGCCATGAAACATGCCACATTCACTGAGGTGCGTAATCACGCCAAGCAGTATTTTGACATTGTCGAGTCAGGTGGATCGGTGCGCGTACTACGCAACGGGAAACCCATAGCCGACATTGTTCCGGTTATGGCTGATTTGCCCTCGTGGAAGCGGCGCAAAGCGCAGCCCCTTATCCTGGATGGTGTTTCGATCAGCCGCTTGATTCTCGAAGAGCGTAAATCGGGCTTATGAACGAGGGGGCCAGATGCACGTTTTCTTCGATTCATCCGCCTTTATAAAACGTTATGTCAGTGAGACAGGAACGGATGCCGTGTTGGCATGGTGTGATAAGGCAACCGAGATCAGTTTGTCCGCTATCGTATTACCCGAAATAATTTCAGCTTTTTGCCGTTTGCATCGTGAGGCCAGGATTACCGATACGCAATATCGGCAATTGAAGTCATTGTTGCTGGCCGATATCGAGGATGCTGCCATTTGCGACCTGTCTCCCGCGGTATTGGGACAGGCGGTTTCGAGTCTCGAAACCAGCGTTCTGCGTGGCATGGATGCCATTCACATTGGTAGTGCGGTGGTCTTGAAGGCCGACGTTTTCATTTCGTCCGATAAACATCAACTCGAAGCGGCCACTCGAGCGGGATTGAAGACCGAAGCGGTTTGAAGAAGAAATATTGTGGATCGAGAAAACCTTGTCGGCCTGAAGGCCGACATAATTGCGAATCGGCTTTCCATAATCTTGAAGTGCAGCAGAGGATCAAATGCGACTAACTGAAAATCAACGTGAGTCGATCAAATCCGTCGTGAGAAGTGTTGTCGGAGAGGAAAGTCGCATCTGGCTTTTCGGGTCTCGCGTCGATGACAGCAAGCGAGGCGGTGACATTGACCTTCTGATTGAAACGGAGACGGTTGTTTCAAATCGGGCAACTGTGCTGTGCCAACTTGAGGGTGCTCTTGTAGTTCAACTCGGCAACCGCAAGATCGACGTCCTGCTCAAGGACGCACATACCGCCGACATCTCCATCTACCATGCTGCCCGACAGACGGGAGTGCTGCTGTGACTTTGACCTATTTGCCCGAACATGCAGATTCTGCGCGTATTGCCCTTGATCTTGCCGAGCGCGAGTCGGCGCATCTTCGCTACACATGCAATACGTTATATGCCGAGACTATTGATCTCGCATGGGTCGAAGTTCTTGCACAACGCGAAGATCTGGCGGAAAAGATTGACGCGTTCGTCGGTCGCTTCGGACGCCTCTAGGATCATATCGGCGAGAAACTATTGCCCGCGTTGGCAAGACTTCTCGGCGAGCAGCCGAAGTCGTTGCTTGATGTTGTGGCTTATTCCGAGCGCATGGGGTGGGTGGAGGACGCGGAAGAATTCATCGGCGCTCGGAAACTACGCAATCTGCTTGTGCATGAATACATGACCGAAACCGAGCTTTTTCATGCTGCATTGATTGCGGCAAAGCCGGCGACAGAATTACTATTCCGCGTTGTTGCTGCAACCAAAGCCGAGGCCAGCATGCGTGGTGTTCTTCATCGGGGTGGTGGCCAGTCATGTTGAATGCGTGAGTAAGACCCTCGGGCTTCAGTCCGACAAAGGCTTAAATATGCACAGTCGGCCTGAAGGTCGACCCACAAGGCCAACCCACAATACAATGTGACGCAATCAGATTGTTGGGATATACTAAAGCGCTATCCATATATCTGAAGAATCAAACCATGGCGACGACTACTGTATTTACTAACAACCGTAGCCAGGCTATCAGGCTTCCCGCTGAACTGCGCTTGCCGGATAGTGTCAAGCGGGTGGACGTTCGGGCACGTGGCTGTGAGCGCATCATCGCCCCAGTGGGTCAAACGTGGGACAGTTTCTTTTTAAGTGACTCCCAAGTACCCGACGATTTCATGGAGACGCGCGCCAGCCAGGATCAGCCTGAGCGCGATGCATTGTGATGCTGCGCTATCTGTTGGACACCAATATCGCGATTTATGTGATCAAATGCAAACCGATCTCGGCATTGCAGTTGTTCAATGAACATGCTGGACACATGGCAATTTCGTCCATTACGCTGGCTGAATTGTTGCACGGTGCTGAAAAGAGCAACGCACCCACACGTTCCCTGGCCGTAGTCGAAGATTTTTGCTCACGTCTGGAGATTTTGCCCTACGGGCCCAAAGCGGCACAGCATTACGGCAGTATTCGCAGCACATTGGAAAAAAGAGGGCAAGCCATTGGCGTGAATGATTTACACATTGCCGCTCATGCCCGCAGTGAAGGACTGACCCTTGTGACCAACAATCTCCGCGAGTTCGAACGTGTGGATGCACTGCAACTGGCCAACTGGGCGCTTTGATTGACTTGGCTTGTAGTTTAGGTCGGGCTTCATCCCGACAACCGAGCTGAGACCCGAAACCGAGTGGGCGGGAAGGGTCCGGCAGGCTTGAACTGGAGTTCAGAAGGCGCTACAATGTAGCTACATTAGAAGTCGCTATTTGAAGGAGAGTTCGATGATGACTGTTGATGTTCGTTCCCGGGTTGAGCCGGAATTGAAGCGGGACGCCGCTGCCGTACTCAAGGCGGCTGGATTGGATGTGAGCACGGCTATTCGTCTGTTTCTGCGTAGTGTTGTGGACACCGGCGGCCTTCCCATACAGGTGCCTCGACCGAACGCCAAGACGCTGGCAGCCATCAAGGCTGCCAAGGCGGGGAAGGTTACAGACACTACGCTTGAAGACCTGTGACCTTGACGCATGTCACGCGCAATCAAGGAGACTAGCCAGTTCAAGTCAGACAAGAAACGAATCAAGCGTTCAGGGCGCTATGACTGGGAGAAGATGCGCTCCGTCGTGAAGGAACTGATGAATGACCGCCCTCTGGACGAGAAGCACCGCGACCATAATCTCTCGGGCGAGTACGAAGGCGCACGCGAGTGTCACGTTGCGCCCGACTGGTTGCTCGTTTACGACAAGAATGGCGATACCAAAACGGGAGCGCTGACGCTGATTCGAACGGGTTCGCACAGTGAGTTATTTTGAACTTTTCCCGTATTGATAAGCCTTGTAGGTCGGGCTTGTAGGTCGGGCTTCAGCCCGACAACAGAGAAAAACAGCTTTCCCATTCGCAGGTATTGAATCCAAAGGCATTTCCGTGTAGTGTGTTCAACTATTGAACGCACTCGGGTGACCTGTTGTGCTGAGCGAAGACCTTCGATACAAACTGCTAAAGCTTCTCGCCGAAGAGCCACAGATCAGTCAGCGTGATCTTTCGGGGCGTTTGGGCATTAGCGTCGGAAAGACGAATTATTGTCTGAGTGCCCTGGTGGATAAGGGCTTGGTGAAGATCAACAACTTTCGCCGGGCAAACAACAAGCTGGCCTATGCTTACTTACTGACGCCAAGTGGGATAGAGGAAAAGGCGCGGGTTACAGTCAGCTTCCTTCAGCGCAAGATGCGTGAATATGCCGAACTGCAGGAAGAGATCGAGGCTTTGAGACAGGAAACGCTGGTTTCCAGTGCGCCGTTATCCCAGAAGAATCCTATCGGAGATACAAATTGATCCCGGCTACAGCACGTGCAGAGCAGACTGCCGAGTCAGGCTGGTATGTCGTCTATACCAAACCGCGTCAGGAAGAACGCGCCCGGGAGAATCTGAGCAACCAGGGATACACCTGCTTTCTGCCCACACTCAGGGTTGAGCGCTTGCGCGCGGGGCATCGAGTGGTGCTCGCGGAAGCCCTGTTTCCACGCTACCTGTTTGTTTATCTTGAAGTAGGCCGCAGTAACTGGTCGACCATCCGCAGTACCCGTGGCGTCGCTCGTCTGGTCGAGTTTGGCGGTGTGACCGCGAGAATTCCATCAATCCTGATCGACGCGCTGCTTGAGCAGCCTGCTCCGCAGAAGGAGTTGTTTGCCGTCGGTGAGCAGTTGAAAGTGATAGCCGGGCCGTTTGTCGGGATTGAGGCAGAATTGTTGCGTCTCTACGAGGCACGAGATGGTGAAGCGAGAGTGGTCGTGCTGATGGATATCCTGACCCGACCGCAACAAATCAGTCTGCCAGCCAGCGCTGTACGCAAGGCCGCCTAGGAGCCAGTACGAATAGCCCTCTCCTGCGGGAGAGGGTGCGCGGCAGCGCGCAGCGCGGTGATGGCACGATGTAGGTCGGGCTTCAGCCCGACATGTTGTTGGAGTAATCGCGTTTTTTGGAATGACGCTCAATCCAAGGGCGGTAGCGTGCCTGAGGTGATGGTCACCAACAAGGGTAAAAGATGAGGCTTGACGATAAAACACGCAGTATCATCAAAAATGAGGTTGCCAGTCAGTTTGGGGAGGCGACCGTTGTGCGCCTATTTGGCAGCCGGGTTGATGATGCGCAGCGCGGCGGTGATATTGATTTGTTTATTGAGCCGAAACAGATCTTGGAAAATCGCATCCAGGAGGAATGCCGTCTGTCGGCTAGCTTGTATATCAAACTGGGCGGCCGCAAGGTGGATGTGTTGATAAGGGATGCGCTTAAACCATTACTGCCGATTCATGAACAAGCACTGCGTACGGGGGTCATTTTATGACTGATGCACAAAGCAATCTGTTTATTGCAGAGCAACTCGTTCGGATTACTGCAAAAGAAGCGCGTTATCTTGAGCGGACAGTGAATCGACTTCGCAACGTGAACATTGACTTGGCTTGGGTTGAATCGCTTGAGAATAACGATGAACACAGTGAAATGCTGGACGCTTTCGTGTCTCGATTCGGACGGCTGCAAGATACGCTGGGCGATAAACTACTGCCCGCGATACTGCGGCTAAACCTTGAAAAAACCGGTTCGCAACTCGATAACCTGCTACGCGCAGAAAAATTAGGCTGGATCGAATCAACCCAAATCTGGATCGAAATTCGCGAACTCAGAAACCGTTTGATACACGAATACATGGAGTCGGCAAACGATCTGCTGAGCGCATTGCACCAAGCTTTGCAATGCGCTCACAAATTAGGTGAGACACAATTGCTGATGGCGGAGGCTGTGCAAAAAGTGCACGCGAAATGAAGAGTCTTTTAAATTCTTGCAACTATAAATCCTGATTCGTTGCCCAGAAGTTTGGCGAAAATGAGTCACAGCCAGTGCTGCTACACAGCCGGGCGCTACGCGTTCTGGCAAACAAGCAAGCCAATCAAGCCGAAATTTCCGCGCAACTGTGGCCATTCCGGAGGCTTTGTCCCTGCATTACCTGTTTGTCTACCGCGGTAGCGCGGTGAGGGCACGATGTAGGTCGGGCTTCAGCCCGACATGTTGATTGGCATTAGAACAAAAATTACTAATGGGGAGTTTGATTCAGATGAGCACAGCCACCATTCGTCCGGTATTGCTTTGTGGAGGTTCGGGTACCCGTTTGTGGCCACTGTCCCGGACACACTACCCGAAGCAGTTTCTCCGCCTGGCGGACGAATTTTCCTTGCTGCAAAACACCTTGCGTCGTTTAGACGGACTAGCAGGGTTAGGGGTGACAATCGCCGTTGCCAACGAAATTCATCGATTCCTTCTCGCTGAACAATTTCGAGAGATCGGTCTTAAGGGCGACATACTGCTCGAGCCCGCTGCCCGTAATACTGCACCTGCTGTCGCAGCCGCCGCAATTCATGCCTTGAATCAAGACGGGGAACAAAACGCGCCACTTTTGCTTGTACTTCCTTCCGATCACGTAATTTCCGATGTGGCAGCCTTCAAGCGGGCGATTCAGGCAGCAACACCGCATGCGCAGTCAGGCGCTTTGGTGACCTTCGGCATTGTTCCGAATCGACCCGAAACAGGGTACGGATACATCCGCCGGGGACTTCCCGTTGAAGGAGGATTCGCGCTGGATCGTTTTGTAGAGAAGCCCGATGCGGAAACTGCACAGGGTTATCTCAATACCGGAGACTATCTCTGGAACAGTGGAATCTTCCTGTTCCGTGCAGATTCCTATCTGACGGCTTTGAAGCGCGTTGCACCTGCGATCAAGAGCAATGTTGCCGATGCGGTGGCTAATGCCCGGCAGGATATGGACTTTCTGCGCCTTGATCCAGCCAGTTTTTCGGCGAGTCCATCGGACTCAATCGACTATGCCGTAATGGAAAAAATCAGTGATGGCGTGGTTATTCCGCTTGATGCGGGATGGAACGATATTGGAGCGTGGGATGCCCTGGCGGTTCTGGGAAATACCGATGCTTCGGGTAATACGGTACAAGGCGACGTGCTGGTCATCGATACACAGGACTCCGTCATTTACTCAGATGGTCGGCTGGTGGCCACGGTTGGCGTCAGTGACCTGGTTGTCGTGGCAACCAAGGATGCGGTGCTGGTGGCCGACAAGTTAAATGCGCAGGCGGTAAAGAAAATCGTGGAGGTTTTGAAAAGCACTTCCCGCCCGGAAACCGAGTTCCAACACATCGTGCATCGACCCTGGGGAAGTTACGAAGCTCTGGCTTACGCACCGAGATACCAGGTCAAACGCATCCTGGTGAAACCCGGTGCAAGTCTCAGCCTGCAGAAGCATCATCATCGCGCCGAGCACTGGGTCGTGGTCAAGGGCACGGCGAAGATCGTGCGCGGCGAAGAAACACTCCTGCTCTCCGAAAATCAGTCCACTTATATTCCTTTGGGCGTGATTCACCGCCTGGAAAATCCTGGCAGAATCGATCTGGAAATTGTTGAGATTCAGTCCGGCAGTTATCTGGGTGAGGATGATATCGTTCGTTTTGACGACAATTACGGTAGATAGAAAATGAATAAAACAGCACTTGTTACGGGTATCACGGGTCAGGACGGTGCCTACCTGGCCGAATTCCTGCTCAAGAAGGGTTACATCGTGCACGGCCTCAAGCGCCGTAGCTCGCTCTTCAACACCGACCGTATCGACCATCTTTATCAGGATCCGCACGTCGATAACCGGAAGTTCATCCTGCACCACGGCGACCTGACGGATTCCACCAACCTGATCCGCATCATCCAGCAAGTCCAGCCCGACGAGATCTACAACCTTGCCGCCATGAGTCATGTGGCCGTCAGTTTCGAAACCCCCGAATACACCGCCAACGCCGATGGCATCGGCACCTTGCGCATTCTTGAAGCCATCCGCATTCTCGGCCTTGAAAAGAAAACCCGTTTCTACCAGGCCAGCACTTCCGAACTTTACGGCCTCGTTCAGGAAACACCCCAGAAGGAAACCACACCCTTCTACCCGCGCAGCCCCTACGCCGTCGCCAAACTCTATGGCTACTGGATCACTGTAAACTACCGTGAGGCCTACGGTCTTTTTGCCTGCAACGGCATCCTTTTCAATCACGAAAGCCCGTTGCGCGGCGAAACTTTTGTCACACGCAAGATCACCCGCGCTCTGGCGCGCATCAAACTTAACCTGCAGGACTGCCTCTACCTTGGCAACATGAATTCATTGCGCGACTGGGGACATGCCCGCGATTACGTTGAAGCCCAGTGGCTGATGCTGCAACAGGACAAGCCGGAAGACTTCGTCATCGCCACCGGCGTGCAATACAGCGTTCGTGACTTCGTGAACGTTGCCGCGAAAGAACTCGGCATCGCTATAACTTGGCAAGGGCATGGCGTCGAAGAAACTGGCACCGACCAGAATGGTAAGGTCATCGTCAAGGTCGATCCGCGCTACTTCCGCCCTACCGAAGTCGAAACCCTTCTTGGCGACCCGACCAAGGCGAAAGAGAAACTAGGCTGGACGCCAAAGATCACCTTCGATGAGCTCGTCTCGGAAATGGTGCGCGAAGACCTCAAGAGCGCCGAGCGTGACGAACTCGTCAAGAAGCACGGCTACGCTGCCTTTGATTATCACGAGTAAGCGAATCGTCTAGGAAAGGGCTGATTAAGTGAATATTCGTCATTCCGGCGAAAGCCAATGGGATGGACTCCTCCCCCCTCACGGCGTCATTCCGGCGAAAGCCAATGGGATGGACTCCTCCCCCCTCACGGCATCGAAGTGCCAAACTGGGAGTGTCATCAACCAGTCAAGAGAAGGAAGGAGTCCGAAATGAACGTTACACGTATTGGCCTTGATTTGGCAAAGAACGTCTTTCAAGTTCACGGTGTTGATCGGCAGGAGTCCGCGATCGTCAAGCGCAAACTCAGTCGCAGCCAGGTGCGCGGCTATTTCGAGAAACTTTCCCCCTGCCTGATCGGGATGGAGGCCTGCGCCAGCGCCCATTACTGGGCACGCGAGTTTGGCCGAATGGGCCATCAGGTCAAGCTCATCGCCCCCCAGTTCGTCAAACCGTACGTCAAGAGTCAGAAGAACGACGCCAATGATGCCGAGGCCATCTGTGAAGCGGTGGGGCGCCCCAACATGCGCTTTGTCGCCGTCAAGACGGAGGCGCAACAAGATGTCCAGGCTATCCATCGCATCCGCAGCGAACTGGTCCGGCAACGCACGGCCAAGGCCAACCAGATCCGCGGCCTGCTGGGCGAATACGGGATCGCCGTGCCTATCGGTATCGGCGCGCTGCGGCGTGCCCTGCCGGAACTCCAGGAGGACGCGGAGAACGGCCTGAGCGGCGTGTTCAGGCGTCTGCTGACCGGACTGCGTGAGGATCTGGAAAACTTCGATACCCGCGTTGCGGCGCTGGATGAAGAAATTGCCATCGCCGCCCGCGATGATGCCGTGGCACAGCGCCTGCAGAGCATTCCGGGCATCGGGCCGATGGGGGCGACAGCTTTGGTCTCTGCCGTCGGCGATGCTCGGCAATTCAAGCGCGGACGGGACATGGCCGCCTGTTTGGGGCTGACCCCGGGTCAGCACAGCAGTGGTGGCAAGGAACGGCTCCTGGGGATCAGCAAGCGCGGCGACAGCTATCTGCGCCTGTTGCTGATTCATGGCGCCCGGGCCGTGCTCAAGGTGGCCGGCAGGAAAACAGACCCGCGCAGTTGTTGGGTGATGAACATCGCCGCCCGGCGCCACAAGAACGTGGCGGCGGTGGCGCTGGCCAACAAGAATGCGCGGATTGCCTGGGCGTTGCTGACCCAGGGTGGCGTGTATGACGCCAGGCATGGCATGGCGGCGACTGCCTGAGTCGCTATCGAGAAACGAAACTCTTTCAACCCGCGATTGCAAAAGAGAGAAGAGTGATGGCAAAACGGTCGAACCGGCGGTGGGAGAGACTGAGGATTCCGGTGGCCCTTGAGGCCGAAAAGCCGATAAGTCCCCACCGCGCGCATGCCCATCATGGCCAGGTGCAATCAACATGTGCCACCAACAGGTCGGATATACGGTCGCAGTCGCACCCATTTGCCAAATCTCAACTCACTCTTGCAAATAGGGAGGAGTCCATATACGGAATCCAG
>JFJP01001316.1_pt1 | contig 11928 bp, 15 predicted proteins | sample 431651 | NCBI WGS metagenome assembly JFJP01 (sample SAMN02602958, study PRJNA72255) | Microbial mat metagenome, whole genome shotgun sequencing project. | biome: fresh water; feature: sink hole; material: water; isolation source: purple microbial (photo- and chemosynthetic) mats found in... | reverse complement strand
GCATAATCAACTTGATTATTTTCTTCCTTGTGTAACAAGATTACTTTTACATCAGCATCAAGAATTTCTTCTACATTATCTTTATCTAAGACAGTGTCACGATCTAAAATAATTTCGTTACGTTCGATAGAAACTACTTCTCCAGTATCTTCATCTACGAAATCTTCATGCCAAGTATTCAATACTCTTGCAGCTAATTTTCTACCAACATATTTTTTAAGACCTGTTTTTGAAACTTTAATTTCTTCTGCAAGATCAAAAATTTCAAGAATATCTTTATCTCTTTCAAATCCGATTGCACGTAAAAGAGTAGTAACAGGTAATTTTTTCTTTCTATCAATGTATGCATACATTACGTTATTGATATCTGTAGCAAATTCAATCCAAGAACCTTTAAAAGGAATTACTCTGGCAGAATACAATTTAGTACCATTTGCATGGAATGATTGACCGAAGAAAACCCCTGGAGAACGGTGTAATTGCGAAACAACAACACGCTCAGCACCATTTATAACGAATGTTCCGCTTGGCGTCATGTAAGGAATCGTACCTAAATAAACGTCTTGAACTATAGTTTCAAAATCCTCATGCTCTGGATCTGTACAATATAATTTAAGTCGTGCTTTAAGAGGTACACTATACGTTAAACCTCTTTCGATACACTCTTGAATAGTGTAACGTGGTGGATCAACAAAGTAATCAAGGAATTCTAATACAAATTGGTTTCTTGTATCTGTAATTGGAAAATTTTCCATGAAGGTATTGTATAAACCTTCGTTGCCTCTTTCGTCAGATTTGGTTTCCAATTGGAAAAAATCTTGAAACGATTTTACCTGAACATCTAGAAAATCTGGATATTGAGGAATGTTTTTTGTAGAGGCAAAATTCAATCTTTCAGTCTGATTTGTTATCATCAATGGACAAAATTTTGATTAAAAAAAAGTAATTGTTTTGAATAATGTATACTTTCTTTTATTATCAATACATCTTAAAAATAAACCAGTATCTGTAAATTTTTTTCTTCGTATTGACTAAAAGCTTTTTCGTATTTTAACCTCATTTAAGATAAACTTTAGAGTATAATTTTATTATACGAAAAATGGTTTAGGTCATTGAGTGCTTCTACTCAAGACCTAAACCTTGTTCTAAAACTATGTTAGAGTTATTTTAACTCAACAACAGCTCCAGCTTCTTCTAAAGATTTTTTCAAACCTTCAGCTTCTGCTTTAGTAACTCCTTCTTTAATATTAGCTGGAGCACCATCTACCATATCTTTAGCTTCTTTCAATCCTAAACCAGTTAATTCTTTAACCGCTTTAACAACTGCTAATTTAGAAGCACCAGCTTCTTTTAAAACTACTGTGAATTCTGTTTGCTCTTCTGCAGCAGCACCATCTCCAGCACCACCAGCAGCAACTACTACAGCTGCAGCAGCTGGTTCGATACCATATTCATCTTTTAAAATTGTAGCTAAATCGTTAACCTCTTTTACAGTTAAGTTAACTAATTGTTCTGCGAATTGTTTCAAATCTGCCATTTTTTCTATCGTTTAAAATGTTTTTAATTCTATTTTTGTTTACTTGTGCGCTAATTATTCAGCTGCTTCACCTTTTTGTTCTGCATTATTTAATAAAGCAGAAATGATGCGTTTAGCTGGAGATTGAAGTAATCCAATGATTTCTCCAATAACTTCTTCTTTAGATTTAAGTGATGCTAAGCTATCTAAAAGATTCTCTCCAATATATATTTCGTTATTGATGAAAGCTCCTTTAAATTGAGGCTTATCTGATTTTTTTCTAAAGTCTTTGATTATTTTTGCGGGTGCGTTAGCAACATCAGAAATAAAGATTGATGAGTTTCCTTTAAGAACAGATGGTAAATCACCATATTCTTTATCAGAAGCTTTCATAGCTTTTTCTAATAGAGTGTTTTTTACAACTTCTAATTTGATACCTGCTTTAAAACAAGCTCTTCTTAAATTTGAAGTAGTGTCTGCATCTAATCCTGAAGTATCAGCAATATATACTATGTTTGCTTCAGCCAACTTTGCAGTTAAATCTTCTATCGCGATTGATTTTTCTTCTCTAGTCATAATAAAATTTGTTAACTACCAATTATACGGCTTTAGGATCTAAAGCTATAGCAGGACTCATGGTGCTTGACAAGTGAATAGACTTGATGTAAGTACCCTTAGCTGCAGTTGGTTTTAATTTAAGTAATGTTTGAATAATTTCATGAGCGTTATCTACAATTTTATCAGCTTCGAAAGAAATTCTTCCAATACCTGCATGTACGATACCTGTTTTATCAACTTTAAAATCGATTTTACCAGCTTTTACTTCAGCTACAGCTTTACCAATTTCCATAGTTACCGTTCCTGTTTTAGGATTTGGCATTAAACCTCTTGGTCCTAAAACACGTCCTAATGGACCTAATTTACCCATAATAGCAGGCATAGTGATGATTACATCAACATCTGTCCAACCATCTTTAATTTTTTGAAGGTAATCGTCTAAACCCACATAGTCAGCACCAGCAGCTTTTGCTTCAGCTTCTTTATCTGGAGTTACTAAAGCCAATACTTTAGTATCTTTACCCGTACCATGAGGAAGCGTTACAACACCTCTTACCATTTGATTTGCTTTTCTAGGATCAACTCCAAGCTTAATCAAATTTTGCTGAAGCAACAACTTTCAATAAAGATGAAGCATCTTTTAAAGAATAAAGTTTGTTTTTTTCAATTTTTGAAGCAGCCTCTTTTTGTTTTTTTGTCAATTTTGCCATTTCTTACCTTATTTTAGAGGAGAATCTCCAGTTACAGTTATACCCATAGATCTAGCTGTTCCAGCAATCATGCTCATTGCTTTTTCAATTGTGAAAGCATTTAAATCAACCATCTTGTCTTCAGCAATAGCCTTAATTTGATCCCAAGTTACATTTGCAACTTTTTTTCTATTAGGCTGGCCTGAACCAGATTTCAATTTAGTAGCATCCAATAATTGAATAGCAGCAGGTGGAGTTTTTACAACAAAATCAAACGATTTGTCTTTATACACAGTAATTTGTACTGGTAAAATTTTGCCAGGTTGATCTTGAGTTCTAGCATTAAATTGCTTACAGAACTCCATGATGTTAACCCCAGCAGCTCCCAAAGCAGGTCCAACCGGTGGCGACGGGTTCGCAGCACCTCCCTTAACTTGTAGTTTAACTACTTTACTAATTTCTTTAGCCATTTCTTAAAAATTTTACATCTCTCAATTGGAAGCGATTGATGCGGTTTATTATATATTTCTTTAGCCATTTCTTAAAAATTTTACATCTCTCAATTGGAAGCGATTGATGCGGTTTATTATATATGTAACAAAAATTATACTTTTTCTACTTGCATAAAACTCAATTCAAGAGGTGTTCTTCTTCCGAAAATTTTCACCATAACTTCAAGTTTACGCTTTTCTTCATTGATTTTTTCAATAGTTCCGTTAAAACCATTGAAAGGGCCGTCAATAACCTTAATTGTTTCATTAATTTTGAAAGGAATAGATTGTGTATCAACATTAACAGCCAATTCATCAACCTTACCTAACATTCTGTTTACTTCAGACAACCTCAGCGGAACTGGATCACCTCCTTTTACCTCTCCTAAAAATCCAATTACTCCAGTAATTGATTTGATCATGTGAGGTATTTCACCTGTAAGATTGGCTTCAATCATTACATAACCAGGGAAATAAACTTTATCTTTTGATATTTTTTTTCCATCACGAACTTGAACAACTTTTTCAGTAGGAACAAGAACTTGTGAAATATAATCACTCATTCCAAGTCTGCTAATCTCAGTTTCAATATAGGCTTTTACCTTATTTTCCTGACCACTTACAGCTCTAACCACGTACCATTTTTTTACACTATTATCAGCCATGGTAAAATATTATCCTTTTATCAATTTAAAAAATCCTTCAATTGCTCTTGAACAAAGTTCATCAACTCCCCAGGTAGCCAAAGCAAATAGTATAGAAAAAAGAGCAACAATAATAGTTAATCTTTGCACTTCAGCCCATTCTGGCCAAGTTACATTTGACTTCAACTCTTCAAATGCTTCTGAAAAATAATTTAATACTTTTGACATAATAATGTATTTATTTTTTTGCACGGGCGGAGGGATTCGAACCCCCATCAACGGTTTTGGAGACCGCTATTCTACCCTTGAACTACGCCCGTTTATTAAAAACCAGTTCCGATAGCTATCGGAACTGGTTTCTTATTTAATTTGAATTTATTCTACGATTTCTGTTACTTGACCAGCACCAACTGTTCTACCACCTTCACGGATAGCGAAACGTAAACCTACGTTCATTGCAATTGGGCTTAATAAAGCTACATCAATAGTTAAGTTATCACCTGGCATTACCATCTCTACACCTGCTGGTAAAGAAATAACTCCTGTTACGTCAGTTGTACGAACGTAAAACTGTGGACGGTAGTTATTATGGAATGGCGTGTGACGACCACCTTCTTCTTTTTTCAAGATATAAACCTCAGCTTTAAATTTAGCGTGTGGTTTTACAGATCCTGGCTTAACAATAACCATTCCTCTTTTAATATCTTCTTTAGCAACACCTCTTAACAAGATACCTGCGTTATCTCCAGCCTCACCTCTATCAAGGATTTGACGGAACATTTCGATACCTGTAATAGTTGAAGTTAATTTTTCAGCACCCATACCAATGATTTCTACTGGATCTCCTGTATTACATACTCCTGTTTCGATACGACCTGTAGCAACAGTTCCACGACCAGTAATTGTAAATACGTCTTCAACCGGCATCAAGAATGGTTTTTCTGTATCACGAATTGGTTCTTCAATCCAACTATCAACAGCTTCCATTAATTCAATAATTTTTGGAACCCAAGCTGGATCGTTATTCAAACCTCCTAAAGCTGAACCTTGAACTACAGGACCATTATCTCCATCATACTCGTAGAAAGATAATAAATCTCTGATTTCCATTTCAACTAATTCTAATAATTCCGCGTCATCAACCATATCCACTTTATTCATGAATACAACGATTCTTGGAATACCAACCTGACGTCCTAAAAGGATGTGCTCACGTGTTTGTGGCATTGGTCCATCAGTTGCGGCAACAACAAGGATAGCACCATCCATTTGAGCTGCTCCGGTAACCATGTTTTTTACGTAATCCGCGTGACCAGGACAATCTACGTGTGCGTAGTGACGGTTAGCAGTTTCATATTCTACGTGAGACGTATTAATAGTAATACCTCTTTCTTTTTCTTCTGGTGCATTATCAATTTGATCAAATGATTTTGCTTGACAGTAACCAGCATCAGATAATACTTTCGTGATTGCTGCTGTTAAAGTTGTTTTACCGTGATCCACGTGTCCGATCGTACCAATATTTAAGTGTGGTTTCGAACGGTTAAAGGTTTCTTTTGCCATTTTACTTAATTTTTAATCTTAGTTATATATTTATTAGTGTTCAAATTTTCAATTTTGAGCCAACTACGGGAATTGAACCCGTGACCTCTTCCTTACCAAGGAAGCACTCTACCCCTGAGCTAAGTCGGCAGTTTTTAGATTACAGACTACAGATTCCAGATGTTAAATTATTAATCTAACTATAAAATCTGCCATCTAAAATCTGCCATCTGGCTGGTGGGGAGAGCAGGATTCGAACCTGCGAAGACGTAGTCAGCAGATTTACAGTCTGCCCTCGTTGGCCGCTTGAGTATCTCCCCATTTTTTTTAATTCCAACAATTAAAACAAAAATTCCAAATCGCATTTGGAATAATAAAAAGCGAGTGAATTAACTTCGCTCGGGATAAACTTCTCGTCCTTTCGGATTATAAAGCACCTTTCTGCAAAGCACTAACCTTCTACTTTTTATAGCCGGCGGAGGGACTTCCCTCGACTTCGCTCGGGATAAACTTCTCGTCCTTTCGGATTACAAAGCACCTTTCTGCAAAGCACTAACCTTCTACTTTTAGAGCCGGCGGAGGGACTCGAACCCACGACCTGCTGATTACAAATCAGCTGCTCTAGCCAACTGAGCTACGCTGGCAATATCAATAAAAAAAGTCCGCTATTTCTAACGGACTGCAAATGTAGGCATTTTATTTTTTAATCAAAATATTTTTTATAAAAATTTTAATTAAATATGTGTTCTAATTTTTTCTTTTCTTTTTACTAATAATCGTTCTAAAGATTCTGCCGATAATTCAACCGCTTCTTCAAAAGTTTTGCATTGTTTTTTTACTAAAAAATCGTCTCCTGGGACGTGAACTTTAACTTCGACAATTTTATTTTCTTTATCACTTGTGTTTTCTACCTTCAAAAAAACATCGGATGAAACAATTTTATCGTAATATTTATCTAACTTATCCATTCTGAGTTGAATAAAATCTAACAATTTTCTATCCACTGTAAAATTTACTGCATTTACATTTACCTTCATAATTTTAAAATTAATGGTTACACTTTTAATTTATTTTTGATTCCTTGGATGCGAATTTCCGTATACTTTTTTCAATTCTGCTAAACTATTGTGCGTATATACTTGAGTAGAAGCCAAACTGGAATGACCTAACAACTCTTTTACTGAATTCAAATTTGCTCCATTGTTTAACATGTGAGTTGCGAACGTATGACGTAATATATGCGGACTCTTTTTTACCTTCTCGGAAACATTACTAAAGTAATAATTTATTAATCGATATACAAATGAATCGTTTAATTTAACGCCTTTTAACATTAAAAAAAAATATTCTTTATCTCTAATGTCCTCAATTTTAGCTCTTTCAATCAAATAATTTTTAATTTGTTTCGTTATAATTGGCAAAATTGGAAGAATTCTTTCTTTGTTTCTTTTTCCAAGTACTTTTAATGTATTCTTCGATAAATCAACATTTTGCATTTTTAAATCGATTAACTCTATCCTTCTTATCCCTGTGGTATAAAAAAGATCAATTATCAATTTATCTCTAATTCCGTCAAAACCTTCGGTATAAGTTAGCTGATTTAGTACTTGATCGAGTTCTTTTTCGGAGAATGGAATTTGAATTTTTTTTGGTGTTTTTAATGATTTATGTTTTAAAAGAGGACTGTTTTCTATTTGTTTTGTTTTTAATAAGAACTTATAGAATGATTTTAAAGAAGAAATTTTTCTGTTTACAGAACTATTAGAAATATCTTTATCTACCATAGCAACTATCCAACTTCTAATCATACTATAATTTACCTCTTCGAGTTTTTCGGTATCAAAGTTTTCTTTTAAAAATTCTTTAAAAAAAATTAAGTCATTCACATAAGCATTGACTGTATGTAAAGAATAATTTTTTTCTAGTTGAAGATAGTCTTGAAATGCTTTTAAATTATTCATTAATGATTTTGGAATTTGAAAATAAAAAAAAACCGCTAGTAACAAAGTTATGAAACTTTATTGACTAGCGATTACTATTTATTCTAAAAAAAATTAATTAACTTTCTAAGGAGTCTCTTAAGTTTTGAATATACGCTGCTTTTTGAACTTGTGCTCTTTTAACAACAGAAGGTTTTATGAAAGCTTGACGTGCACGTAACTGACGAACAGTTCCTGTTTTATCAAATTTTCTTTTATAGCGCTTTAATGCTCTATCGATATTTTCTCCGTCTTTAATTGGTATAATTAACATAATCTAGACACCTCCTCTCATTTAGTGGTGCAAAAGTAGTATTATTTTTGATATCTTAAATAGAATTGTGTATTTTTTTTAGCCCAGATAGAAACGGTTATCCTTTTTTGATAAAATTATAGTTTTTCTTATAAAAAAAGAGCGACCAACGGAAGCTCCTTTATTTATATATAGAAAAACACAATTTTATTAAAAAGATAGTAGTGCATAGCTGGATTAGCTTCTATACCTATCAATGACTATTTCTTTTCGGCTGGTTTATAATTTTGGTTATCGATAATCATTTTGGACAAAATTTCTTTCAAAATTTCTGATGTTCCTCCTCCTATTGGCCCAAGGCGACTGTCTCTTAACAATCTTGCCATTGGATATTCTTCCATATAGCCGTAACCGCCTAACATTTGAAGACAACTATAAATGGTTTCGTCGGCAACTTTGGTTGATTTAAGTTTTGCCATAGTGGCCTCTTTGACTACATATTCACCATTATTTAATCTTGCCACTGCAGCGTAATTGAAAATTTTACAATGTTCTACTTCTGTGGCGTGTTCTACCATTGTGTGTCGCAAAGCTTGAAATTTATTGATTTTTGTTCCAAATGCTTCGCGCTCTGACATGTATTTTATGGTGTAGTCTATGGCATACTCTGCTCTTGCATGCGCATTGATTGCCATAACTAATCGTTCTAGCGCAAAGTGTTCCATAATATATGGAAACCCTTTACCTTCTAATCCCATTAAATTTTTGACAGGGATTTCAACATTATCGAAAGCAATTTCGGCAGTATCTGAGGCTCTCCATCCTAATTTATCTAGTTTAGAGGCGGAAATTCCGTTTAAATTGGTGTCAATTAAAAACATGCTTATTCCTTTATTTCCTAATTCTGGGCTTGTTTTGGCCGCAACAACATAATAATCGGCATAAACACCATTTGTAATAAAGGTTTTTGAACCATTAATGACATACTTATCTCCTTTTTTGATGGCTGTTGTTCTCATTCCGGCAACATCACTGCCTCCAAAAGGTTCTGTGATACATAATGCTCCTATTTTATCGCCTGAAATACTTGGTGCTAAATAGTCTTGTTTGATTTGCTCGTCGCCTTCAGCATTTAGATGGGTCATTGCTAAATAGGCATGTGCCCACATGGCTGCTGCAAAGCCAGAAGATTTTATTTTTTGAAGTTCTTCTAGAAAAATTACAGTGTAGAATAAATCTAAGTTTAAACCACCATAAGCCTCTGGATAATTGATAGCAAAGAAACCCATTTCGCCCATTTTTTTCCAGATAAAGCGTTCTATGGTTCCTGTTTTTTCCCATTTTTCAATATGAGGGACAACTTCTTTTTGCAAAAAATCTTGCAAACTCTTCCTAAACAGTTCGTGTTCTTCTGAGAAATATAGTGAATTCATAGTGGTAAGCAATTTAAAAAAAATATTGATTTATTTTAGAATTCCAAATATAAGGCAATTATTTTTAATTTATCAACAGGAAAAGCCTTAATATTTGTTAAATCCTCAATTTTTAAATCACCATTCATACTTCTGTATGTTACTATGTTTTTAGAAATTGGATATTTAAAGTAGGGAAATTGACCTAACTCCTTAATAGAGGCATTGTTAATATTGATTTTTTTGGGATTTGGATTGACCACTTTAAAACTTTGATTGAGTTTTTCAATTACTTCTGGAGATAATCCCCAAATGTCATTCATTTGTTCCATGGAAACAAAGACACCAAAAATTTCTTTTTGTTTTAAAATTCTGTCGGAAATAGCATCGCCTATTCCATAAACTTTCATTAAATCCTCTTTAGATGCTGAGTTGATATCAAGAACGACAATCTTTTTCTCCTTCTTATCGAACTTATTTTTTGAATAATCTACCCAACCCTTATTTTCATTTTTATTAGAATTGGCCAATTGAAAATTCTTTTTGTTAACCCAATCTGGAAATTTAAAATACGGCGAAATAGCCTTTAAAAGTGAATCGGAAATTCCTGTTACTTTTTGAAATTCTTCTGGTGAATTGGCGAACTTTCCTTGTTTCCTGAAAGCCAATAAACGATCTATTTGCTCTACTGTCATGCCCAACTTATATCCTTTAAAATCTGTGATGAAATTTGGATTGAACGGATAGATTTTATAACCTGATTGTGGCTTTTCTGATTTTAGAGAATCGATATTGCTTTGTAAAGAAAGCCAATTTTGTTCTTCTGGTGTGCTTTTTTTATCATTTGAAAAATCTAAAAAATAACTTCCTACTTGCAACCCAATAATTATAATGAATAGCAATAGAATTCCTTTTCGTTGGTCTTTCGAAAAATGAAGTAATGATTTTATGTAATGGTTGTTTTCCAAAATTTATAAATCAAAAACCGATGTTCGTTTCGCTCTAACTAAATCTTTCAGTTTAATCCAAAATGCAAAAGTTAGATAAACTCCGAAACCTAAACCAACGGTTACAAAAGAAATGTATATAAAAAACAAGCGCACATTGGTGGCTCTCATCCCTAGTTTATCAGCTAAACGAGAAGAAACGTGAAATCCGTGTTTTTCAAAAAAATAGCGAATGTTGGTTATCATTTTTACTCTTTCAATAATTCTATACCTATGGCGCACTGCAAGCACTTTTTTTGATTGCAATATTCGTTTTTCAATTGCAGCAGTGCTTGCGTTTGAAATGCATTATTAGATTTAATTCCAAATGTAGTAAACTTTTCAATAATTGTATTTTTCTCTGGTGGAATATTTGACAATAAATAAATTAAATGTTCTGAATTTTCTTTTCCTTGATTTATGGCAAAAGCAAATTGTATTGGAATAATGGTGTTAATTATCAATAAATCTATAAAAGACTTTGCCATTGCTTTTTCTTTTTTAGGGCTTGGTTTGTCAAAATTATAATGGGTTTTCCAATAATCGCTTACAGAAATATTGAAAATTTGATACATTTCCAGAATTGATTTAGCCTCAATTATCTTTGAAAATAAATTTCTATGCAAATGATACAACATTGCCAATTGCGCCAATCTAATGGTTGGAAAATTATCTGGTCGGTGTTTGAAAAACTGAATTGGAGCTATTGCAGGTTTTTCTAATTTATATTTTAAAGCAATGTAATCAAACCATGATTTCAATTCTTTGGGGTAAGCATCTTCGGCGTTTGTGGGTAACATATTGGCTTGACCGAAAAGTAGTGCTTCCAAATATTTTACTTCTAAGGCTTCTTTTCTAATAATGGAAAAAGTAATTGATTTGGCTACTTTCAAAAACATATCGCCATTTGTGTTTAAACCAAAATTTTTTGCTAACATACAAAACAAAACTGCTTCCCAATCGTTTTCTGTTTCTTGCAACAATTGTTTTATTGGATTTGATTTTCGTTCTAATCGTTCAAAAAATAATCGTTCTTGCCAGTTGGAGAAAACAAAAATTGGAACTTTCTCAATTTGATTTTCGCAATAAATCCATGATTTTTGAGCTGTGAGTTGATTGTATTTATTCAACTCCTCTTTAGAAACATAATTTTTTAGTTCCAACACAGGTATTTCGGAATTATCTTTTCTAAAAATTGGTGTGTCGTTTTCCCAAACAACATGAAGAATTACATTGTTATAATTATCGTCTTTTTCGTGATGATGCACGTACCAATCGGAGGATTTTAAATGAATTTCGATATTTCCAGCCCATTTTTGATTGCCAATAACTATTTGAGCATTAAAAAAATCGGGTCCTTCTTGTTGAATGTATTGTCCGAAGTTTATTATGGTGATAACTTCTTGGTTTGTGGTTTTTAAATTGTTAAAGTCCAATTTCTTGTATAACCAAATGTTTTTAAATTGTTAAAGTCCAATTTCTTGTATAACCAAATGTAGTGTAGAAAATCTTCTTTCATAAATAGTATCTGTATGGCTTTGAAGGTACTAAAGTACTTTTTTGATTTGAATTACACAAATTTAGGAAAATTAAATTTTATATCCTTATTGTGTGATAAAAATTTTAGAAAACTAAAATCTCCAACAAATGTAGTACCTACAGGACATTAGATGGCTATTAATTGTTTGTCGAAAGAAGATTATGAATAGAAAATTTGTACTTTAGAACTAAACTTGTAATTCATTGAACAACAATGATTATGTATAGAAAATTAAATTTTATCCAATTCAGAAGCTTTTATGGTGATAATTTTTCCGTCACGCATGATTACTACAGATTGGTTTTTTTCGATTTTGGA
>JFJP01032855.1_pt1 | contig 11929 bp, 11 predicted proteins | sample 431651 | NCBI WGS metagenome assembly JFJP01 (sample SAMN02602958, study PRJNA72255) | Microbial mat metagenome, whole genome shotgun sequencing project. | biome: fresh water; feature: sink hole; material: water; isolation source: purple microbial (photo- and chemosynthetic) mats found in... | reverse complement strand
TTCATATATCTCTAACAAATTTAAGTTTTCTTGAATTGAATTCAAATAAATCCCATCTTTCAAATCAAAATATTCATGTAAAATCCATTCATCTTGTTCTGTTTTACGAAAATGTTGAATATGAATTTTCTCTGAATCAATTAAAATATAATTTTTAAAAGTTTCAATTGAACGGTATAATAAAAATTTGTCACTTTGATCATAACGTCGAGTCGATGGCGATAAAACCTCAAAAATCACCACTGGATTTAATAACGCACATTGATTCGATGTTAATTCTGGTTTTCCACAAAACACCGCTGCATCTGGATAAGTAATTAAGCCTTTTGGCGTTTCTATTTTCATATCACTATTCGTGGGACGACAAGGCTTACCTCGTAATTTTATTTTTAAGCTAGTTGTAATATTTAATGCAATAGCAGAATGATTAAAAGTCCCACTTGGCATTGCAAAGATTTCACCTTGAAAAAATTCGTGCTTTTCTTCAGAAGTTTCTTCAAAAGCAAAATAATCTTCGCGCGTAAAATATTGAATTGCTGCTGCTTGCATATTGAACTCCAAAGCTACTTTTTTTTAGAGCAATTTTAACATTAAAGTGGCTTTCGTGTTAGAATTATCAAAATAAGATTGAGAGGATTTTTTAGTATGTATTTGAAAAATATAGCTTTTTTTGTAATTGCACTGCAATTAACGGGTTGTGCGTTGTTTAAAGAACCGCGCGATGAAACCAAAAATTGGACTCCGCAACAAATTCAAACGGCTGCAAAAACCGCGTTGACGGAAGGGGATTACGAAACGGCAATTAAATATTACGAAATTTTGGAAGCGCGTTATCCATTGGGCACTTTTGCGCAACAGGCTCAATTAGATATGATTTATGCGTATTACAAATTTGAGGAAGCAGAATCGGCAATTGCGGCATCGGATCGTTTTATTAAATTGTATCCGCGTCATCCCAAAGTTGATTATGCGTATTATATGCGGGGATTAGCGCATTTTAATGAGAATTTTGGATTAATTGAGCGTTATTTGCCGTTGAATTTAAGTGAACGAGATCAAGCAGCTACGCGACGTTCTTTTCAAAATTTTGCTGAGTTGTTGAAACTCTTTCCTGAGAGCATTTATGCCGATGATGCAAAACAACGTATGATTTATTTGAGAAATCAACTTGCTCAATATGAATTAAACGTTGCGGATTTCTACATGAGAAGAAGTGCATATTTAGCTGCCGCAAATCGTGCTCAATATGTGGTTCAACATTTTAATAGAACGCCCGCTGCTCCAGATGCTCTAATAATTTTAGCAAAAGCCTATAAGAAAATGGGCTACGAAGATTTGTCTGAAAATACACTTAAAGTCTTGAAGTTAAACCATTCTGATTATACCGAAGTAGCAACAGACATTAGAGAAATACCGCCTTTAACCGCAGAACTAGCTCCTTTAAAACTACGTTAGTTTTTAATCTGAAAATGCTTTGAGAAATTAAATATAACGATTGTTTATGATTAACGGCTTTCTTTAGTAATGGAATCCCCATTTGAAAAGAAGCCGTTTTTTCTTTGAGTAATTTGCCAACATTACGGGTGTAAAACGAGGCGTTATTTTAGTTGGTTCATTACCCTTAATTCAAATGATATTCATGCCGAGTATAACGTTGTTGTAATGTAACTTTGCTCGAAGAAAGCGTAGTATTATCTACTAATAAAGAAGTGCTAGATGTTCCAAAAGCAAGTTTTGAATCTACCTCAATATCTGGTACAGAAACATGGAAGAAATTTACATCATAACGTCCTGTTGCTGCGTCACGCCAAATTTTAAAGAAAACTTCGGGATTATTTAAACTACCCCAAGAAACTTGTTTAGAATCCGCGTAGAAATATCCCCAATAAACAAAATCTCCTCGTTTTGTTAATGCAGAACCTCCATCAAATAATTGCCCAGCAATCGTTCCTTTCTCCATTGTTAAAATATATGTAGAAGGAATAGCTGTATGATAAGAATATTTTTTAGATTGGGATAAATAGCTGTTTATATTCAAAATTTCTTTTGTTTTCTCAACAGCACTGTTTTGAGTATCATCCGCATTAAAATAATGTCGTACATAACGATCAGTTAAAGTAGCGGTGCTCGACAATTTTGTACCATTTTTCTTATTACTTTGCACTTGAATATCGGGCACAGAAACGTGGAAATAATTTACATCAATTCTTCCACTCACATCAAACCATACTTTAACAAATAAATCGGGATTTTGCTCACTTCCCCAACTAACATCATTGGGATTTGCATAGAAATGTCCCCAAATAACTTTATCTCCTCGACTTGTATTATCACTTCCTCCCTGCTTCCAAACCGCATTAATTAATCCTTTTTCTACACTATTAATGCTAGCATTGATCCAAATATCTGGAGTAATTTGAAACCCTGTGGTAGGCGTTGGTATAACTGGTGTTGGTGTAACGGGAGAAATAGGTGTTGTGGGAATTGTATCATTACTACCTACAGTTACAATTTTACCTTGCCCCCATTCTAATGGATATTTGTTATATACAACCGCTCTTGCTTGCAAAACATAGCGAGTATTGTTTTGAGTTGGCGTAAAAGAAAATGATGGGCTAGAAATACTAGTTTTTACAGAATTTGTAATCTCTGAAACATTAGTAAATCGTATATCATCAATGTACCAACCAACAGCATTAGAACTTTGATAATAATACATCCCTCCCATTTCATAATAATACATAAAACGAATTTGAACAGTTTTATTTGCAAATTCATTTAGATTAAGTGTTTTAGTAGAAAAAGAAGTTTCTCCACTAGAATCATTACCAGCTTGCTCAAAAATGCTTTTCCAAGATTGCCCATCATCAGTAGAAATTTGTACTTTCGCAAATTGTGCTGTAGAAGCTAATCCTAAGCGGCTTGCAAATTGGAGTTGTGCTCCATTATTAACAAATAATTTGGGCTTAAAAGTGAGAATTTGATCTTGGGGTTGTGTATGAGTCAAATGAAAACTTTTATTTCCAGTTGCTTTAATATCTGAAATAATAACTTCATAATCTCCTAAAGTATTTGTCGTAAAGTTATTTAATCCGTTTTCTGCCCCTTCGGTTTGAGTAAAATCTTTTAATTGGGCAGATTGCCATTCATAACCCGTTGATTTTGGAACAGTTGTTAATGAATAAGTATTAATTTTATTAAGCACTGGTTGATCTATTCCAGAAATAGTTGGTAAAACTGTATCTGTACCATATTTTGAAGGATCAATTGCGGTGACGGTATAATTGAAATTACGAGATATTCCTTGAATTAACACATCCTGAATATTTACCGTGTAAGTAACATCGTCTGAAATAGAAGAAAAAGAGGACAAATTAGGAATCCATACTAAGGTATTTTCACCCGCCCCATTTTTAGGAATTTCTTTCGTAAGAGAAATAGATTTTCCTTGACGTTGCATTGAAATACTTGCATTAGTAAAATCAGCATTAGGATAAGAAAATGACCAACGTCCAAATACCAATGAATTAGGCACATAACCTTTGGGGGGCCAACTCACAAATTCATCTCTAACATTAGGTCGAGTTTTCCACATATTATCATCAAAAACCCATAACGCATTTGCTCCCTGCCAGCTTTCAGTTTGAACGCTTCCAGCACCCATGATTTGAGTTTGAGGATATAAAATCCAACGGCGATGTCCAACATAGTAATTATTATCACCTTCATCTTGCATTTGTCCAAAAACCGCATTTGCTCCAGAATTTCCCAAAGAAAGATTAGATTTTCCTGCGGCTTCATATCCTTCATCACTATAACATTTCCAAGAAGTTGGAGGAGTATGACTTAATGAATTATTTGCTAACATTATTAATGCTGCTTTTTGAGCTTTTGCATTGTTAGTTTCATCAAAAGTAATATTAGCTGGGACACCTGCCATTGCTCGAAAATAATTTACTCTTAATAAAGTCGCATCCTGATAGGTTTGAGAAATCGTTCCAGCATTACATGAATTTGTGTTTCCAGTCCATTGAGCAGGTACATTTTCTGATGCTTGAAAAATAGTGTTGTAGAAATTACGCACTTCTTCACGACTTTGAGCATTTACCTCAAAACCTTGAATTGCCATTGCTCTAATGGGTGAAGAGGGTAATCCTATTAGGCTATTTGGAGCAACTGGTGGATCATTTAAAATTGTTAAATCTTGAGCCACAACGCTATTAAAAATTACCAGCATAAGCCAGTAAATATGTTTAGTAATCACGTCAATTCTCCTTTGGTTAAGTAATGCAGATAAGTTTAGCACAAGTTTGACTATTTAGCTTTAAAAAATTGTTGTTGTTCGAAAGAAAGTTTCTCAATTGAGTAGCGAAGCATCGTGCGGGGCATTATTTGATGGTGTTTCTCTAAAAAATCTAATAAAATTGCTTCATTTCTTTTGCCGACTTCGCGTAACATCCAACCGCACGCTTTATGGATTAAATCGTGTTGATCTAATAAAAGTTGCTCACCTATTTTTAAAGTCGGTTGAAATTCATTGCGACGAATAAAATATAACGTTGAAACAATTGAAATGCGTCGTTGCCAAAGATTTAAAGATTCAGCAAGTTTCTCTAAAATTTCTTCATCACCATAATTAAAAATAAAATCTCCCATAATATGCGGCGCAGAAATATCCACTAAATCCCAATTATTAATCCATTGTGAGCTATTTCTTACATAGAGTTCAAATACTTTTGTTTTTGTTGGATCATCACTTTTTTGATAATGATCAATTAATAAAAGTAACGCACAAAAACGGTATTCATGAATATTATTTTGTAATAATGTTTCAATATCTTGTAATGATAACATACGGAATTGCTTGATTAATTTACGCTGCTCAGGTACAGTAATTCCAAGAAAAATATCACCTTCGGCGTATTCACCCTTTCCCGTTTTAAAAAAACGTTGTAATGTGAGTTTTTTATTAGGCGTTGCTAAGGTTTGCAATGCGGTTTGTAAGGCAAGTAAAGTAGTCATAATCTAATCCAAAATTAAGGAGTTTCTGTGAACAATTCAACCATTCATTCCGTTGATCCAAAAGCGGCGGCGCAATTATTAGAACATAATCCGCGTGCTTTGTTTATTGATGTGCGGTCGTCGATGGAATATTTATTTGTCGGGCATCCAAAAGGGGCGATTAATATCCCGTGGATTGATGAGCCAGATTGGATAATTAATCCAGATTTTGCTAAAGATATTAGGAAGTTATCGCTGGGTGGGATTTGTGAAAATGAATTAGCGGAAGCTGTACCTGTGATTTTAATTTGTCGAAGCGGTGTGCGGTCTTTAGATGCGGGTAAATGTTTAATGGAAGCTGGATTTCATAATGTGTACAATGTGTTAGAAGGGTTTGAGGGTTCTCTCGATGAACATCATCATCGTAGCACATTGGGCGGTTGGCGTTTTCACGGCTTACCTTGGGAGCAATGTTAAAACCATAAACTTCCTCCCTTAAAAGAAAGAAAATACTTTTAAGCAATTTCTTCTAATAAGAGAGGAAGTTCTAATCTAAGATAACAGGGCTATCTAAATCGGTAATAATATTTGAAGAATTCATTTCTAAATGTTGAACAAGTTGAGGATGATCTGAAATAAATGCACGACAACCGCCGCGAGATAAATAGTCTAAAATGTCTTTTTTGTGTTTGGCAGGAATAATAATCGGATGACCACGTTGTTGATTAAAATACGGGATAATCAAAGAGTTATTTTCACAAAAAGCCGAGATGATTTGTTGAACATCTGTTATTTCTAAACGAAACAAATCCGCTGGACAAATCAACACGCCGTCTGCATCGTCGGGAATGTGCGTCCAACCCGTGTGAACGCTGTGCATTCTACCTAATTGATATTGTTGATTAATTTCGCAACGCAACGGCAAATCCGCCAAAACCTCCGCGACTTGATCCGATTGATGCCCTACAATAACAATCAATTCGGCAACGCCCGCGCCCAATAAACACCGAGCGGTTCGTCGCACAAGAGGCTCTTTTTGGATATTAAACAACAACTTATTCGATCCAAAACGCCGCGACAATCCCGCCGCTAATAATAACCCAACTATTTTCATTACAGAACTCATGGAAACTCGACAAAAACATATTTACACCGTTTTCACTGAACCGCAACCGTTGCCGTGCGTGCTGGTGTTTGCGGGACATGATCCGACTGGCGGCGCGGGCTTGCAAGCCGATATTGAAGCGTTGGCGGCGAATGGCTGTCATGCGTTGCCAATTTTAACGTCTTTAACGATTCAAGATACGCGCAACGTCTTGAAAATAGAGCCTTTATCCGCTAACCTCGTTCGTGAACAAGCCGACACCGTGTTAGCCGATATTCCAGTCGCGGCATTTAAAATTGGATTGTTGGGAAGCATTCAAATTATCGACGTGGTTAAACATATCCTCACGCGCTATCCGAATATTCCAGTGATTTTCGATCCGATTTTAGCCGCTGGCGGTGGAAAAAACCTTGTAGATCAAGATATTAAACAAGCTATGAAAGAATTGTTATTCCCATTAACGACCTTGCTCACGCCAAATAGTCAGGAAGCGCGTTCATTAACAGAAGGCGGTAAAGATTTGGACACGACCGCAAAACTCCTTTTAGATCAAGGCTGTAAATACGTTTTAATCACTGGCACGCACGAACACACACCCGAAGTAGTGAATATTTTATACGGCGAAGGACGAATATTATCTCGCACCCATTGGTCGCGTTTGGCAGGAAGTTATCACGGTTCGGGGTGCACGTTAGCGTCGACGATTGCGGCGCGTTTGGCGCGAGGCGAAGATATTTTAACCGCCACTCAAGCCGCACAAGCCTACGCTTGGCAAACCCTTCAACGTGGCTATCAACCAGGGCGGGGTCAAGCATTGCCAAATCGTTTATTTCTTTCATGATTTTAACAGAGTTGCTAATGCAAATTGGTTGGTGAAATCTTCAAAAAATTCTTAGTCAAGATTTGCACCATTACCAATAAAAAATAAAACCGATTAATTGTTGATTTTCTCTAAATCAGAAATGCTTACGTTTTTATCGTAAATGCCTGCGCCAACTTGGAAAGTTGTATTGGGGATGTTAATTGTGTAAGTGATTTTACGATAACCTTCATCAGAACCTGGTTTGGGCCACCAATATTCAACCCATCCGCCTTGAGGTTTTTTAGCTGCGTCACATAGTTTGGCGAAAAACAAATTTCCTTTTTTGTCTTTCAAATCCATGATCGGTTTGCCAACTAATGCGGCTTTTGGATGACCGATCATTTTATCAGCGGTGCAATCGTACACAAATACATAAGTATCTTTCCACGCCCATTTGCTCCCAAAAGGTTTATTAAATTCAGTGAGTCCAGTTTCTTTTTCTTTGGCAAGAACGGTCGCCGCTGCTTTAGTTTTTGCAACAATTTCGTGGGGCGTGGCGCTTTCAATTGCATAAACCTTTGTAATACTTAAAATAGATATGAATCCTAATGTAATGGTTGATTGTTGTACTCTCATTGTTCCTCCTAAGGAAATCTTAAAAATTGTGATAATAAAGTGCATAATACGCAAAACTTTAGAGTAGCGCTTTTTGTAATTGGTTACAATCTCACGATACTCTGTTTTGCATTTTTTATTTTTATATCAGGAGCTTTTATGCTAAATCGAATTATAGGTACGGCTTTAATGAGTTTTTTATTGGCTGGTTGTGCGTTGCAACCGAGCGATAGCTTTTCGCGTCGAGAATTGAATCAATCCTATCGCGTTGAAATGGGCACGGTCGAACGGGTGAGAAATGTCCCCATTCAAGGCACAGATTCGGGCGTAGGAACGATTGGCGGCGGCGCGTTGGGGGGAATAGCGGGCGGGGCAATCGGCGGCGGACGCGGCAGTAGTATTGCATCAGTTGTGGGTGTGATTGGCGGATTGGTGATTGGAAATGCACTAGAAAATCAAGCAACTCAAGAACTTGGCTTAGAACTCACCGTCAAACTCGACAATGGTCAAACCGCATTAGTGATTCAAGCTGCCGAACCCTCTTTTCAAATCGGCGATCGCGTTCGTGTTTTATCTGGAAAAGACGGTAAAACTCGTGTAACTCATTGATTTTATTTAAATTCCCATGCTCAAATAAACATGGGAATCAAATCAATTATTTACTAAATTGCAATTTTGAAATATCCGCAATTTGTAAAAAGAGGTTTCTTAAAGATTGCAATAATGCCAAACGGTTTTGGCGTACTTTTACATCTTCAACCATTACCATCACATTCGTAAAAAACGCATCTAACGGTTCTTTTAAAGTAGAAATCTCTGTTAAAGCCGCTTGATAATCACTATTTTTAACAGCATTCTCTACTTTTCCTGTTAAAGATTGTAAAAGTTGATACAAATCTTTTTCAGAAGTTTCTTGTAAAGCAGATTCTTCCACTTTATCAGAAATAGTTTCTTCCACTTTCTTCAAAATATTATGAATACGTTTATTTGCTTCCGCCAATGCCGCCGCAGAAACCGATTTACGAAACTCCTCAACACTTCTAATTCTCAAATGCGCATCCAAAGGTTTAGTTGGGCGACAGCAAAGCACCGCTTCAATACTATCTGGACTAATATCAAAATAGTACGCCCGCATCCGTTCTATCACAAAATTATAAACCTGCTCAGCGGTTTCTGGCGTTAAGAGTTTCTCTGGATAATTTGCAACACTTTCTTTAATGAGTTGCTCAATATCTAAGGCTAAGTTTCTCTCAATGATAATTCTCAACAAACCAATCGCTGCTCGACGCAATCCGTATGGGTCTTTATCACCTGATGGAATTTTTCCTACTCCAAAAATACCCACTAAAGTATCTAAACGATCCGCTAATGCAACGGTTTGTCCCGCATTTGAAATCGGTAATTCATCGCCTGCAAAACGTGGTAAATAATGCTCACGAATTGCTTGAGCAACTTCTACGGGTTCTTTATCGTTTTTAGCATAATATTCGCCCATGATTCCTTGTAATTCTGGAAATTCACCGACTAATCCGCTTAACAAATCACATTTGCACAATTTCCCCGCCCGATTTGCTTTATTTTCGTCAGTTTGAAGTTGTTTGGCAATGAAACTCGCTAATTTTGAAACTCGCATCGATTTTTCATATAAACTGCCGAGTTTATTTTCAAATGTGACGGTTTTCAATGTTTCTAAACGACTTTCTAAAGAAACTGTGCAATCTTGTTTCCAGAAAAACATTGCATCCGTCAAACGTGGGCGAATCACCCGTTCATTACCCGCTTGCACTAATTCTGGTTGACGACTTTCTATGTTACTTAACGTAATAAAATACGGCAATAATTTACCCGTTTCTTTATCCACCAAATGGAAATAACGTTGATGACCTTTCATGACCGAAATTAACGCTTCAGGCGGTATTTCTAAAAACTGTTCTTCAAATTTTCCTACCACTGCAACGGGATATTCAACTAAACTCGCCACTTCTTTAAGCAATTCTTCATCGATAATTGCTTCACCATTGTATTGTTCTGCGGCTTCTTTTACTAATAGTTCAACGCGTGCTTGACGTTCAGAAAAGACTGGAATAACATGACCTTGCTCTTTTAAAATCTTTTGATAATTAGCCGCATGATCAATCGATAATTCTTCTGGACAATGAAAGCGATGTCCTCTCGTGGTACGATTTGATTTTGCACCCATAATTTCAGCATCGATGATTTGATCATCAAATAATAAAACTACCCAATGTACGGGACGTACAAATTCAAAGTCTTTATCACCCCAACGCATTCGTTTTGCAATAGGTAACGACGCTAAGGCTTGATTCACAATCTCGGCAACTAATTCAACGGTTGGTTTTCCAACTTGTTCTACTTTATGAATTAACCAACTTCCTTTATCAGTTTCTAACTTTTCTAATTGAGAAACTTCAACGCCACAAGAACGTGCAAAACCTTCGGCTGCTTTGCTAGGTTTGCCCGCTTTATCAAATGCCGCTTGCAATGCTGGACCGCGTTTTTCAATCATTTGAGTGGGTTGCGTGGTTTCTAAACCTTTTACTAACACAGCTAAACGGCGCGGCGTTGCAAATGGGGTTGCAATCAAATACTTCAAACCACGATTTTCTAAACCGCTACAAATCCCCGAATGAAATGCCTCCGATAACGCCATTAATGACTTTGGTGGCAATTCTTCCGTTCCAATCTCGATCAATAAATCTTTGTGCATCGTAGAAATCCTTTAAAAATGTAAATCTGTTTTAAAACGAAATGTTTTCATAAATATCTTCAAAAGATAAAGTTAAATCTAAACTATTTAAATGCGGTTGTTCTAATTGATAAATTTCACGTTGCCATTGATTTTGTCGACGATAAATTTCAATATATTGTTCATGTTGTGCAACTAATACATATTCTTCTAAACTTTCTAATTGTTGATACGCATAGAGTTTCTCAGTTCGATCATAACGCATTGTACTTGGAGAAAGCACTTCAATAATTAATTTTGGTGCAGTTTCAACGTGGCTTTTGGGAAACAAATCTTTATTACAACTTACTTGCAAATCAGGATAATAAAACCGCTCAGTTGTTTTGGTTTTAATATGGGTTTTCACGTTTTCCATATACACTCGACAAGGTGAGCCTTTCAAATGTGTTTTTAATAAAACAACTAAATTGGTTGCAATGGTGTTATGTGCTTTGCTTTCTCCAGACATTGCATACACTTCACCATCAACATATTCATAGCGAATGGGGCTGGTTTCTTCACCCATTAAGTAATCTTCAGGTGAAATGATCATTTTTAAGGCAGCGTTCATCATTTTTCCTCAATCTAAAATATTAAAAGTTGCTTTAATTATTTGATTATTTTTGATTTCAACAGCGCAAGTATGTCGACCATAAGAACGGGGTGTATGAAAAACAATGGTTGTTTCTTTATCAACATATTTGCTTAAATCGTGTGGTTTCAAATCAAAATGGTTTTTTAGCTTTTCTAAATCGCCAAACGTTTTAGATTGCTGGGCTAATTTACAAAACTGTTCAACGTCTTTTGCGGCGGTTTCAAACATCCAAATAAATCCCGCCATTGCTATAATAATAACGCCAAATAAAATTTTGAGTAACTTTTTCATGTTTTTTAATTCTCACTCACCTTTTCAAAATTTAAAAGAATAAAAAAAAGGTGAGGAAATAAATTAAGCAACTGTTTGACACATGGGGAAACCAAGCGATTGACGGCGATTAAAATACGCTTCGGCAACTGCTCTCGCTAACCCTCTGACTCTCAAGATAAATCTTTGACGCTCAGTGACCGAAATTGCTCGACGAGCATCTAATAAATTAAAGGTATGGGAGGCTTTTAAAGTCATTTCATACGCAGGTAATGGCAAACCCGCTACAATGAGTTTTTGGCTTTCGCTTTCGCAGGTATCAAACCAATCAAAAAATTTTTCTGTGTTTGCGTGTTCAAAGTTGTAAGTCGACATTTCAACTTCGTTTTGGTGGAAAACATCACCGTAAGTAATTTTTCCTAAAGGACCGTCCGTCCAAACTAAATCAAAAACGCTTTCTACGCCTTGCAAATACATTGCAATTCTTTCTAATCCGTAAGTAATTTCGCCCGTTACGGGACGGCATTCTAAACCGCCAACTTGTTGAAAATAGGTGAATTGTGTGACTTCCATGCCATTCAACCAAATTTCCCAGCCCAATCCCCATGCGCCGAGTGTGGGAGATTCCCAATTATCCTCCACAAAACGAATGTCATGCACCAACGGATCGATGCCCAACGCTTTGAGTGAACCCAAATATAAATCCTGAATATTTAAAGGAGAAGGTTTGATAACGACTTGATATTGATAGTAATGTTGCAAACGATTGGGGTTTTCACCATAACGTCCATCGGC
>JFJP01027676.1_pt1 | contig 11930 bp, 11 predicted proteins | sample 431651 | NCBI WGS metagenome assembly JFJP01 (sample SAMN02602958, study PRJNA72255) | Microbial mat metagenome, whole genome shotgun sequencing project. | biome: fresh water; feature: sink hole; material: water; isolation source: purple microbial (photo- and chemosynthetic) mats found in... | reverse complement strand
AAAAATAATTCAAGATAAATAATAGCATTAAAGTGATTATTTTAAAGAAACAAAAAAAAGACTTAATTTAATAATTACCTAAATAAAATTTTAATTTAATATTTCATGTCAAAAAATTTTAAAATAAATCTTCCACATTGATTGATCGAATGACCTTTTGGATTCTCGTTGGAATATATTTAGCAGTATTTATGAATTTTGGCAATAACATGATCTATCGGAACAATCCTCAATCAATTTTCTCCCAAATCGTGACTCCAGATCCAATCTATCTAAATCTAGATCAGTTAGATTTTTTTATGGCTTTTGGTCTACAACATTTAAGAAATCGTTTTGCTCATTTTATTGATGATTCTATAGACAGAGTAAAGGTTGTTCAAAGAGTAAAAACTAACGGAAACATTTAATTAAAAAATATTCCAATTGGTAGATGCCAGCTCGAAAATGTTCCTTACTATAGAGATAATTTGAAAGTTTACTATCAAAGAAACCATATTACCGATTTACTTTGTATAAAGAACGATTCTCAAATAAAACCTGAACTTAAAAGCACTTGGGATGGGGAGCTTTATAAAAAAATTTTGATTAACATTTAACCTTGTATCAATACAACTAATAATCGTAACCTCTGTAGGCAGCTGAAGACATCCAAACTTATTTAAATTCAGCAAACTTCACTATTTATTTTATTACAGAAGCCCTAGATCCAAATAATTTTGAAAAACCTATAACATCATATGGAAAACAATTGTATACACCCATTAGCTTTTCGACTTTGACTTACATTGAGATGTGATTTGGACATTTTAATTTTATAACAGAAATAGGGGTTTTATTCGAAAACTTGGATGTTAGTCGAATCTGCTAATTATTTAGCAAATAGACAGGTTCTTTCTTTCAGTTCAAATATAATGATTCATTATTAGCCATAGATTATCTGCATGAAGATCTCAAAATTGTTTATAGGTGTTTCATTAATCAAAAAGAATATACGCAAATAAAATACGAATGTTAATAGAGATTTGAAACCAGAAAACATTTTATTGGACAAATTAAGCTTTTTGATTTCATTTCGGGTTGTCGAACATTGTTATACTTTAAAATAGTTTCATTTTTATTTAAAAAAAAAACCATTTGTGATTTAAATATCAATATAATACAAAAAAAAAATGAGAAATTTTCAGTAAATTTTAAATCACTCACTCATAAAAACATAATAAATAAAATATAACAAATAAATGATCGAGAACATCGAGCCTCACATTCTCCGCAAATATGAAATTGTCCAAAAACTTGGCAAAGGAGCTTACGGTGTTGTTTGGAAAGCAATTGATCGTAAGCAAAAGCAACTGGTGGCTCTCAAAAAAGTCTTCGATGCATTTCACAATAAAACTGATTCGAAACGAACCTTTCGTGAAGTGATGTTTCTTCGTGAATTGGACTCCCATGAGAATATAATCCATTTACTTCACGTTTACAAATCGGAAAACCATAAAGATCTCTATTTAGTTTTCGAATTTATGGAGTCTGATCTTCATTCCGTGATTCGTGCAAATATTTTCGAAGAAATCCACAAGAAATTCGTCATGTATCAAATACTCAAAGGGTTAAAATACATCCATTCAGGCGAATTAATACATAGAGACTTAAAGCCATCAAATATTCTAATGAATGTTGATTGTAAAGCAAAAATAGCTGATTTCGGTCTTTCTAGTTCAGTTTTTTATCAAGAACAAGATAATTCTGAGCCTATTTACACAGAATATGTGGCAACAAGATGGTATCGTGCTCCTGAGATACTATTAGGTGCTAATAAATATACAAAGGCTGTTGATATGTGGTCTGTAGGATGTATTTTTGGAGAAATGGTCTTAGGAAAAGCAGTTTTTCCTGGCACTAGCACTTTGAATCAAATAGAAAGAATTATGGATTTAATCGGAAAACCGAAAAGTGATGAAATTGAGAGTTTGGGATCAGATTTAGCAGAGAATATCATCAATAGTATCAATGTGAATAAGAAGAAGAGTTTTGCAGTTTTCTTCACAAATGCTAATGAAGATGAACTGGATCTTCTACAAAAATTGCTGGTTTTTAAACCAAATGGCAGATTAACTGTTGAAGAAGCCTTGAAGCATAAATATGTGAAAGAATTCTCTAATTTGGAGAAAGAGATAGAGTTTGGAAATATTATAAAGATCGCCTTTCAAGAATCTGAGAAAGATTTAGATGTAAAAGACTATAGAGAAGCACTTTATGCATATATTGCTAAACAAAAGAAACTGGATAAAAGAAAAGATTTAAAAGAAAAGGGGGTTGCAAAGGATTTATTGATAATGAGTTCTTTTCTGAAAGAAAATAACAATAATTATAAGGAATCTAGTGTGAATTCAAAGAATTATATCACAAATTCCAGAAATTTTCTTAATAATAGTAAATTCATTGAGAAAAAAGAACAAAGTAACAGCAATTCCAATAGTAAAGAGAGCTCAGCTTTATTAAAACAAGCTATTTTTTCAAATAACACCATAAAAAATCAAATAATTTTACCTTCTGATGTTAGATCTGGGCCGTTTCTCAATAATCAAGTGTATCCACAAGGAATTATCAAACATCAAAAGAACCCAAGCATTGGGAAATACGAAGTAAACAATATGAATAATAAGATAAATAACGAAGAAAATGAGGAATCGGCGAAAAAAACAAATTTTTTATCCAACAGCCCTATGATTGCTGGGTTTTTGAAGAAGTTCAAAAAATAGAAGTTTTTTTGTTACAAAAATAAAAAAAATATTGTAAATTTTGTTTTCGAAAATGAAAAATTTTTAATATTAATTCTTTTAATTTTTTCAAAAGTTATGGTAAATACGAAAATAAAAAAAATATTATTTTATTAATCTCAGTTTTTGATCAAACAATTAATTTTTTTGTTTGTTTGTTATAATTAATTTGAAATTTTTGCCATTTACAAAAAAAATTTTTATCAATTAAAATAAGTAAATAAAAATAAAGAAAAACTTTTCTCAATAAAATAAATTATTACGATACAATACAAAATAAACAATTTGACTTTCTAAATCACAAATTCAAAAATGTATAATTATCTCGCTTTTATTTTCAACCTCGAAGACAAGCAACTCCTCCAAGAAGTCTCTTATCGCCAGTTCAAAAAATTAGAGAAAATTTTCTTATTTCTTCTAATAATCTCAGTTTTTTTGAACATTCTTGAAGAAAATTTCTTTTTTGAACATAATTTTTCTGTGACTCTGAGCGGTGCTTTTAATCTTGAAACTCAGTTTGGGACAAATGAACCTGATTCTTCTCGAATTCTTCGCATAATAAATCTCATTTTAATGATTTCATTGATGTTTGTTCTTTACCTTCGTAAAAAAGCTTATTTTTTATTTATGAAGTCAATTTCTATGTTTCAGTTCTCAAAACCCTTGCTAAGATCCTGGAGTTTGTTTCAATTATTGCTAGAATTTTCTTTCATTGCAATTCAGGCCTACCCTGGTATGTTAGGCTCTATGTCTGCTGAGCAAAGACAATGGCATATCATATATCTTGACGACACTATACTCACCTTCCTTTGTTTCGTGATTAGGATCTGTTTTATATTTAGAAGTTTACTTTATATGACAAGGTTCAGTTCTCCAAAAGCAATGAAGATTTGTTTTGATAATGGGGTTGATCCTGGTTTAATTTTCTCTTTAAAAGCTGAATTTCATCATGTTTTAAAGCTTTTTGTCTTTGCATTCCTTCTATTGATACTTCTGAACAATGGCATTCTTCTACGATTATGTGAAAGATCCGCACAAATTTTTTCTGATAATGATTGGGATTATTTGTGGAATTCCTTCTGGTGTATTATAGTGACTTTGACGACAGTTGGCTATGGGGATATAGTACCTACAACAGATAATGGAAGAGTTATGGTAGGAATTACTGCGATTTTAGGGTCAATGATCACTTCAATGATTTGCATAATTTTTATGATAGAGTTCAATTTCACACAAATTCAAGAAAATGCTTATGAACGAATAAAAGCATCAGAATGTACATTGAAATTGAGTGAATCTGCAAGTAAATGCATTGGTTTGGCAGCTAGGTTCAGTTTAAAGGTGAAAAAAGCTACAAAAGAAGAACGGACTGTATTATCTGATATTTTTTTCGTTGATATTAAGAAGAAAGTCAGCGAGTTTCGAGCCTGGAAAAAAACTATTGTGGATTTTAAACATTATAAGAAAATGGATAGAAGATTATTGAGGATTTCTGAGGATTTTAATGAACATTTGGATGAATTATCAGTTTTAATGGGGGTGTCTGATTTGATCGATATGAAACTGGATTTTTTAATGAATAATCAGAAGACTCAAGAAAAGCATTTGATTTTCATTGAGAATTACTATCAGAATATGATATATCAACTGGATAAATTCAGTGAAGATTACTTGAAGCATTTCTTCAATAAACTAATTGATAAACATTTTGAGAAAGAAAAAAACTTACTAGAAAATTCACAAACAAACAATCCATATGACAGAATTCCTTTAATACAAATCACATCTCCAGAGTCAAGTTTTCAACCTTTTCAACCTTTAGCATTAATGAAGGTTAAACCAAGGTCTTTTAGTGGGTCGAAATCGAAGATAGATGACACCAAAATAAGGAAAAGTACTTTGAATTTAGAAAAACAAATTAATATAAGAAAATCGAGAAAAAGCGTATTCATGACAAATCCTCTGATGGAATTCGATAAAATTTTCAAAAAAAAAGAAGAACCTTTATCGACGTTTTCAGGGAAAAACGTGACAAAAAAGAAAAAATTAAGTGTTCTTTCGAAAAATAAAAAGATTGGGATAAAAAATAAAGATAAAATTGAGAAAATCAAAGAATTAGAGAAAATTAAGAAAAGTGACAATATCGAAAAAAACGGGGAAACTGATAAAATCGAGAAAATTGAAAAAAATAATAAAAAATTAGATCATAATGTTGAAGAAAAATCCCTGAGTTTTAGGAGCTCAAATAATGTATATCCTTCATTAGATGAAATTAGTAATTATAATGAACCAACTATTTATAATTATTACCTCAAGGATACAGAAAGTATCCAAGGATCCAAGATAGAAAGAGAGCAGCAAGATGAAAATGAAGAACAAAGTGATGATAATAAGTTAAAATAAGAATGAAAAAACTTAAAAAAATGATTTTTTTTATTATTTTATAAATTTTGTATAACATTAATTATTCATTCTTCTTTAATTTTTTATAATAAATTTCATTTTTTTAAATTATTCAATAAATCACCTTAAGTTCTTTAAATTTTAAAAAAGTGTTTATTGATTGTCGAAAAACAACAAACAAAAAAATTCAAAAAAATATTCTTAAAAAAAAAATTTTTTGCTTTGTTTTTAAAAAGAAACTAAATAAATATTAATGCTTCAAAACATTTTTGAGTCGTGTCCCTCTGTTTCATCATCATCATATGCGCAAGTGTCGAACCATTTAAATGTAGCTTCAATATAGCCGCACAAATAATTGTTCAAATAAGAACTATTAATTTGAGTTCCAATCAATTTGCAGAAATTAGCAATTGAATTAGCATCCAATTTCTTCCCAAACCAATATGTTAGTTTAGCATCATAACAAGGGATATCTTTGTTTAAAAAATAGTCATTATATAACTCATACGCTTTAACATAGAAAGTATATTCATAGAAGTTGAATAATTCGAAAGTGCTGCTTTCTCCTTGAAGAAATGTGGTTCTATAATCAGAATTTGGTGGTATGGCTTCTCTTATTTTCATGGTATTTGAAAGCTTTTTTTTGCTTAAGGCATCTACATTCAAGAGAGCAATGCAAAGGAAGACAAAAATTAAGAATTTCATTGAGATTTTTAGGTGAGATGTGTTTGAAATGTTTTGGTGGTAAAGGTTGAAGAAAATGATAAGACTTATATAAAGACATTTTTAATTCGTTTTTGGAAGCGTTTTTTTAGTTGTTCGTTTTTTTACTACAGATTTCTTTGTTAAATTACTTCCATTTTTTTTATAAACAATTTCTATTTTTATTCTTGAAATAAATTTCATATTTAGATTACCGTAAAAAGAATTTGCTTTGCTTTAAATCTCATAGATGGGTTTGATTTCATTCTCCGCAATGAATATTATATTTCCTTCTTTTTTTTTTTGAATATATTATTATTTCATCAAATTAAAAAAATCATCCTTTTTTAACACAAAAATTAAACAAACTAATATTGCAAAACTTGTTTTTTTATTCTAATTTGGAAGACAAAGAGAGAGAGAGAAAAAAATTTCTTGTTTTTAGACATTCTAAAGAAATCAGGAAACTAAAATATTTATTTTGTTTTTTAAAAAAATGTCAAAATATTTTATTTTTTTTAAAAATCAAGTTTTTTTTCTGATGTGAAAGAATTTGTTTATTTAAGAAATTATTGATTGATTGTTTTAAAAATAATTAAATTAATTACTAAATAAATAGATCTCAATATTTAAATTTAACAAAATGAGTTCATCCTTTTAATATGAGCAGGCATTAAACCAATTCAGGGTTCCTGAAATGTAGGGGCACAAATTATTGTTCAAATAAGAGCTATTAATTTGTTTTCCAATCAAATAGCAGAAATCAGCAATTGCCTTCGCATCCAATTTCTTCGCATACCAATATGCTTTTTTAATTGTTGAACAAGAGAGTCCAGTGTTTAAAACATATGCATTATAGAGTTCATAAGCTTGAACATAAAACGTATATTCATAGAAATTGAATAATTCAAAAGCGGAAGTTTCTCCTTCAAGAAGTGAGGTCTTAAATCCAGAATTTGGTGGTGGACCCTGCCTTTTTGCCTTTGTTGCTACTTCAAGAAATGAGGTCTCATCTTCTGGATTTGGTGGGTCGGCTTCGCTTATGGTCATCGCATTTCTAATGCTATTTTTGCTGAGGGCGTTCACGTTTAAAAGAGCAATTAAAAGAAAAACAAAAATGAAAAATTTCATTTTTATGATGGATTATGTTGAGTAAAATGCTTACAAATGGAAGGTAAATGGATGAGTTTATATAGAAATGAAAATTGATTCGTTTTTGATCCGTTTTTTTCTTTGACCGTTTTTGACCTTATTCAGTAAATAGATTTAATTAATTATTTTATTTTGAAATATAATTTTAAATTAATTTTTTCAATGTTTAGATAAACTTTTTGAAATATTTACTTAAAATTTCTTTGTTTTTTAATAAGATGAAGTAATAATGAAATATATTTCATTCCTCAAATCAATATTATATAGCTAAAGAAAAAAAAAGAAAAAAATTGAATGAAAGAATGGTTTTCTTGCCTTAAAAATCTTTTAATTTTTGTCATTTAAAAAAAAATGATTTACTGGTTTGCAGAAATTCAAACTTTAATAAATTTGAAAAATATATTTCTGAAAACATTTCTGAAAATTATTAAAAAACACTTAAATGTTAAAATACAAACTTTCATAAATGAACTTTTAAATCAATGGTATCTCCAAATATTTATTCAATTTTAAAGTTTTATGTGTATTAAGATTTATATTAAGGTTTTTAATATAAAATTTATAATTTTTAAAGAAACTAAAATTGTAAAAAAAAAAATTAAAAAAATTAAATTTTTTTTTGTCATTTAAAGCTTCAAAGATGCCTGCCCATCTATAGTTTTATATTGTTTATTCTTTTGTTTAAATCACATCAATAAAAATTTAGTTTCTATATTTAAAAAGAGTTAATATATTTCTTATTGTTTATTGCCAAAAACTGAAAATTTTTTGTGTAATTAAAAAAAAAAAACATTCTTTTTTTCTTTTGTTTGTTTTTTTAAAAAAAATAAAGAAATATTAATGCTTAATGTGAGCTTTTTAGACTTTCCTCCTCATATTAGCAAATGTTGAAAAAACTCGCCTGGTTCGCTATGTAGGGGCATAATGAAGTTTTCAAATAAGAGCTATTAATTTTATTTCCAATCATATAGCAGAAATCACCTAGGGCCTGCACATCTAATTTCTTCCCAAACCAATATGTTTGTTTATCAGCGGTGCATACCAACCCTTTGTTGGAAGCATAAACATTATAGATTTGATAAGCTTCAGCATAGAAGTAATATTCATAGAAGTTTTGAAGTTCAAAAGCAGTTTCTTCAAGAAGGGATGTGTCATAAGTTTCTTCATCAAGAAGTGACATGTCATGACCAGAATATTTTGATGGTGGGGTAGCAATAGTGACTTTGGCTTTATCGGTATTCGAAGCTTTTTTTAGCCTCAAGGCGTCTACATTCAAGAGAGCAACGAAAAGAAAGAATACAATTATGAATTTCATTTTGTCGATGTTGGAGATTTTTCGAAGAGGGATATGTGTTTTTAAAGTTTGGATAAAAGATCGACTTATATAGTGATCATTTTGGGGACCGTTTTATGAAATAATCGTTTTTTTTACTTCGTTTTATTATTTTTCTTTGTTAAATTACTACCATTTTATTCTCACAAATTCAGCATTTCGTTTTTTTTACTTCGTTTTATTATTTTTCTTTGTTAAATTACTACCATTTTATTCTCACAAATTCAGCATTTTAAACAAGGCTTAATTTTAAAATTCAAACAAAGAATTTTTAATCCTCAGCACCCATAATAACCATCGCAACCCTTAAATTTACTCTTTTTTTGTTTGAAAAAAAAACTCTTTTTTTTAAATAATTTTTGAAGTATTTGAATGATAAAAAAAAACATCAATTTTTTTTAATTTTTTTAATGATTTAAATCAGGAGATTCTCCTTCTTTTTTCATTCTTCCTGTCTCAACTAGTAAAAGAGAATCATCGATTTGAAAATACATTCTCAATATTCAAAATTGATGACTAAAAATATAGGATAAAAAAATTGAAGCTGGATTCTTAAAATTTTTTTTTTCTTTAACATTGGATATTTTTTTGATTTGAATGAAAAAAATTTTCTTTTAATTTTTGCTTGAATAATCAAAATTTATTATTCATTTCCAAAGACTATCAATGAGAATTAAAAAAAAAAAAAAATTAATCTAGTAATCTTTTCCACATTAAATTTATAAATAAATATTCTAAAAAAAAAATGGTAGTAATTAACAAAGAAATATCAAGTAAAAAAACGAACAACTAAAAAAACGCTTCCAAAAACGAATTAAAAATGTCTCTATATAAGTCGATCATTTTCTTCAAACTTTATCAAAACATTTCAAACACATCTCACCCCTAAAAATCTCCGACAACATAATGAAATTCCTAATTGTAGTCTTTCTTTTCATTGCTCTTTTGAATGTGGATGCCTTGACCAAAAAAAAGCTTTCAAATACCTTGAAAATAAGAGAAGCCGTGCCACCAAATTCTGATGATAAGAGGGTGACATTCCTTGAACAAAACACAACTTTTACATCATTCAACTTCTATGAATATACCTTCTATGTTCAAGCCTATGAACTCTATAATGATTATATTTTAAACAAAGATATCCCTTGTTATGATGCGAAACTAGGATATTGGTTTGGGAAGAAATTGGATGCACAGTCAATTGCTAAATTCTGCAAATTGATTGGAACTCAAATTAATAGTTCTTATTTGAACTCTTATTTGTGCGGCTATATTGAAGCTACATTTAAATGGTTCGACACTTGCGCATATGATGATAATGAATGGAATCAAAACGCGTATTAAAGACTCAAAAAGTTCAGAACAGCTCCTGGAGTCTTTATTATTAATATTTATTGAGTTCTTTTAAAAAACAAAACAACCAAAAAATAGATTTTTTTTTAATTTTTTTTTTTGTTTCATCAAATTTTTGGCGTTAATGATCAACATTAAACTCTACTCTATTTAGAAAAAAATAAATATTTATCGTTGAGTAAAACTTAAACTTGTGTTTTGGAATAATTATCCAAAGTTTTCGAAAAAAAATTTCAAATTGATTTAAATTCTATATTTTATCAGTTTGACAATTCTTCGGAGTAACCATTGAATATTTTATTTATTTTCCTTGTTCCTTTAAATAATTCAAAAAATATCAAAGTTTTTCAGTTTTATTTTACAAACTTTGTAAATTCTGAATTTGGTAAAAAAAAGATTGTAATTTTAACAAAGAAATTCAAGTCAAAAAAATGATCATTTCTTAAAGCGCTCCCAAAAATGATTGAGAAATGTCAGTATATTTTAAAAAAAAAAAAAAAAAAAAAAGTTTTTTGTTTGTTTGTTTGTTTTTTAATTACCAAATTTTTTTTAATTTTTGTGCATTTTTTGGCATAAATAATCATCATATTCATTTGAAAAAATATTACCTAATTTTTTAATGAATTTTTTTTTGTGGCAAAATATCGAAACGATTTCAAGTTTTCCCTTAAAGGTTTTATGAAAGCTTGGCTTTCTAATTTCTTCATCTTCGAATATTTTTGAGGTAATTATAAATATTTATTTCAGTCTTTTTCTTCAATTTCTTAGATAGGTCTTTTCCTTCAATTTTATAAATTTCTGGATTTTTCATTTAATTTTCCCAATCTCCTTAATTTTCTCAATCACAATCTTCTTTTTCGAAAAAACACTCAATTTTGTTAACTTTTTTCTTTTATTTTTGAAAACTCCTATAATCATTATTATCCTTTCTTCAGATATTCATCGATTTCTATTATAAAATTCTATTATTGTGAAAGAAAGACGAAAATAAAAAAAAATTTTTAAGAAAGAGGAATTTTGTTTTTTTATTTTTGAAAGCTCTTTTAAATTGAAACCAAGTTTTTTTATTTACAAGAAAAAAATATTGATTTATGAAATTTGTAAAAATATGGATATTCCTCATCTACATTTCGCTTCACTAAGAACCAAAATTGTACTTTTCCATCTACTGGAAATAAGAACTCATAATCAGAGTTTAAACAAAACCAAAAATTTGGGTTTGATAATGTTAAAAAAGTAAATAATTTTTTTGTTTTTTGTTTTTAAAAAAACTAAATAAATAAATTTATATTATGGCTTCAGAACCAATTTAATTATCCATCCTCCTTAATATGAGCATGCGCTGAACCAATTCACTGCTCCTGAAATGTAGCCGCACAAATACGAACTCAAATAAGAGCTATTAATTTGGCCTCCAATCAATCTGCAGAAATTAGCACTTGACAATGCATCTAATTTCTTCGAATACCAATATGCTTTTTTAGTTGTTGAACAAGTGAGTGCGCTGTTTAAAGCAAATGCATTATACAGTTCATAAGCTTCAACATAGAAGGTATATTCATAGAAATTGAATAATTCAAAAGCAGAAGTTTGTTCTTCAAGAAATGAGGTCTTAAATCCGGAATTTGGTGGTGGGGCTGCTTCGGTTATTGTCATGGAATTCGAAATCTTTTTTTTTCTTAAGGCATCTACATTCAAGAGAGCTATGAAAAGGATGACAACAATTAAGAATTTCATTTTGTTGGTGTTTTGAGATTGAAAGAGTGAGAAGGTTTGGAATATTTTGATAATGGTTGAATAAAAGAATTGACTTATATAGAGATATTTTTAATTCGTTTTGGCGAGTCGTTTTTTTAAGTGACCGTTTTTTAAATTAGTTCGTTTTTTCTTGCTTTTGTTAAAATTAATCTTTAAATTTAAATAAAATAAAACTTTACACAATTTAAGAAAAAAAAAAATTATTTGAAAATTTCAAAAAAATAAATAGGGGTCATCTTCAGCATTTCTGCCAACATAATAAAGAAGCAAAAGTTAAAAAAGCTAAAACCTTAGAATTTTGATGTATTTATTCCCAAAATAAAATTAGACCAAAAAATTCTGAGAGTTTTTTTAAATGATAAAAAATAATATAAATAAATGGAAAGGAAAGAGATTTCTTTTGAGGGTTAAGAAAATGAAAAAAAGTGAATTTTTTAAAAAATTCTTTTTTT
>JFJP01015741.1_pt1 | contig 11931 bp, 9 predicted proteins | sample 431651 | NCBI WGS metagenome assembly JFJP01 (sample SAMN02602958, study PRJNA72255) | Microbial mat metagenome, whole genome shotgun sequencing project. | biome: fresh water; feature: sink hole; material: water; isolation source: purple microbial (photo- and chemosynthetic) mats found in... | reverse complement strand
CTGCTCCTTTAAAGCGGATTGTGAATGTTGGTTCTGTAGGAGAACCGCGCCACGGTAGACCGAATGCTACCTACGTTATTTACGATGTTGATGCTCAACAGGTGACATTGCGAGAAGTGGAATATGACTATCAAGCTACTTGCGCTGCAATTATTGAAAAAGGTTTGCCGCCGATTTTTGCATGGCGTTTAGCTAGAGGTTTGGAATATGCCGAAAGAGCGGATGACCCGACTCATGTTTGTGAGAGATAGCTATTAGTCATTAGTCGGTATGTCATTGCGAGGAACGAAGCAATCGCCAAAACTTGAGATTAGTTCATTAAAGAGGTAGATTGTGATTTACCGTTGGGTGGGGGCGGGTTTATGAGATTGTTAGTTTTTGGCGATTATGGTTGGTAAAACCCGCCCCTACAAATTTTTGACATTGGTGTAAGATATCCGTTCAAAACAAACTCCGAAAAAAACCTTGAGAAATAGCAACAATTAAAATACATGAAAAACTGGGCAATATTAAGTGGGATTGAAGGAAATTTGATAGCTTATGAAGCTGTGATAGCTGACATCAAGCGCCAGAGAATTCGCGTTGAGGAATTGTATATCTTAGGCGATTTAGTTGGGCCGAATCCTGAGTGCGAAAAATTAGTTCAGCGAGTTCGATCGCCCAAACGAGGAGAAATCGAACCTCAAATCTGTATCGGTTGGTGGGAAGAACAGTGTTTTAACTTACACGGAATAGGAGCTAGCCCAGATGTGGCAGAATTCCGGCAAAAATATGGTGCTGATACCATTAAGTTGCTCTGGGATTCTGTCAGTCGGAAAACTGTAGAGTGGCTGCGCTCTTTGAATTTTGGTTTTCATGAATTGGATTGTTTGTTGATTCACGGGAGTACGGTTAGCGCGTCTGATGAGCTCACCCCGGATACTCCGCCGCCTGTGATGCTCGATCGCGTGATTCGCGCTGATGCGAATACTTTGTTTTGCGGGCGATCGGGCTTAGCATTTGAGTATCAATTACAGCCAAGTATTATCAATAACTGGGTGCAGACTCTGGACTCTCAGGAGCCACCTGGAACCGTATCTGCAACTGCGCGAAGGGCGATCGGAGTGGGGAATGTCGGGCGCAAAGTTGGAGTAGCAACCTATACTCTCTATAATCCTGACAGCGATCGCATCCAATTTAAAACAGTGCATTATGGAGCAAAAAAGGGATTTCAATCATAATTCCTGTAAGTATTTCCTTGTCGTGTTAAACTGATAATGATTATCGTAGCTAGAATTTATGGTCACATCTCAAGCCCAGTCACAACCAGCTCAAAATCAGATCCAGAAAGACTCCCAAACCTTGCAGCGCCTGCGCCACACCTGCGCCCATATCTTAGCAATGGCAGTGCAAACTCTGTTTCCAGAGACAAAAGTGACGATCGGGCCGACTACAGACAATGGCTTTTACTACGACTTTGATAGAAAACAACCATTTACCCCCGAAGATTTGAGCAAAATTGAGGCAGAAATGCGACGGATTATTCAAGCTAATCTGCCCGTAATTTGCGAAGTTGTAGAGCGGGAACAAATTCGGGATGAAATCATCGAATTAGGGGAACCTTACAAACTAGAAATTCTCGACAATATCCCACTAAATGCGACAATTACTCGTTACTTTATTGGCAATCCCGATGCTGGCAAATTGTCAGATTTAAGTATCAATTCAGAACCTTCTTTACTTGAACCAATTACACTTCCTCCCAGCGAATATTGGTGGGATTTGTGTGCGGGGCCACACCTTAACTTCACAGGCGAAATCAATCCCGATGCTTTGGCTTTAGAAAGTGTTGCTGGGGCTTATTGGCGCGGCGACGAAAAGAAACAAATGCTGCAACGCATCTACGGTACTGCTTGGGAAACACCGGAACAATTGGAAGCTTATTTGCAGCAAAAAGCAGCAGCTAAATTGCGCGATCACCGTAAAATAGGTCAAGAATTAAAGCTATTTAGCATTCAAGAAGATGCTGGGGGCGGTTTAGTATTTTGGCATCCTCGCGGAGCAGCAATTCGCTATATCATTGAGGATTATTGGAGAAAAGCTCACCTAGACTCTGGCTATGAACTGCTTTACACTCCTCACGTAGCAAATCTCGATCTCTGGAAAACATCGGGACATTTTGACTTCTACAAAGAGAATATGTTCGACTCGATGGATGTGGAAGAACAGGCTTACCAAATCAAGCCGATGAATTGTCCTTTTCACGTTTTAACCTACAAACACGAACCGCATTCTTATCGAGAATTGCCCTTGAGATGGGCAGAATTAGGGACTGTTTATCGTTATGAGCGATCGGGAGTTTTGCACGGTTTGATGCGGGTTCGCGGATTTACTCAAGATGATGCTCACATTTTCTGTTTACCCGACCAAATTGCGGATGAGATTCTGGGAGTTTTGCATCTGACAGAACAGATTTTATCAGACTTTGGCTTTAAGAATTATGAGGTGAATTTGTCCACTCGTCCCGCTAAGTCTGTGGGAACTGATGAGGTTTGGGATTTGGCGACAGCAGCTTTGATTGCAGCTTTGGATGCTAAAGGTTGGGATTATGTTACAGATGAGGGCGGCGGCGCTTTCTATGGGCCGAAGATTGATATTAAGATTCAAGATGCGATCGGCAGATTGTGGCAATGTTCTACTATTCAGGTAGATTTTAATTTGCCTGAAAGGTTTGATATGCAATATGTCGCCACTGACGGAACCAAACAGCGACCAATTATGATTCACCGGGCGATATTTGGTTCCTTAGAACGTTTCTTTGGAATTTTGATCGAAAACTATGCCGGAGATTTTCCCCTGTGGTTAGCACCTATGCAAGTGCGACTTTTGCCTGTTAGCAATGACCAAAAAGAATACGCTAAGTCTGTTGCCGATTTATTGAAAAAAGCAGGATTTAGAGTTGAAATTGACCGCAGCGCCGAACGTTTGGGTAAACAAATTCGGAATGCTGAATTAGAGAAAATTCCGGTTGTGATTGTGGTAGGCAAAAAAGAAGTAGCAGAACAAACTTTGAGCGTGCGGACAAGGAAACAGGGAGATATCGGTATGTTAACTATGCCAGATTTGCAAAGTCGGCTACAGTTGGCTGTTGAAGAAAAAGGGACAATTTAGGGTAATTGGATTAGCCTTTTACTTAAAATTAAATGATTTTTAATTGAAGGCTAATTCATAAGCCGATCGCCCAAATTAATTTTAGGGGTTGCAAATTTTCATCAAATGTGCTATTCTCAAAAGTAATCGGTTCTGGTGGAGATCACCCACTAGAGGAAACGGGGAAAGTCCGGTGCAAACCTGGCGCTGTCCCGCAACTGTGATGAAGCGTATAATTGTTTCTTAGTCAGAATGCCCGCCGATTGTATTGTTCACTATTAACCCATCTGCGAGGTACGGATGTATTCAGCATTTTGTTTTCAATTCGATTCTTTTTTAGCTCCGCTGCACGAAGAGCGATTATACTCGTTAACCCATGAGAAACCTGTGGTGGAATTGGTTTCCAGGGGGATATCGTGAGGAAAGAAAAGTTTAGCCCCAACAGTATTATTTAGTTTCAGATGCCAGAAATATTGCTGGGCTTTTGGCTGCTGTAATTTTTAACAGCTTTGTTATATAGCAGTCCTAAATGAGTCGTAAAGTTTTTTACCCCACTCCAACCCTCCCCTTACTAAGGGGAGGGAGTAAGAAATTCACAAATGATTTAGGATTGCTATAGCTCTTAGGAATTACATAAAAAACCCGGTTTCTTCCAAAAATCGTCGGTTTTTTGATAAATATTGAGGCAGAAACCGGGTTTTTGACCCCGTGGTTTCAGGACTGGCTTTGTTAGAAATTTAGATGGTTGTGCCTTTGGCTTACCTTCCAATTTGACAGCTTTTGCGTAGGAAACTTGGCAGCGGATACCACTTGGTTTCCGAGGGAGTTTCTATGGACTGATTAATCTATTGATATCGTTTACGGTTCGGAATGATTTAACCTTACTAGGGCACAGAGGGCACAGAGGAAGAGAAGAGAGAGATGAATAATAATGAATTAACAGAAATACTAATGAATCCAAAATTGCCTGATTTTCAAACTATCCTCACCCGTGTCTCTGTAAATTCATTAGGCAAAGAAGGCGATCGCTTTTCAATTAAACCCTCAATTTCTGCCGATGGCCGCTTCATCGCCTTTGAATCCACTGCTACTAATTTAGTCCCCGGAGATACTAACAATAATTCCGATGTTTTTGTCCGCGATAGATTGACTGAAATTACTACCCGCATCTCAGTTAACTCAACAGAAAATCAAGGGAAATTTGATGCTTTTAACCCTGCTATTTCTGCTGACGGTCGCTTTGTCGCATTTGAATCTAATTCAACGAAATTAGTAGCAGCAGATACTAACAATACATCAGATATTTTCCTGCACGATCGACTTAATGGTAGCACAACCCGCGTCTCCGTAGATGCGACAGGCCAAGAGGGCGATCGCCCTTCACTTAACCCCTCAATTTCCGCCGATGGCCGCTTTGTGGCATTTGAATCTAATTCAACTAACTTAGTCCCAGGAGATACTAACAACAACTCAGACATTTTTATCCGTAACATTGAAACAAATACTACCACTCGCGTCTCGGTAAATTCCACAGGAAATCAGGGAAATATTGGCTCTTTCAACCCCTCAATTTCCGCCAACGGACGCTGGGTTGTTTTTGACTCTTTAGCAGACAACTTAGTAGCGGGAGATACTAACAGCACTAGAGATATTTTTCTACATGAAATCCCGACCAATACTACCACTCGCGTATCGGTAAATTCATCGGGAAATCAGGGAAATTCAGGGTCTATTTCTGCTGCTATTTCTGCTGACGGTCGCTTTGTCGCCTTTGAGTCAAATGCTAGTAATTTAGTCACCGGAGATATTAACGGCACTTCCGATATTTTCGTCCATGACAGGCTGACGAATACTACTAGCATGGCCTCAATTAATTCTACAGGCGATCGCGCTAATAGAAGCTCCTTTAAACCATCGATCTCTGCTGACGCTAGATTCGTGGCTTTTGACTCTTTAGCTGACAACCTAGCGCCCGCAGATACCAACGGCACTAATGATATCTTTGTGCGCGACAGAGACACAGCCACAACAACTCGCATCTCAGTCAATTCCGAGGGTCAAGGTGCCGATATAACATCCTTCAATCCGGCTATTTCTGCGACGGGAAATGTTGTTGCTTTTGATTCTTTTGCTACTAATTTAGTCCCTCAAGATACTAACAGTAGCAGAGATGTTTTCATCTCTCACCCTGTTGCTGTCAGCAGCGGCACTTCCGAGAATGATACGCTGATTGGGAATGCAGACGACGACGGGATTTCTGGCGGCAAAGGCGACGATTTTTGGGACGGCAAATCAGGTGGCGATACCCTATTCGGCGGTAGGGGAAATGATACCCTCAATGGCGGAGATGGGGATGACATCTTACTCGGAGGAAAGGGGCGCGACAAATTTATTTTGCAATTACAACAGGGAAGTGATGTGATTAGCGATTTTAAAAATGGCGAAGATTTGTTCTTGTTAACAGGTGGCTTGACTTACGACCAAATTCGTGTATTTCAGACAAAGGATGGTGCTGCGATCGCCTTAGTTACCAACGGTGAAATCCTAGCCCTCCTCCCAGATTTACCTGCCAACTTACTCGGATTTGAGGCTTTTACCTCAGTTTAGCAAGCATTCTGGGTCGGTTAACCAAAAATTTCCAACACAATGAGAATGATTCTCACAACTATGATAAGATGATAAAACAAGACTTAAACTCCTACGCTGTCTGTAGAGGGCCTCCTTGTGCGATCGCCCCTACAGATACACATTTCCCTCACTTTTACCACAGATAGTCAAAAGTTTGGGAAACAGCCCAAATCACAATCAAGGTGTTTAGGAACAAGTAAAATGGCAAATATAACAGGCACAAACAGTAACGATTCACTGAATGGAACTCCACAAACAGATGCAATTTTCGGCTTAAATGGAGATGACACAATTAGCGGCTTGCAAGGTCAAGATACGCTGTACGGAAATAGTGGCAACGATGTCATCAACGGCGGTGAAAGCGGTGACATTTTGCGCGGGGGGAAAGGCAACGATAGTCTCGATGGTGGTGCTGGTAGCGACAATCTTTATGGCGATGGTGGCCGCGATACATTGACAGGTGGCGATGGTTTTGATAACTTTGTTTTGGCCCGTCGGAGCACTGGTACACCGCGAACAACAGGCGGTTTAAGCATCGCTGATGCTGACATTATTACAGACTACAATGCAGAACAAGATTCCATTGGCTTGTTGAGATTAAGCTTTGAAAATCTCAATATTTCAAATGGCACGGGCGAGTTAGCAAATAGTGCGATAATTCAAGATCGAGTTACTGGTGAATTTTTGGCGATCGTCCAAGGAATTGACAGCAGCAAACTTGTCAAAGATGAATTCAAAACTTTTGTACAACCCAGTGGTCCCTACTTAAATTCTACCGCCGATCCGGGCAAGATAGACTCTGGAATTCCCGGATTTGTCGGTCCAGATGGAGATGGCAAAATCTCGGCAAATAATCGGGGAAATCCGCGTTTTGTTGCTTGGGCTACAGGATTTGAAAACTATCAACCAGCCCCCGGAGTTGATGCCCGATTTCAAACTCCTGAAAAAACTTTGGGCCCGGTTGCTAGCAAAGATAATTTCATTGACATCGCTTCCCTGGGCGATCTCGATCGCAATCAGATTGATAGCGGAGTTAAACCAGGTCAAATTACCTTAACTTTTAGTTCAGGAATTCGCAATGGTTCCGGTCAAGATTTTGCCGTGTTTGAAAATGGCTTTGATAATTTAGGAGGTGTTTTCGGAGAGTTGGCTTATGTAGAAGTTTCTAGCGATGGTATAAACTTTGCCAGATTTAAAGGCGATTCCTTGACAGGCGAACCTGTAAGTAAAGAAGGAGTTTTCGATCCAACTAATGTTTATAATTTAGCTGGGAAGCACGTCAATAATGCTTTTACCACTGACGCCGGAGAATTGTTAGGCGGTTCTTGGGGAACTCCTTTTGATTTAGAAACGCTGGCTACTGATGCGCTAGTAACTTCGGGTCAAGTTAATCTCAATGCGATTCGTTTTGTGCGAATTGTGGACATTCCTGGCAATGGTAGTTTCACAGATGGCGCTAATAGAGCAATTTACGATCCTTGGGCGACTACGCCACCTGTGACATCTGGAGGTTTTGATTTGGAAGCTGTGGGGGTATTTAATATTATCTAGCTTGATGTAACAGTCAAAACTTTTGTGGGAGTCGGGTTAGGGTGTGTTTTCTAACCCGGAGATCCCCCCTAGCCCCCCTTAAGAAGGGGGGGACAAGAGCATTCAAAGTCCCCCTTCTTAAGGGGGATTTAGGGGGATCTCCGGGTTTCTGCAAAGTTTGAAAATACGCCCTAGTCATCCTGCCGGCCCTTGACTTTATTTCACTCAATTATCTATTGACTATTATGCAATCAGCCACTCATAGAAGGTCTTTTAATGTGCATTGGCAAGATAATCTATCAGATTATGTCACTGCAATTTCTTGGTCAAAACAGGGAAATTTATTGGCCGCTTGTTCTGCCGCCGGAGAAGTCTTAATCTGGCAAGATCTAGAGGAACAATCATTCCTTTTGCAGTCAGCGGGAGATACTTCAACAGATTGTTTGAACTTTTCCTATGATGGGCAGTTTTTGGCTGCGGGCGGACAGGATGGAGTTTTGAGAATTTGGAGTATGAATTCGCTGAAGTTAGTTGCCGAGTTGGAGAATCCTCGTCGGTGGATCGACCAACTTGCTTGGCATCCTAGTTGCAATCAAGTTGCTTTTAGTTTGGGTAAAAAAGTCCAAATTTGGGATGCTGAATCCCGAAGTGCGATCGCCGAGTTGAACTTTGAAAATTCTTCTATCTTCGGCATGGCTTGGCATCCCCAGGGCAAGCATTTAGCGGCTAGCGGTTCTAAAGGTGTGAAGATTTGGAATGCCCTACGCTGGGAAGAAGTACCGAGGAAATTAGAAATACCTTCGGCTAGTGGTGCGATCGCCTGGTCTGCTGATGGTCAACGGATTGCTGTTGCTAATCTTGATGATAACATTGCCATTGCTAAATTGAGCGACCTCAAACCAGGTTTTATGGACGGTTTTCCGGGTAAAATTCGGAAATTAGCTTGGTCTGATATTAATACTGAATTAGGAGTGCCGCTATTAGCAGTTGCTAGCGGTAATGTAGTTGGAGTGCTGGAAAAACAATTTGATGAATCGGCTGGATGGGATGGCTGGGTATTAGATTCTGATTTAGAAATTGTGCAAGATATTGCTTTTCAACCGGGGACGTTTCATTTAGCTTCTGCTTCTGATGATGGTCAAGTTTTGTTGTGGTATGAAGCCGAACAACTTACTCAATTGTTGACAGGTGCTAGCGGTGGTTTTTCTTGCTTGGCTTGGCATCCCCAAGGCGATAAACTAGCCGCGGGTGGACAAGGAGGGGAAGTATTAATCTGGAAAAGGGATGACAGTGAAGAATAAGCTAGCTGAGCAATGTTTTTAGGGGCTTGCGCGGAAATCACATCTTAGGGTATGATGAGAATGATTATCAAATTTGGTGGTGCGATCGCCCGTATCGCGCCTGGATTTCGGCTATGAAGTGCGACAAGGCATTTGGCTTGGGATGCTTAGCGGCGTTCCAAATTGACAGCAGGGCCTCTACAATTAATCAACGAGGGACAATGACTAATCTCACTGTACAAACCCCAGATTTAATTTCCGATTTTCCCAAAAAAGGAATGCCAGTAACCATAATTACCGGATTTCTCGGCAGCGGAAAAACCACTTTACTCAATCAAATACTCAAACGAATTTGGCGATATCAACATCGATTCACAGCTTTTAATTTCTACCGAAGACGACATGGTAGAACTGAGCAACGGCTGTATTTGTTGTACAATTAATGAAGGCTTAGTCGATGCCGTCTACCGAGTCTTAGAACGGGAAGACCGCATCGATTGCATGGTAATTGAAACCACCGGGATTGCCGACCCACTGCCGATTATTCTGACATTTCTCGGCACGGAATTGCGAGATTTAACCAGTTTAGATTCTGTACTGACTGTAGTCGATAGCGAAACATTCACTACCGATCATTTTGACAGCGAAGCAGCTTTAAAACAAGTGGCATTTGCAGATATCGTGCTGCTGAACAAAACTGATTTAGCTCCTCCAGAAAAAGTAGAAGAGTTAGAAGCTTACATTCGTACAATCAAGGAAGGAGCGAGAATTTTATACTCTCAACATGGTGAAGTTCCTTTACCCTTAATTTTGGGTGTGGGTTTGACGCAAGCCGATCTTTTTAATAGTTTTGAAACTGAGGAAAAACACGAGCATCACGAACATCATCACGAACATGAGCATCATCACGAACATCATCACGAGGAGCATCACGAACATCATCACAAACATGAGCATCATGGACATCACTCCAATCACTTAGATAATGACGGATTTGTTTCGCTATCATTTCAGAGCGATCGACCTTTTGATGTCCACAAATTCCAAGAATTTCTCACCGAAAAAATGCCATTCAATGTATTTCGTGCCAAAGGCATACTATGGTTTACAGACAGTCCGATGAGACACATTTTTCAACTCAGCGGGCCGCGCTATGAACTAGATGCTTGCGAATGGTTGACCCCACCTAAAAATCAACTCATAGTAATTGGCCGCAACTTAGATACCGCTCAAATTCGAGAACAACTGAACAGTTGCTTAGTTTAAGATTTCATTAATCTAAGCATCAGGTTCAGCGTTCTAGGTGATACATTTTACATTTAATTCAGCCGTTAGTAGTTGCAGTTTTTGACAACAAAAATCATGTATAGCAGTTGCCAAGGTGCTTAGGAAACTTCCGGTAACAGAGCGTAGTCGAAGTGGATATTTCGACCCTTCGACTACGCTCAGGGAACGATGACCAAAGCGTCTTAGCGGTTGCTATAACTACCAAGGGCTAGTTTTACATTGTTAGCCATAAAACTCATCCCAAAAAATCTCAATATTTTAATGTTACATTTTGTAAAATTTGTTATAATCAGGTAGTAACTAAAAGTCCATACCCACTGTCAAACATTTTCACAAACTGCAAGCATGACTTTATCTACTCGTCCAGAACTGCAATCTCAACCCCCTGTCTCAGATGAAGAAATGAGACAAGCAGTGCGTACATTGCTGCTAGGATTGGGAGAAGACCCAGACCGTGAAGGGTTACGAGATACACCGAAACGAGTTGTCAAAGCCTTGCAGTTTCTAACTGGAGGTTATCGTCAATCTCTCGACGAACTGCTCAACGGAGCGGTGTTCACAGAAAATGCTAACGAAATGGTATTAGTGCGGGACATTGATATTTTCAGTTCCTGCGAACATCATATTCTGCCAATTATTGGCAAAGCACACGTTGCGTACATTCCCAACGGTAAAGTAATTGGCTTGTCAAAAATTGCTCGAATTTGTGAAATGTACGGCCGCAGATTGCAAGTACAAGAACGCTTAACTGCACAAATTGCTGATGCACTTCAAGGATTGCTAAAACCTCAAGGTTCCTCCCTCTGCGCCCTCTGCGCTCTCTGCGGTAAAAAATCTTATCTAAACTGAATATGGATCAAAAATATTTGTGGATTGAAGCTTTAAAGTTTAATCATAAAGGTTTGATTCCGGCGATCGCCCAAGACGATCGAGATGGTACTATTTTAATGATGGCGTGGATGAACAAAGAGTCGATCGAGCAGACTCTAGCTACAGGAGAAGCCCACTATTGGAGTCGATCGCGCTCTGAACTTTGGCACAAAGGCGCGACATCCGGGCACATCCAAAAAGTCAAAGAAATATTTTACGATTGCGATGCCGATACTATTCTGATCAAAATAGAACAGATTGGTGAAATAGCTTGTCACACAGGCGTGAGGAGTTGTTTTTTCAATTCCGTGGTGCTACCACTGCGCGCAAATTGAGCGAAATAATACAATAATCATGATTATCATTGGATTTATTGCTAACAGAAATAGCGGAATGTTGGAAGTTGGGGATATGTGCGATCGCGATCGCATTAGATTATAATGATAATCATTATCGCACTCAAAGACCAGAATTTTCTATGGAAATCACCAGTGTTACGCCATCGCAAATCGATTTAGCGGTAGTCGGGGCGGGGCCTCACGCTTTAACCCTAGTTACTCATTTGCTGCAAAAATGCCAGAAGAAGCGGGGCAAATTTTGGGTTTTTGACCCCAGTGGTAGGTGGCTAACTCAGTGGGAGAGGCAGTTTGCGGCTTTGGAAATTCCACACTTGCGATCGCCTGCGGTTCACCATCCCGATCCCAATCCTTATGAATTGCGACGGTTTGCAGAGTCTCGCCCTAACGAATTGTTTGCGCCCTACGATTTGCCGGGAAGTCGGCTGTTTGAGGAATTTTGTGGCGATGTGGTTAAGAGATGGGAATTGGGCGATCGCGTCATCAAGGCAAAAATAACTCGGATTGAACCGCTGCGGGGTAGTTTTAGGCTTTGGTTTGAGGATGGAGAAAGTGCAATTGCGCGTCGTGTTGCGATCGCCACAGGCGGCGGCAAACCTAAACTACCGGAGTGGACAAATCAAATTCAAACGCCCTATCCGCCAGACAAACTTTGCCATTCCCATCAAGTTGATTTGCGGGGATTAAAGTTACAGGGAGAAAAGATTTTAATCGTTGGGGGCGGTTTAACTAGCGGACATTTAGCCGTAGGTGCGATCGGGCGGGGGGCCCAAGTAATATTAATGTCAAGACGACAGTTGCAAGAAAAATTATTTGATGCCGAACCGGGTTGGTTAGGGCCAAAATATCTC
>JFJP01042594.1_pt1 | contig 11932 bp, 5 predicted proteins | sample 431651 | NCBI WGS metagenome assembly JFJP01 (sample SAMN02602958, study PRJNA72255) | Microbial mat metagenome, whole genome shotgun sequencing project. | biome: fresh water; feature: sink hole; material: water; isolation source: purple microbial (photo- and chemosynthetic) mats found in... | reverse complement strand
AACCTGCTGCCTATGCTGCTCCTGGCTGTTGTCAGGAACTGGTGTCGGATCGGGTGTCGGATCGGGTGTCGGATCGGGTGTCGGATCGGGTGTCGGGCCAGGAATCGGGCCGGGGTTGGCTCCGCTATGGATATGCCAGACTGTTGCTCCCCCCATGGTTAACAAAGGATACCCGACATCTATGCCTGTATTTTCTACAATATCCCAACCGTTAAAGGTGGTTAAATATTGCATGTAATCTGTAGCCTTGCCGGTGCCGCCTGCGCTGGTGGCCTGTCCGGTGGTGGTGGTATCCCAGAAGCTGGCGGTAATGGTGTTGGTACCGGCGGCATAACCTATCAGGCCGCCAACATTGGTACTGCCGCTTACCGCACCTACGGCCAGACTGTTAGTCACGCTGCTGTTGTCCAGATACCCTATCAGTCCGCCCACTTTATCGGTACCGGTTACGCTGCCCGAGGCAAAGCTGTTCAATACCGTTGTCACCGAATCGCTCATCCTGCCCACCAAGCCGCCAACGCCGGTAATGCCGCTGACATTTCCGGTGGCATAGCTTGATTCAATATGGCTGACCAGGGCATTGCCCACCAGACCGCCTGTGTTTTGGCCGGTACCGGTTGCTGACACTGCGCCGGTTGCGTAGGAGTTTTCTATGGTGCCACCGTAATCTGATCCAACCAGGCCACCGGCATTGTTATTGGCGGCAGTTATTGCACCGGTTGCGTAAGAGTTCTCTATAGTACCTTCATTATTGTACCCAACCAGGCCACCAACAGTATCTTTTGCGGCCACTGCCCCGGTTGCAAAGGAATAGGTTATGGTTCCTTCGTCGTTATGCCCCACCAGACCACCAAAGTTGAAAACGCCTGTGGTACTGCCGTTATCAGTTCCGCTGATTGCGCCAGTGGCGCTACTTGAGGAAATAGTGCCACCGTCCTGATGCCCCACCAGACCGCCGACATTCTCGATAAGTTGGCTCCCGTTGGCAGCTGTAACAACAATTGGACGGGCAGAGGAACTTGACGAAATACCATAACCATACTGCAGCCCCACCAGACCGCCAATATTGGATATTGAGCTACTGCTACCGCTGGCCGTGGCGGTAATGGCATCTGTAGTACTGTGGATCAAGCCGGTAAGGTCAGCGCCGTAGTTATAGCCGATAAGCCCGCCTATTGAGCTTGCCGAGCTTGACGCACCACTTGCGGTGACACCAAGCGTGCCGCTTGCAGTATTGGTCGCGCCAATAGTTCCCTCGTAATTGTACCCCACCAGACCGCCTATATTCTCTGCCTGTGCGGATTCACCGCCCACTGCAACCGTTATTACGCGACTGCTTGAGCTGCCGGAAACTTCAGAGTCCTCATTGTAGCCGATCAGACCGCCAACTGAAGCGATACTGCCTTCCTCGCCAGTTCCAGATACAGAAACCGTTAAGCCGCCTGTTGAGGTGGTACTGTTGCTTATGGTGGAGTTTTCGGCATAGCCAACCAGACCGCCAATGTCGGAAGCCTCGCTGTATGAGCCGCTGGCTGTGGCCGTTACAGCGCCGGTAGCGCTACTGTTGGTCATTGCACTGTCTTCATTGTAACCCACCAGACCACCAATATTGAAAACCTCACTGCCAAAGCCGCTGGCTGTGGCAGTTACAGCGCCGGTAGCGTTACTGTTGTTGGTTATTGCGCTGTCTTCATTGTACCCCACCAGACCGCCAATGCTGTACACCTCGCTGTATGAACCGCTGGCTATGGCCGTTACAGCGCCGGTAGCGCTACTGCCGGTTATCTCACCATAACCGTAGTTATTCGTGCGTCCAACCAGGCCACCGACACGGTTGATGCTCGAATAAGCGCCACTGGCCTCAACTGAGATGGGTCGGGCTGATGAGCTGTTAGAGATGGTTCCGCCATCATACATGTAGCCCACCAGACCGCCGATATTCCTGATTTCACTATAGGAGCCAGATGCAACTGCGCTGATTGCGCTGGTGGTAGAGGGGGTAAGTCCGGTCAAGTCTGCCTCTTCAGTATAACCAACCAGACCGCCGACAAAATAAATACTGCTCCCCTCACCTGATGCAGTAACGGTTATGGTTCCTGTGGATATAGAACTGTTATCAGTTAATTCCCCATTCTCATAATGCCCCACCAGGCCACCGACATTTTCTATATTACTATCATAGCCAGATGCCGTTGCAGTTATGGCGCCGCTGGCGCTGCTGCTGGTAATAGTGCCTTCATTGGTGTACCCCACCAGGCCGCCGACACTGAAGATTCCGTAATCGCCATCATCTGATTCACCTATTGCAAAAGCCTTGACTGTACCGCTGGCATTACTGTTGGTTATACTGCTACTGTAGTTATCATTATAACCAACCAGGCCACCCACACCATTGGCAGTACTATAGTCATTGGTTGTTACCGTTACATTGCTGCTTGATGGACTGCTGGTAACGGTCAGCACACCGTCATGACCGTAATTGTCAACCCCGGTATAGCCCACCAGGCCGCCCACACCACGTACAGAACCATCCTCTTCAACAGTCACACCCACTGCTCCGCTGGAACTGCTATTGCTGATGTTCAGGGCACCGCCAAAATTGCCCCCTACCAGGCCGCCAACACCGTACACAGGGTCATCATCGCCAATGGTCACAGCAAGCGTACTGGATGATAAAGAACCGTTCTGTATGTTCAACGTGCTGCCGTAGTTGCTGCCCACCAAACCACCGACTCCACCGACTCCGTAAGAACCATATCCGCGAATAGTGGCGGTAACAGCACCGCTGGACAAGCTGTTGTCAATCACCAGGCTACTGGTAGAAGGACCATAATTCACACCTACCAGGCCGCCAACCCCGCCATAGGCGCCGGATGCATTCACAGCAACTGATGATGAGGAATCAGTAATGGTTATAGCTTGATCATCATTAGTGATTTCACCCACCAGTCCACCGATTGCAATAGGTTCAGTAGAATCAGTATTGCCTGCCGTCACCGTGCCTTTAGCAGTTGAATTGCTGATGGTGACATCACTGTTGACCGCATACACCTTGCCTACCAGGCCACCGGCAACGTTGATTGAATTACCATTGTTCATACTTATCGTTACATCGGCATGGGCATTGTTGATGGTGCCATCCTGGAAGAAGCCGGCCACGCCACCAAAATACTGCCCCCAAATAGTTTCATAACTTGTCAAACTGCCTTGTACCGATACATTGCTTATTGTTGTGTTGTCTGCGAAGCCAACCAGACCAGCCACATTGATATTGCCTTTGATATCAAAATTGGTTAGCGCAACATTCTGGAGTGTAGCAGCTGACGTTGCGCCAAAAAGAGCTCTGTCATTATCATTCCTGTTAACGGTAAGACCGCTGATGGTATGCCCCAGACCATCAAAGATGCCGGAAAATGGACTGGCTGTTATGCCGATCGGCGCAAACCCTTGGCCCCCATTCCAGCCGCTTGTTGCGCTTGCATCAATATCGGCACCCAATGCATATTTTGTAGTTAAACTACCATTCATTCCCTGTAGGTCTGTGCCTGTTGTTGAACCTGCAGCACCAAGATCGGTAATGACGGTATAGCCATTACCGTTGATGGTCAGAAAGCCGGTGCCGCTGCGGGCAGTAATGCCATTTGCTTTGAAAAAATCAACTCTTCCCGTAAATGCGTGGCTCGCATTCATGCCAACATTAACCGAGCCATTAGCGCCGGTATTCATGGCAAGACTTGCGTATGTGCCAGCACCACCTGTGTCATCAACGGCACCGGCTGTCATTACGGCATTGATGTAAATACTGTTATCAGCCTGAAGTGTCAGCTTTGATTTAGTCCAGGTTATATTTGAGGCAACTGTTATGTTTCCTGACGAACCACCAGCGCTACCTGTGTTTGTAGTGGTTACCGTGGTATCTGTACCGGCATTCAGCGCTGCCTCTAAGGTTGCTACGGCTATAGATGTACTCCACCATCCTGAGTCTGGACTGCAGACCCCAGCAACACAACTCATAGCCGAAGTGCTATCAGATATGACGACATCCGCCGGATCTATCAGCCAATTCTTTGCCTTTATTATAGCCGCAGACGTTGTACCAATCACTTTTGCAGATGTTTCAATAAACCCGCCATCGCCGCCATTGGGTGCGCTGGCATCCAGGGTGCCGGATACGGTGGTCAGGCCGTTGTCCATATCAGCCAGCAGCAGAATTCTACCTGCCTTGTTCTCAATGGTCTGTGCCTCAATGGTACCTTCGTTGTTCACCACTGCGCTCGTCAGACTATCGGCTGCCTGGGCAGTCATCACCACCAGGCCGCCATCTGCCTTGATCAGCCCTTTGTTTGCTGCCAGGGCATCAACTGCACCCTGCTCGACGCTGTAGCTGAGCAGGCCATCACCGGTAAAATCAAGACTTACCTTGTCTGCCGCTGCAAGCAATACGCTGCCTTCAGTGGCCGTAATACTGCCTTCGTTGGTTACCTGCGGCGCAAGAAAGGCCACATAGCCGCCGTCAGCAGTGCGGATACTGCCCTGGTTGACGATGGCCCCGGCTGTACCGGCTTTTTCAAAGGCCAGGGTTCCGGCCATGAAGTTGTCGTTGCTGAGGTTTAAGGATGAGGCCACCAGTCCGCCCACATCCACCTGGGCGCTTTGACCAAAGATAATGCCTGATGGATTAAGCAGAAAGACCTGGCCGTTGGCAGTGAGGCTGCCCATGATCTGGCTGGGGTTCTGGTCGGTAATCCGGTTGAGGGCCACGCTGGCTGCATTGGGCTGCTGGAAGGCAACCGATGCGTTCTGGCCGATGTCGAAGCTGTTCCACTGGGCCACCATCCGTGGCGTGCCCTGGGTGACGGTCATGTTGCTGCCGCTGGTGGCAATGCTGCCGTTACCGGCTACGACCTGTCCCCCGGTGGGCAGAGCTGTGGGGTCAAGGGCACTGGCAGGGACTGCGTCGCAGAGTACGGCAGCCATCAGGGGTATGGAACCGATGATGCGAGAGGACATTTTACCGCGGCTTTTGGCGATTTCGGAAACCACCACCCAAGTTTTTTTGGCGCTGTTCCAAATCAGGCGATATGCTTTGTTCATATACTGTTTCCTCCCTTAAAACCAGACCGTGGCTTGCAGCCAGAACCGGTTGTCTTCGCTGAGATTGTCGGCATTAGTGCCGGTGGTGCTGCGTCCAGGATTGTTGTCAATGGTGTGCGCCCAAGATCCGCGTAGGGCAAACAGGCCCGGCTTGCTGTAGTTGAGGCCGAGGCCGCTGCCATAGAGCCAGTAGTTATTCTGACCGGTGGCGGTAGTGATAGCGTTGAGCCACTCGTTTTTATTCAGGGTGATATTGCCGGCGTCAAAGAAGCCAATCAGCTGCAGGGCGCCGTATTTGGAAGGCAGTGGTGTGTCGTAGCGCAGTTCGCCGGTGAAGCTATGCCCTTCATCGCCTGAGGCCTCCCCCACCGGATAGGAACGGATGCCGGTGGGCCCGCCCAGGATGAATTTTTCCGATGAATCGAGATTTTGGGGCGCAAATTGGCCGTTGACCGAGCCGAAAACGGCCAGGCTGTTGACGACCCGCTGGAGCCTGGCAAGGGAATAATTAAATTTGGCATACGAGCCAGCTGTTTTGGCGGTAACGCTGTCGTTCTGGGCATCATCCAGATTGCCGAGTTGAGTATCTCCGCCGGTTGCCGCAACCTTGATACTGGTAAGACCGCCGCCGCCCCAACTGTCAAGACTGCTGGAACTGAGGTCAACGGTGCCGCTATGGATGTCGCGGTCTTTGATACGTACTCCGTCTGCATAGTCATTGAGTATGCGGTATTCGTAGGCTGCGTTGGCCCATAGACTGAAAGTCCTGCTGCGGAGGAGAGGATAACTCAGGTTTGCGCCGTAGGTGTCTGCATGGCCATCATATTTTAAGGGCTCAAATTCCTTGCCCAGTTTGTAGTAAAGCGAGCTGAACGAAAAGCCACCCTTGAGTCCGTTAGGAAGGAGTTGGGCCGTATAACCGGCGCGCCCCTGGTAAAAATCTTCTGCCCCGATCATGCTCACAAAGAATTGATCGCCAATACCAAAAGGGTCGTTGGCGACAGCAAAGCCGGTGCCGCGCGAGGTTCCGGTGTAGCGGTTGCCAAAGTTATCGGCAGTGAAGCCGCCGGAAAACAGCGGGCCTTCTTCAACATCAACCAGAACCTTGGTCGAACCGTAGGTAGCTCCCCGCTCCAGCGTGCCTTTGGCTGTTACCCCGGGCAGGTCGTTGATGAGCATCAGAGAACGTTCCAACTGGTTGCCGTGCAGGGCTTCACCGCTCTTCACCCCATTGTTGACCATGTTCTGCAGGATACCGTCACGAACACGGCTTCCTTCCTTCACGCGAATAACCGCACTGCCGTCTACCTTGCCGCCGAGAACCGCAATTTCAAGAATGCCGTTGGTAATATCCTGTTTGGGCAGATAGGCCCGGGCAAGCATAAAACCTTTATCACGCAAAAAATTGGTGACCCGTGCGGCCAGACCCTGCATGTCAGCCAGGCCATGCTCTTGGCCAATGGCGTCTTTGAGCAGTTCCTGCAGCTCAGCTTCAGAAGCCATGCCGGTAATGCCGCTAAAAATAAATTCCTTGATAACAACTTTGATGCTGCTGTCGGTCAGCGGGGCCCGCTCTGCGCTTGGCTCCTCCGGCGCAGGCAGACGAGGCGGAAGTTGTGGAGCCTGCTGCTGCTCCCGCAATAGCGTTCCAGCATCCGGCACCGGGGCAGCAACGGCGACAGCACTGCAGAGCAGCGGGCCGAACATCAAGAGGGTAACAAATCGCATCGTAGTTCTCCTTGGCGTGGTCAGAGTAGTGGTGATTTCTATAGTCTTCATTTCAGTCCGGCCCGGCGCAGGCCGGGGTTAATGTGGTCCTTAAGATCGTTAAACTTTATTAGGTCAGTTGTCGCTACAAGCTGCAGCTCTTCCGGGGTCAGCGGATATCCTTCCTGCCGACAGATGGTTCCCAGGCCATCCCGCGCCTGTTCCCTGAACCGCTCGTCGGTCAGCAGACGCCCCAACAGCCGTTCCACTGCTTCTTGTGACATGAAATCCTCCCAGCACATGCACTATGTTGTCCTAAATCGGACAAATGTTTACTCTGCAAACTAAGGTTGCCTTTAGTAAGGCAATTGCCATGCCAAAAGATTTAAATGAATTATTTCAGGTAGTTATAGAAATAGGGAAAAAATGATATGTCCCGATCGGGACAGGTTGTCCGAGATTGGATAATTGGAGCAGGGGGGAGCATCGTTCATACGCTCTGCGTCGATCGGGGATGGCAAGCGGCTACCGGTTGCCTAAACATGCGGGTTTACCATGACGCGGAGCGTCGGAGGCATGTTCACACGCTGAGCATGGGAACAAGAAAGATAGGGGCAGCGTGGGCGGTGCCGTCTTAATAAAACAGCTTGCGGGAGGCCTTCAGAAGGCGGGCGGCAGAGGATTTGTTCTGGTTGCTCTGCTCCATGGCCCAGTCGAGCAGGGCCTGACGCACGGCATCGTAGGAAAACGATTCTGTGGCAAAGTGGAACGAGAGGTTGATGCTGTCACCGCTGTTTTCTGTGCAGCAGCCTTGCTCATTGCCCTTGAGATGGCGAAGATGCTCCGGCCTGATCAGGGCGCCTTCGGCCACAATGGCGGCGTATTCAAGGCAATTGCGCAGTTCCCGGATGTTGCCGGGCCATGGGTAGACAAGCATTTGATCAAGGGCAGCTTGCGAAAGGCCGGGCAAACGCTTGCCGTGGTGTTCCCGAAAGATTGCCATAAACTGTTCTGCCAGTAGCGGGATGTCCTGGGCGCGTTCCCGCAGCGGCGGGATGGTGAGCGGGAAGGTGTTGAGCCGGTGCAGCAGATCGAGACGGAAGGTGCCTTCGCGACAGCACTGTTCAAGATCGCGGTGGGTGGCGATGATGATCCGGAAATCGGCCTTCAAGACGGTATCGCCGCCGATTTTTTCATAGACGCGGTTCTCAAGCAGACGCAGCAGTTTGGCCTGCAGCACTAACGGCATGTCGCCGATTTCATCGAGAAACAGCGTGCCGTTGCGGGCGCGGGCGCACTTGCCCTCCCGCTCGATGTCGGCACCGGTAAAGGCACCTTTCACATGGCCAAACAGCTCGCTTTCCAGCAGGGTTTCCGGAATGGCCGCACAGTTGAGCGGAACAAAGCTGGTCAGGTCAAGCCCGGATGCCAGGTGGATGGCCCGGGCCAGCACCTCCTTGCCGACCCCGCTCTCGCCAAAGATGGCCACCGTGGTGCGGCTATGGGCGGCCACTTGCCGTGCTGATGTCAACACCTCCTCCATGGCCGGAGAGACGCTGCGGATATTTTGAAAGCTGAACTGCTGCTGCACCTCGCGCATGCGACCAACATCCTCGCGCATGCGACCAACATCCTCCTTTAGCTTGGCATGTTCCAGCGTCCGTTCAACGATCAGCAAAAGCTCGTCCCGGCAGAGAGGTTTGAGCAAGTAATCCTTTGCCCCATCTTTCATGGCGGCCACGGCATTTTCGATGGTGCCGTGGCCCGTCACCAGAATGAAGGGGAGATCCGGCCACCGGTCATGGACCTGATGCATGAGATCAATGCCACTTGATTCCGGCATGATCAAATCTGAAAGAATCAAATCGTACGGTCTGCGCGACAGTTCCTCCATGGCAACTTTGGTGTTTTCCACACCCACTACGGCATATCCAGCCGAACTGAGATAATCGGTCACCAGATAACGAAAACTCGGTTGATCATCGACCACCAGTATACGGTATCCCTTATTCATGATTTTTTTTCTCCACCAGGGTAAATATCCGCCGACACGCCGTAACTAACAGACGGGCCACATCCTGTAATTCGGTAATTGGAGCAACATGGCTTTGCGCTAGGAGGCCGGCGGCTAATTCCCTTGGTGTGGCATCGCCCAGATGACCGCACAAGCCTTTAAGCGTGTGCGCAATTTCCGCCGCCGCCTCTCGATCATTTGATTCAAGTGCTGTCTCCAGTCTTCCGCACGCTCGGTCAATATCCGGCAGCAGAACGTCGAGAAAGCCCCTGCACCGGTCGGCACTGTATTCCAGATCACGCAAGGTTTGCCTGCTGAGCGGATCATTGCTGTTTTCCTCCTCCCGGGCGGGCACCTTCGTATGGGCCGGCAGGGTTCCAGTGAGGCGGGCAATAGAAGCGGTAATGCGCTCAATCGGCGCAGGTTTGGAGAGAAAGGCGTCAATGCCTGCCTCCAGGCCGCTGGCGTACGTCGTCTGATTGATGTCGGCGGAGAGTGCGATAACAGGTGTTCGCTTTCGGTTGGTCTCTTTTTCTATCCGACGAATCCGACGAGTGGTCTCAATCCCGTCCAGGCCCGGCAGGCGAAGGTCCATCACAATCACATCGGCCTGAAGTATGGCATAGGTACTCAGGGCCCGAGGTCCGTCTTCGGCTGTTTTCACCTTGTAACCCAATACAGTCAATGCTTCTACCAGATAGGCACGGTTTGCCTCGCTGTCCTCGACGACAAGAATCGTTAAATCGGCCAGCACTGGCAGAGTTGCTGCTCCCTGCAGAGGTGCCGGTGGATCAATCGCCTGCAGGGGGAGCTGAACGCTGAAGGTGCTGCCCACGCCAACCTTACTGGTCAGCGCAATCGTACCGTCCATCATCTCAGTCAACCGCAGCACTATGGAAAGCCCCAAGCCGCTGCCGCCGAATTTGCGGGTGATACTGGAGTCCTGTTGGCGAAAAGGTTCAAAGATTTCTCCCTGTCGGTCCGCCACAATGCCGATGCCCGTGTCACGCACGGTGAAGCAGATCAAGCAGAGGTCAGACTCCGGTTGTTGGTCCTGGAGCGACAGGGTGCACACGACCTCACCGTGTTCGGTGAACTTGACCGCATTGGCAACCAGATTGGAAAATATCTGGCGTAAACGCACGGGATCGACCATTACCCAGGCTGGAACATTGTCCGCTCTCTCCAACCGAAAACCTATATTTTTACGATCGGCCAACATCCTGAACAACTGATTAATCTCATTGATCAACTCATGCAGGTTAACCGGAGACGGCTCCATGATCAATCGTCCCTGCTCAATCCGGCTTACATCAAGGATATCGTCGACCAGCGATAGCAATGAGCGGGCCGCCTGCTCCAGAATTGCGCAATAGTTCTTTATTTTTACAGGATCAGTCACCTTGCCAAGGAGGGTGCTGAAGCCAAGGATCGCTTGCATGGGAGTGCGGATTTCATGGCCGATCAAGGCAAGAAATTCCGATTTGGCCTGATTGGCCTTCTCGGATGCGACCTGGGACCGTCCCAGATTGATCTCGCATTGCTTGATTTCGGTGATGTCAATGGCAGTGCCGATAAAAGACTGAAGCACCCGGTTCTCATCAAAGCAGGGCAGGATATTGGAACGATGCCACCGGCACGAGCCGTCGATATGAAACACCCGGTAGACCAGCCCGGAGGATACTTCACCCGAACGCACCGTCTGTTCGAGAAAGACGTTACAGGCCGGCAGATCATCGGGATGGACAAATCGGCTGAAATGCCGGCCCACGACTTCGGAGGCCGCATGCCCCAGTAATCGCGTCCAACTGGGCGAAACATAGGTCAGGTCGCCGGAGGGGTCCACGGTGTAAACGATCCCATGGGTATTGTCGATCAGCTGACGATAGCGTTTGGCCGATTCCGTTAATAGCTGATTGGCGTCCGCAAGTTCAACACTGGTGGTATATGATTTACGGCGATATTGATAGAAGGAGGTGGAGATAACAACTCCCAATGTATTGACGACTATGTAGGCCAGGGCGATGGAAATGCTGCCCACCAACCCCACCGGCGCCTTCACGGTAAAAAGGAGGGTCAGGCTGCCAATACTCATGATGATCGGAGGCACGATGCGAACCCACAGCCGGTCCGGCAGGGTGGCGTACATGGCCACAATCGCAATCAATTCAAGATTGATGTGATGCAAATACGTGGGAGGACGGGAGAAAATGACAAAGTTGTTGGTGAGCGCAACAGCCATCGAAAGGGCAAAAGCCCACATGTCAAAAACAGCGGGCTGAGCAGACCTGCGCATCGAGACGATAGCCCCGATCGCAAGAGATGGCACCGCAATCCTGAGGGTCAACAACAAGTAAAAGGTCGTCGTGGCTTGCCAAAGGGTACGATCAGCGAAAATTAAAATGGGAAAACCGATGATTAAAATACAAGCGAACAGATAGAACGGTCGTGCATCCCGTGCTAAAAAATGCTTCCGATAGCGAACTTCCTGTTCGTCGTAGTCAAAAAACAATGACATGATAGTGTTTTTCATCCGACCTGACGGATCTGAAGAGTTTACGTAGAGTGTCTCTTGTAATGTGATGCCCGTTCCTACAATTCAATAATAATGAGAGAAATGCAATAGGTTACCGAACAAGCAGATGGTTTTATGCGTTTGTGTTCAAAAAAACCGACAACACAAAAGACAAGAGGTAGTCACGAAGATCCCGGAAAAGTTGTTGGAAATTATGAAGAAAGATGGGGTTGTTGCCATTGCGACATTGGGAAAGAATGGGCCGCATATGGTCAACACCTGGAATAGTTACATCAGAATATCAGCAGACGAACGATTATTCATTCCTGCAGGTTACATGCATAAGACAGAGGCTAATATTGTCCATAATCGCGATGTGCTGATTACCTTGGGAAGCAGCAAGGTTAAGGGATTGCACGGAGCAGGCGCAGGTTTTTTTGATCAAGGGAAAGGCGCCCCCACAGGTCAATATATTTTCCAAAAACTCGCACTCCGTGCTCCATCCTATTTCAACCATGTTTTATTTTAAGCACCAGGACACACAGGGATAGTGTCAGGCTGACACTATTTGCGACAATCAATGGAATGTCCTTGAGTATCAA
>JFJP01040086.1_pt1 | contig 11932 bp, 8 predicted proteins | sample 431651 | NCBI WGS metagenome assembly JFJP01 (sample SAMN02602958, study PRJNA72255) | Microbial mat metagenome, whole genome shotgun sequencing project. | biome: fresh water; feature: sink hole; material: water; isolation source: purple microbial (photo- and chemosynthetic) mats found in... | reverse complement strand
TTTTGCAGGTCTCAGTTTTGGAATTTATTACTCGCTGCAGAAAAAACGGGTCATTCTGAATTACGCTTTTACAATTCTTACTGTTATAATGATAGGCTATTCATCGTATGCCATGATCATGATCAGATCTTCTGCGAAACCACCGATGAACCAGAATAATCCATCTGATGTATTTTCCCTTTCTTACTATATTAATATGAAGCAGTATGGAAGTTCCCCGAAGATATTCGGAAACTACTACAGCGCTCCGGTTATTGATGTAAAACAGGTTGTTGCAGGTTATAATAAAGTGGGAGGCAAATATAAACCGTACTACAGGAGCGATTATACATACAGTAAGCAGTTCGAGACAATCTTCCCCCGTATGTACAGTTCCGATCCTGAACATGAGGCTCCGTATAAGTACTGGGGAAAAGTAACAGGCCGTAAGTATACAGTCGGTTCCGGGAAAGAGACTATTGTTTGTCCTACTTTCGGTGAAAACCTGAGGTATTTCTTCCGTTACCAGGTCGGATTCATGTACATGAGGTATTTCATGTGGAATTTTGCCGGCAGGCAAAATGATCTTCAGGGAAATGGTAATGCTATTCATGGTAACTGGATCAGCGGAATTAAATTTATTGATGAAGCACGTCTTGGAAACCTGAATCAACTTCCGGCTGATCTCGAAAATAATCCGGGTAACAATAAGTATTTTTTCCTTCCTCTGCTTATAGGCCTGGCAGGGATGTTCTGGCAGTATAAAAGAAACAACTCCGGCTTCTGGCTGGTGATGGCGTTTTTTATTATGACCGGACTTGCTATTATATTCTATCTTAATCAGTATCCGAATCAGCCCAGGGAACGGGATTATGCCTATGTAGGATCATTCTATGCTTTTGCTGTGTGGATAGGAATGGGTTTCATGTTACTATATGAGGTGCTTCAGAAAGTTCTCGGGAATAAAGTATCATTAGCAGTAACTTTTATTGCTCTTTTTGCAGCAGGACCAGTACTTATGGCTGTTCAGAACTGGGATGACCATGACCGGTCGGGGCGTTATACTGCCCGCGATATAGGTGCAAATTATCTTAGATCATGTGCCCCAAACAGTGTTCTTTTTACTTATGGCGACAACGATTCTTTTCCTGTATGGTATGTTCAGGATGTTGAGCAGGTAAGAACTGATGTACGTGTTGCCAATCTGAGCTATATTCAGGCCGGATGGTATATCGATATGATGAGGCAGAAGGCTTTTGAATCTGATCCTTTACCACTTTCATTAAGTCCTGAGAAGTACCTTGAAGGTGTAAGGGAGCAGCTTCCTGTGAATAACCGGGTTGAAAAGCCCGTGAATCTCAAAGACATTGTTCAGTTTGCCGGACAAGACGACAAGAAGTATATGATGGATGTAAGCGGAAGAGGCGATTTTATGAATTTCCTTCCTGCAAGTAAGTTTATTATAGATGTTGATTCTGAGAAGGTTATTTCCAACGGTACCGTAAAAGAGTACTATAAAGATAAGCTAGTATCCCCAATGATATGGGAATATACTGAAGATAATGCATTTAAAGGCGATCTGGCAATTATGGACCTGCTCTCTACCAATAAGTGGGAGAGACCTGTTTATTATTCTACCACAGTTCCTTCAACACAGTATAAAGGTCTTGATAAGTATTTTGTCCAGGAAGGTCTGGCATACAGAGTGGTTCCTGTTAAAACCGAGCAGACAGAGCAGGGTGAATTCGGAATGATCGACCCTGATGTTATGTTCGACAATATGATGAATAAATTTACCTGGGGCAATGCTGAAGATCCTTCAGTATACCTGGATGAGAATAATCGCAGGATGTTCAGCAATTTCAGAAGAACATTCGGGACACTCGGAAAGGAGCTTCTGCTCAGAGGAGATACAGTAAAAGCAGTTGCAGCTGTAAGACGCGGACTTGAAATTGTGCCAGCAGATAAAATGCCGAACGACTTTTTCTCTATCGGACTTGCTGAAGTACTAATAATGGCTGGAAAAACTGAAGAAGGAGTGACCCTTGTAAAGGAAATCATAGATTATTCAAAGAGCTATCTCGATTATGCAATTAGTATTAATCCGGGCGAAAGGTACGGACTTGATTATCCCACAGGAATTAATATGCAGGGATTACTCGATATTTACAATATGTCGATGAGGCTAAAACTTGACTCTCTGACTAAAATTGTTGAACCCGAGATAACAAAATACTACGGCGCATTATACTCGGCAAACTAGAACGATATGAGGCTATTCAGGCCCTGCATTTTCGCACGGTATCTTTATCCTGATGCCCTGTTCAGGATAAAGACAACGGGAAAGGTTTTGTGGCTTACTTTCGATGATGGTCCTGATCCGGTATCAACGCCAGTGATTCTGGATATCCTGGGTAAGCAAAAAGTGAAAGCTCTCTTTTTCTGCAGCGGAAGTGCAGCTGAAAAACATCCTGACCTGATAGAACTGATTAAAGTAAAAGGTCATTTGATTGGCAATCATGGTTATAGCCATCTTAACGGCTGGAAGACAAGTGTTACGGAATATGTCAGAGATGTTGAGCTTGCCTCGGTTGTTACATCTTCATCTTTTTTCCGGCCTCCATATGGCCGCCTGAGAATTTCCCAATATCTTAAGCTCAGAAAGAAATATAAAATAATCTTCTGGGATATAATGCCTTATGATTTTGATGTGTCATTCGGATCGGATAAGTCTATGAAAGTTCTTATTGAAAAACTGCGTCCCGGATCGGTAATTGTATTACATGACAAGCCTGATTCAACACTGACTAAAAACCTTGAATATTTTATCAGGACAGCTGTAGAGCAAGGTTACGTTTTCAATCTGCCGGTAATCATCTGAGGAAACTTCCTGCTGCTTCGAAAACCTTATTAAAACAAATGTCAACATCAGCACTTTGGGATGAATTGAGTACAGGAAATGGGTTTTCGTGGCAATATGCATATGGAAAATCCCATACATCAACAATACTCTTACTCTTAAATTTATTAAGGGTTTCAACAACAGCTTTTGCCGGTATTACCAGATCTTTTTGAAGAGTAATTGATTGAATCTGATTTCGCAATCTCTTCAGAACACTTTCCCGGAAAAATCTGAACCTGCTAAAATCAATCATCGAGCGGAAAGCCATTCCGACCTGACTATTACTTAAAAATTCAGCGGCAGGTCCTTTCTCTTTTATGTTTTTTTCAAAGTCATTAAGATAATAACTGTATAGTTTTTCAAAGGCATAACTATCCATAATCAGTTTTGAAGAACCCTGCATCTGGCTGAAGACAGATCCACCGCAAAAGATAAAAAGCCGCGATTCTGTAAATAGATTTTCCGGATTTCCCATCATAGTTATCTCGGCAAGAAATGCACCGATAGAATATGCAAAAATATCAATATTACTGCATTTAGGTATTACCTGATGCCTGCCTTCTTTTACACTTTTTACAAGCTTAACAATGTCATTCAGAGTCTGATGTCCCGAATTGAAGAAGCGAAGCGGATCCTCGGAGAGTCTTTCGCTCAATGCAATGTTTGCAAAACTTGACATGCTGACTTCCCCTAACGATGAGTTCCTTTCTTTCATATATGGTATCATCTCTCTTGGATCTTTCCACGATTCAGGCGACCTGTTAATATGAAAAGAGATAGGGAATAGGATTACATAACTGCCAGTGTGCTCGGCAAGCCAGAATGCCCATACGAGGTATTTTACCCAGCTTCTTTCATTTAACCCGTGGAGCAGAAGAATGACCTTTTCGTTTTTCTTATTACCAGGAGTGAAGACCGGATATGAGAATGATCTGTTCTCAGGAATAAGTGTATCATTTACATTTAAAAATCCTTCAGCAGGGATATCGGACATGAATCTGATATTTCTGATACTAATGCCCGAATCAGGAATTGTTATTGTTTCTTTGTCAGAAGAAAAAATGTTTTTGAGCTCACTGAAAGTTTTTGTATACTCCATATTCTTAAGATTCCTGAGTTTTAATGCAAAGAAAAACAGGGAGTTGAGAGCATCCAAATTAATGTTGTAGTTGGTATAGGGATGGGATGTAATTGTGAAATGAGGGATATAAATCAATTATTTGGGATAGAATTTTATTAACGTTAATTTTGTATCAGGTAAAAAATCCACGATGGCAGACTTACAAAAACCGATTCCTTCATATCTGAATGAAAAGCAGAATATCATACATCTGGTGATTTTTACCTCTGTTTTTGCCCTTGTATTTATTAATATCTATGCTCCGTTTGGTGCCGACAAATGGTATAGTGTTACCAGACTAAAGTTTTTTACATATTCAAGTCTTACGATCCTTACAGGTGTTCTTGTTGTTGTAATCAGCCGGATGATAATGTTCAGGGTAGTTAAAAGACACCCTGTCCTCCTGTGGCAGTATTTAGTATGGATTGTAGCAGAAGTAGTGTCTATGGCACTATTCTATGCCCTTTTTCAAAAAGTATTTCTTAAAGATCCAAGGGAATTCTTTGAAATGGCAAAAATTTCCTCAAGGCACACTGCATTGGTCCTGCTTCTTCCGTACTCTGTTTCATGGCTCTATTTTTCCTGGAAAGACAAAAAAGAACAGATCGACAGACTGGCTGATCTGCAACCGGTTACTTCAGGAAGCAGGGATATGATCCCCTTTTATGATGAGAAGGGAGTTTTGAAATTTTCATTAAAAGCCGAAAACCTCTATTATCTTGAATCAGCCGAAAATTATGTAAGCATATGCTATCTGAATAAAGGAAAGGTTTCAAAGTATCTGTTGCGGGATACTCTGAAGAAGGCTGAAGAGATATTTGCTGGTACTGAAATTATCAGATGCCACAGGTCGTATATGGTAAATTTTGATAAGGTAAAAGTGATTAGAAAAGATAAAGATGGCCTTAGGCTTGAACTTGATAATCCTGCTGTAATGGATATCCCTGTTTCAAAGACTTATGTCAGTTCAGTGATGCAGACTTTCTCAAAATACTGCCAGGTAAATGACAGAAGCTAATAATGTTTTAAGTATTTCGGATTTCGGATTTCGGATTGCGGATTTCGGATTGGTTGCATAATATGTTTGTCAGAATGAAATACTACATTTGAAAAAGCAATAAACTTCTTTAAAATGAATATTCTTATCCTCGGTTCTGGAGGCAGGGAGCATGCTCTTACCTGGAAATTAGCCCAAAGCAAAAAAGTCGATAGAATCTATATCGGTCCGGGTAATGCCGGCACTTCAGACTATGGCTTAAACCTTAACATTAATCCCCTGAACTTTCAGGAAGTCAAAAGAGCTGTTCTTGAAAATAATATTAACATGGTAATTGTAGGTCCGGAAGCTCCTCTTGTTGAAGGAATACATGATTATTTTCTTAATGATACAGACTTGAAAAGTATTCCTGTTGTTGGCCCGGATAAATCTGCAGCCCGTCTTGAGGGAAGTAAAGATTTTGCCAAAGCTTTTCTTACACGGCACAAAATTCCAACGGCTGCATATAAAAGTTTTGATAAATCGACATCAGCTGAAGTACCTCGATTTCTCAGGACACTAAAACCTCCTTATGTCATTAAGGCAGATGGATTGGCTGCAGGGAAAGGTGTGCTTATTTTAAATGATATAAATGAGGCTGAGCAGGAAGTAACAGATATTCTCAGCGGCAAATTCGGTACAGCCGGACAAAAAGTTGTTATAGAAGAGTTTCTAACAGGTATAGAGCTTTCGGTGTTTGTAATAACAGACGGGAAATCATACAAGCTATTACCGGAAGCAAAAGACTACAAGAGGATCGGGGAAGGTGATTCCGGACTTAATACCGGAGGAATGGGAGCTATATCGCCAGTACCTTTTGCCCGGGGCCTATTTATGGAAAAGGTAATAAGCAGGGTCATTGATCCTACTATGAAGGGATTGTCTGAAGATGGAATAGTATTCAAAGGTTTTATATTCTTCGGATTAATTAATGTTGCCGGAGATCCATATGTTATTGAGTACAATGCCCGGCTTGGGGACCCTGAATCTGAGGTAATCATCCCTCGTATAAAATCTGACCTTTTCGAACTTATTGAGGGCGTTGCAAAGGGAGATCTAGCTTCAAGAAAGATTGAAATTGATGAGAGGTTTGTTACCACTGTTATGCTGGTCTCCGGAGGTTATCCCGGCGATTATGAGAAAGGGAAGGAAATAAGTGGTTTAGATAAGGTTAAGAACAGCGTTGTGTTTCATGCCGGCACAAAATTATCAGATAATAAAGTCGTAAGTGCCGGAGGAAGAGTGCTTGCCATAAGTTCGTGGGGTGATACCATGCAGGATGCCTTGTCGTTATCCTATGGTAATGCAGGAAAGCTTGGGTTTGAAGGTGTTTATTACAGAAAAGATATTGGATTTGATTTATAGAAGGAATGCTGTTAAGATTTTTTAAAGGTACAGGACCAGGAGTTATTTCTGTTATTGCAATTACTTTGCTAGCTGTTTGGTTCAGACCGTTTATTCAACTAAATGGCCACTTTACTTTATACTTTGATCTGGACCCAATGCCTCTTTATGGCTTGATTTCATCTGTGATAGGAACAAATCCCCTTCCGGGAATAATATTGTCCCTGTCCCTTGTCTCAATGATGGCCATTCTTATAGTAAATCTGAATTCAACAATCTTTTTTATAAATGAAAGAACTTTTCTTCCCGCATTTATCTATATTTTAATTAGCGGTCTTATTCCTCAATTCCAGCTGCTTAATCCTGCAATCTTTTCCTCATTCTTTTTAATGATTGCTATCAGGCGCATAATGGCAGCATACAGGATACAGGGCACCGCATACAGCTTTTTTGATGCTGGCATTCTTATAGGAACCGGCACATTGTTTTATGCCAATCTTATCTGGTTCGGCTTACTTATAATAATTGGGATTGCAATACTTAGAACAGGTAATATTAAAGAGATTGCAATCACGGTTATAGGTCTGGTTACTCCTTTTATTATGACTATTGGAGTATATTATGTAATGGATAAGGACCTTGGAGAATTATTATCTCTTTTTGAGTATAATCTTTTTGGAAAACATGCCACTTATGATTTTTCCAGATTAATGATTGTTACAATAGTTTATTTGGGTTTTGTACTTGTTTTGAGCATTTCATATCTGCTGATGGTAATGAACACAAAAAAGATACAGGCCAGAAAAACCTTCTTTTTACTTATTTGGGTATTCTTAATTTCTGTTGTGGGGTATGTGATTATTCCATCAATATCGGTTGAAATAATCTGGCTTATTGGTATTCCTGCCAGCTATTTCCTGACACATTATTTTGTTTTTTCCAGGAAGAAAATGATTCCCGAGATACTCTTTTCGATCTTTTTTATTCTGATTTTGACGATACAGATTATGTATCTGTTTTAAGTATCTATTTCACCATCGATACAACTCCGACACCTGAACCTTGCAGTCCGTTTATGAAGTCGTAATTAAGCTGGTACATGCCGCTTTTGTTGCATGTAAAATCAATGAAAGAATATGTTTTTCCGCTTGTCTTGTCGTATGATGATAGAATAACCTTATTTGATTCATCTTTTATACTTAGTATCAGCTGACCTTTCGAATCGTCTGCATTACACATAGTAAAACGATATTTTGTGTTCTTCCAGAGTGACATATTTGCTTTGTATCTCAGATCAGTTGGATTAGCAGCTTTGCCAAGTTGTACTCTGAAGTCTTTAAGATATTTGGCATTTGCGCCTGCATTTATTGCGCAGTTGCTTACCAGTGGGTCGGTAGTCTGTCCGAAGGACAATACCCCCGCCGTAAGTAAGAATGCTAAGAATAATGTATATTTTTTCATACTAATTATTTATAATTAGCCTGTTTCTAATATCCTTCATGATCTTTATAATACCATCAAGCTGTTCCTTTGACATTTCAACAACGCTTGTTTCGGTTTGTTCAACAATCAGGCCCCCGTCTTTTTCAACACTTATGGGATCTCCCTGTGTGTAGGTTATCCTGATATCGCGGTATGCATCTTTTATACTCTTAAGATCTTTACAAAGAGCAATGAATTCCTGATCGCGGTTACAGTATGGGCTAATAAGAAGGAGAAGATCGTTCAGGATAATCTTCTGTTCCCCAATCCTGTCCCTGAGCATAGTATCCGGAAACTGACTGACAACCTGAGTTGCAAGGTATTGTCCTTCAATCCAGACACCAATAATCATTAAAGCCGATAACTGACCTCGTTCATTATCTCTAAGATATGTATCTATCTGGGAATATGAGTCAATAGATATAAAAAGAAGAGAGTCGAGATTTGATTTGTTCTGTGACAATCTCTTAATTGCTTCAAAATCAAAAAACTGACCCACTTTAATATCATCAGCTAGTTTTCGTATGGAGGATAGAACATCGAGTGAATTGCCGGTTCTTTCATACATATTCAGGTACCCCAGATCAGCACCCAGAATTCCCAGTTTTAAAGCTTTATCGAAGCTGGTACTCTGTTTATTGGCATCAATTGATGTTGCCAGATAATTTTGTGAAAAGGGTACTTCAAGCATTTGCAGCAGATTCGCGATTTCTACAGGCGATGAAATGTTTTTTGAGATATCTGCAATCGCTTCAGGACTAAGTTTCTCCGCCTCAGAAACTGGTATAGAATCTGCTTCCGGGAAAACAAATTCATTGTTTTTACTGGATGAATTTTTACATGAGAAGACAGCAACAAGTGCAAAAAGAATAAAAACTACCTTTATTTTCATCAGAATGATATAAGGGTTAATACAAAAATACAAAAAAACAGATTACCAATTCATTAATTATTTATTTTCGGAACTTTAAATTCTCAAAAAACCTTACAGCTTTACCAAGTAATTCATAATATAAGGTGAAATAAAGGAAAATTGTACTTAACAGAACCAGTGATATATTAAACATGAAAGTATCTGTTTTGATACCAAAGATATACTTTGAGGGAGCATAAAAGTGGGTGCGGAAACTCAGAAATCCATTATTTGAAGGGTCAAGATATACCGGATCGATATTCTGTATGATTTTGCTATTGTAAATAAGATATCCATTTCTTTCATAGGGTTTTGTGACAATCTCTTCAAGCTTCTGATTGTAATAATCATTTTCCCACTTCTTTAGCTTGATATCATTCTCTGCCATATTATAAAACCTGTCTTTCCTGTCACTCGCTGCATTCGAAATTTTACTGCATGCTTTATCCATCCTGTCCAGATATCTTAAAAGGGAGTCAGCTATGCCAGGATTGAATTCATAAGGTGTGAGGTCTTTAAGGTAACTGAATTCAGGTAAACCTGTTGCACGGGCAAGTTTCGCCGTCTCACTTTTGAGAAGGTCCAGTTTACTGAATTGGCGTTTTGTATTTTTAAGCAGAAGATCTGGCTGATTACCAATGTTTTTAGGATTGTTCCTGTATTCTGTGAAAGTCGTAGCAAGGGCATTTCGCAAGGCCGGGATTCTGTGGGTTTTATTGAATTCGGCTTCACTTATTTTCTTTTTCAGAAGATAAAATGTTTCCCCTTGCTTATCATACAATACCTTGCTGTAACGGTTATCCTTAAATTGTGACACAATAAGAGCTTCATATGTCCATCTGGTTGGCATAATCTCTGCGATTAACGGAACCTTTTCAACATTACCGATTTTACGGTTAAGCTTATCAAAAGGGAACATAGCACCGCTTAATACCATCATAGGGATAATAACAAGTGGTATAACAATATAAATAGTTATAGCTGAGTTGAATGATGCTGAAATGTTTAGCCCCAGCATGTTGGCACAAAATGCAGTTGTGAAAAGAGCCAGCCAGTAATTAAAATACATTCCCTTAATTCCGAGTATAGGATTGGCAATAAGAACAAAAAGAAGAGCCTGAATTGAAGATATTAATATCAGAATTGCTACTTTGGACAGCAGGTATCCTGAGCGGCTGAGATTAAGGAATCGTTCTCTTTTAAGAATTTTCCTGTCACGAAAAATTTCTTCGGCACTTATAGTAAGTCCCAGGAACAGGGCAACTATAAGACTCATGAAAATATAAATCGGAATATTTTCATTTTCAGCGAAGATATAGATTGTTGAGTCAGGATCAGGGATATATCTGATTATAAAAGAAAGAACAAAACCAAGAATCGGAGCTTCAAGAAGTGTTAGCAGAACATATTGCTTGTTGGCAATCTTGCTGTTGAAATCTCTGGAGAGATAAATCAGAAATTGTTCAAAAACAGCTGGTTGCTGAAGATTTTTATGCGGTGGTTCCTTAACATCGATAACACTCCTGAACGGATATTTGGAATTAAATGCTGCCGCCCACTCTTTTGGTCTTACTTTTCGTTTTTCAGTATATTTTCCGAATTCGTCAACGACCTGGGTTTCAATGATATTAAATATTGTCTCAGGATTTACATTACCGCAGGAAGGGCACTCTCCTATATTTGAATTAATCTGTGCATCAAGGGTTTTAAAATAAATGACTGAGTCCACAGGGTTCCCATAGTAAGCCATACACCCTCCCTGGTCGAGTATTATAACCTTGTCGAACATCTTGAAGATTTCTGAGGAAGGCTGATGGATTACAGTAAAAATAAGTTTTCCTTTTAGAGTAATGTCACGCAGCAGGTCCATCAGGTTTTCTGAGTCTCTGGAGGAGAGTCCTGATGTAGGCTCATCAAGAAAGAGAACTGATGGCTCCCTGATTAGCTCCAAAGCAATATTTAACCTTTTTCTCTGTCCTCCGCTTATTACCTTATTAAAAGGAGTGCCTACCTTTAGTTCTCTCTTTTCATACAGACCGAGATTTGAAAGAGTTTGGTCTACCAGAGCATTTGTCTCTTCTTTTGATTTGTCTTTAAAGCACTGACGGGCAGCGTAATATAGGTTTTCAAAAACAGTCAGGTCCTCAATCAGGAGGTCATCTTGTGGTACGTATCCAAAAACTCCCTCGAGATCCTTATTGTTGCTGGTTACATCGAGGCCGTTTATTTTTATCGTACCATGGCTGGGCTTCTGAATACCGCTCATCAGGTTCAGTAGCGTTGTCTTTCCTGAACCGCTGGGACCCATTATGCCAATAAGCTTTCCTTCTTCAATTGAAAAGCTGACATTATCCACTGCAGGATGGCCTTCCCTGAAATTGTAAGTAAGATTTTCAACAGCGAAAGAGATCTTATGAATAATCACATCAGAAAGGAAGCTTGAACTAATATCACTGTAATAAATTGCATGTCCTGAGTTTGATTTGATTGATCCCCCTTTGGCGAATGTATAAACGTTTCCTGATCTTATTGGTAAGCCGTTAAGATAGAGCTGGTCGCCTGAAATATATTTAATGAAATAGAGATCTACGCTGACAATACGGAGAACAATAATACGGGTCTCTTTATACCCGGTGGCCATCCTTTTGCATAATTCACATTCTTCATCACCGGGTCTTAATACAAGAATTGCAGGATTTATGAGTTCTTCAGGAAGATCGTTTTTTACAAATTGTTCTGTGGCGGCAAACTCATCGGAAGAGATCTTGAATACTTCAGCTACAGTATTTATAATATTCATCCTCTGAAGGGTGAACTGTCTGTCGGCATTTACAAGTTCGTACAGCCTCATCAGAACAACTACTTTCTGTTCCTGATTAAGTGTGCGGTTGATTTTTTTACAGATCCCAAGAATTTTTACTGAGTCTTTAACAGAAGGAGCTAAAGATTCTTTGACAGCAGCTCTTTTTATTACCGGACCCGCGTGGTTATCAAAGAGTGCCATGTACTCTTCAACTGTTTCACGGGTAAGCTGTTTGCTGAGAAAACCCGAAACATATTCACGTTCATTCATGAGTATCCCGCCATCCTGCTTAACAATCAGGGCGAACAATTCCATTAGCGCCTTTAGGATCTCTTCACTCATAAATCAGATGT
>JFJP01032873.1_pt1 | contig 11933 bp, 19 predicted proteins | sample 431651 | NCBI WGS metagenome assembly JFJP01 (sample SAMN02602958, study PRJNA72255) | Microbial mat metagenome, whole genome shotgun sequencing project. | biome: fresh water; feature: sink hole; material: water; isolation source: purple microbial (photo- and chemosynthetic) mats found in... | reverse complement strand
AATAATGAACGAAAGAAACGCCGCTCACTTTCAGTTGCAAAACCATATAAATGAAACGCATCTTCTCGCACAATCAAATGCGTTAATAAAATGGTTTGCTCACCGGTTTCGGGTAATTTATAAAAGGTCGACATCGGGGCTTCAACATCATAACCTACGCCATGCACATCTAATACTAAAGAGGGAGGAAGTTTCTCAACAATAACGCCTTGCAAACGACCGATCATGATTTCAAGTTCCTTATCAAATTTTGTTTAGATTGTAATAAATGCGCGTGACATAATGCAATCGCTAAAGCATCGGCGGCATCGCTTTGTGGAGAAATCGGCAAGTTGAGCAAAACTTTAATCATATGTTGGACTTGCGTTTTGTCGGCATGACCTTTTCCTACAATGGCTTGTTTCACTTCATTAGGCGAATATTCAGAAATATTCAAATGATTTTGCGCCGCCGCCACAATTGCCGATCCTCGAGCTTGACCTAATTTCAACGCTGAATCAACATTCTTACTAATAAACACTTTTTCAATGGCAAATTCAGTGGGTTGAAATTCTTTAATTAAAAGATTAATGCTATTAAAGATTTCTAATAAACGTTGAGGTAATGCTTGTTTTTCTAAACGAATGCAACCGCTTGTAATATATGATATTTTTCGTGATTCTAAAGCAATAATCCCAAATCCAGTGATTCGAGAACCTGGATCAATTCCTAAGATATTAATCATTTTTCTTTGAAGAAAATTTTCGCCACAAATAAATCACCACCGCTGCTCCAAAAGCTAAAATAGTGATTTCTAAACTTACCAACATTAAAATAAAACTTTGTTGTGTTGTAATGTCTTTTAGAAATGGTAGTTGAAACCATTGAAAATAGTGGCTAGCAAATACTAATCCGCTCAAACTTCCAATAACAATAATAATGAATGCAATTCTTAAAACGATGTTCATTTAATTAAGCTCAGCGCGAGGGTTGAAGGAATCAAAGTAGGCTTTCATTTTTTGGTAGAAACGTTTAGAAGAATCTTGTTCTGCGGACGGTGTAACTATTTGGATAATTACATAAAAATCACCAGCTACAACAGAAGGTAATCCTCGACCTTTCAAACGCAGTTTCTTACCCGTTTGAGTGTTTTCTGGGATTTTTAATTCAATTGCACCCGTTGGGGTAGGAACTTTAACAATTGTTCCTAAAGCAGCTTCCCAAGGGGCGAGCGGTAAATCTAAAAAAATATCTTTATCTTCAACACGATAGAATTTATGTTGCGCAAAAATGATTTCTAAATACAAATCACCGCCAGAAATCCCTTGTCCAATCAAACGAATCTTTTGTCCTTCGGTAATGCCTTTGGGAATTTTTACGCTTAATGTTCTGATTTTATTCACTAATTGACCGCGCTCATTTAAAGTCGGTAATTGTAATTGAATAGAATGATTTGCACCATTAAAACTATCTTCTAAAGCGATTTGAACTTTCGCGTGGTGATCTTCTCTTTTGTGAGAACGGCGTTGTTGGTTCGAGAAACCCCCTTGTCATTCAAATCCCACATCCCAATCGGGTGGCGGACGAAATTGCTCACCGTTTCTCCAATTATTTCCTAACCGATCATAAGCCGCGCGTTTCTGCGGGTCTTTTAAAACTTCATACGCTTCATTGATTTCTTTAAAACGTTGTTCTGCATTCGGTGCTTTGCTCACATCGGGATGAAATTCTCGCGCTAATTTGCGATACGCTTTCTTTAAATCTTCTTGCGTTACATCACGAGAAACACCCATGATTTTGTAATAATCTTTGTATTCCATTTTCTTTTATTTCGCTGAATATTAAAATCAAAGAACTTCAATCACGCTGCCAACACCAAGTGTACCATTTTCAATAACTTGCAAATAGCAACCTAAAATGTTGTGATTGTAATATTTTAAAAGGGCTTGCGGGATTTCTAAATCACGTTCGGCGGTTTCTGGATTGACATTCGTTGCTAAACAACGGGTAGTATTTTTAATAAATTTGAAACGCGCCGATCCGATTTGAAATTCTTTGTTTTCCCATTTAAGTTCTTCCCACGCTGGCAAACCTTCAAAATATACATTTGCTCGAAAACGCAATGGATGAATCGTTGCTCCCATTTTTTGCTCTAAATCTCTGACACTATTTAAATTAATAAAAGAAAGCACTTTCGCCGCGACATCAGAGAAACTATGATTAGGGGCTTCGACAACACGCGGTTGTCCTCGAATTTCATCGCCCAAATAGTCTTTAAAAAAGGTTTCTAAACTCTTCCGACCATTCTCATCTTCTACATTTGCTACAATTAAAAATTCATCGGGTTTATTAATGATTAATTGACCGTCTTGAAACTTAGTCGACAAAGCCGCCAGTTTCTCATTTTTCATTAACATCACAAAATCAGTTTTTGGCAAATGTTTAGGATTGTACGGATCAAATAATGTTGTTTGATGGGCTAAAGCATATTTTCTATCTAACGGAATGGTTTCTCCCGCTATTAAATCAACACGTTGTAATGCCTCTGGACTTAAACCTTTGAAAGGATAACGAAATAGATGTGTAATGGTCATAATTTATTTGCCCATTTGCTCGGCGGTGGGAGGGATAGATAAAATAGATTCCACGTCGTCAATACTGATGAGTTGTTCATGTTGATCAAATAAAGGTTGTTCAAAATCATTCCAACCTCGAATGCCAGTTTTTAAAGAGCTTACATTGTTGTAACCCATTAATTGCATGACAAAAGCGGCTAAAACGCTACGATTTCCAGAACGGCAAATTAAAACAATTTGTTTATCACGCGCTTTGACTAATTCTGGCACAGTGTCTTCATAACCATAATCGCAAGCTGTTTCTAAGATTCCTCGAGGAACATTTAAAGAATTTGCAAGGTGAAATGCGGCAAATTCATACGGCTCACGAATATCTAAAAGTAAGGGTGGTTGTTCTGAAGTTAGTAATTCAGCTACGTCCCAAGGAAAAAGCTCTTGAACCGAGGGCAAACAATCATTAATCAAATCGCGAAAAGTTTTCATGGTATATTCATTGAAATAAAAAATTCGGGGTCCATCATTTCAATAAAACGTCGGGCGGCGGGTGTTAAGAACTTACCTTTTCTCATCACAATCCCGTAATGACGTTTAGGGAAATATTTTGCTAAGGGAATTTGACCTAAAGTTTCTTGTCCCGTTAAACAAATATTTGTAACAATTGAAATGCCAAGCCCCATTTTAACATAACGTTTAATAACTTCCCAACTCCCTGCTTCTAAAGTGACGCGATAATCGACTTCATTTTCACGAAAAACGTTTTTAGCAACACCCCATGTGCTAAGCTGTGGCGAGGGCATAATTAAACCATACGGGGTAATTTCTTTCAAGCTAAAGGGCTTTTTTTCTAATAATGGATGATTAGGTGGGGTAATTAAAACGGGATCGTAAGTATAAACGGGGTGAAATGAAATATCTTTAGGAATTTCTAATAATGATCCTACTGCAAAATCAACATCATTTGCTCTAAGTTGTTCTAAGCGTGCTTTACCTGTCACATTATGCAAACGCAATTTCACATTGGGGTAACTTTCATTAAAACGTTTCATCATGTCGGGCAAAATGTATAGAATTGCAGATTCTCCTGCCGCAATATCTAATTCACCGCTTTCAACTTGTCCTTGGTGCATTGCAAAGGTGTCGGAAAGCGAATCTATCCCTTCAATCAACGGGATAGCTAATTCATACAAAGTTTTGCCCGCCGGCGTGAGCGCAATGGACGGACCACGTCGTTCAAATAAAGTGGTATCAAACTCACGTTCTAAGGCTTTGATTTGTAAGGAAACAGACGGTTGACTTAAAAACAATCGATCAGCGGCTTTTGAAATGCTGCCAGTTTGTGCTGCGTGACAAAAGGCGCGTAACTGCTTGAGTCTATTTTTTTTATAGTAAAAACGATTGGAAGATTGTCCCATTGTGTGATTCCTTGTTTTTTTGGGTATATAAAAAAGTAAGTTAAGATTTACTTATATTAACATATCCAATAGAACAAATTAACAGATTTCGCTTGTGTTTGCTGCACTGCAACGTAAAATGTCATGAAGTTGTCATGTTGTACCGTGCTATAATGCAAACAATTGATTTATTAGGTCATTAACATAATTTATAACCTTGAGAGAACAGGAAATCGCCATGTCCCAACCGACTTTGCAGCACAACGGCATCGAAGTATTTGCTGATGTTGCGCCATATTCTGAGATTTTAACGCTAGAAGCACTTGATTTTGTTGCAGAAATCGCCCGTAAATTTGGTTCTCGCCGCGACGAATTATTGCAACGCCGAGTCGTGCGCCAAGCCGAATTAGACGCTGGCAAACTCCCTGATTTTCTTGAAGAAACCAAACATATTCGTGATGCCGAATGGACAGTCGCGCCCACGCCAGCGGATTTGCAAGATCGTCGCGTAGAAATTACGGGTCCCGTTGATCGCAAAATGGTGATTAACGCATTGAATTCTGGCGCAAAAGTCTTCATGGCGGATTTCGAAGATTCCTCAAGCCCCACATGGGAATTGATGGCGGGCGGTCAACTCAATATGCGCGATGCGGTGCGCAAAACCATTTCTTTTAGTTCGCCAGAAAAAGAATACAAATTAAACGATCAAATTGCGACTTTGTTAGTGCGTCCTCGCGGCTGGCATTTAGATGAAAAACATCTCAAAGTCGACGGCAAACTCATTGCGGGTTGCTTTATGGATTTTGGGCTGTATTTCTTCCATAACGTTAAAGAATTATTATCGAGAAACACTGCGCCTTATTTCTATTTACCTAAAATGGAAAGCCATTTAGAAGCGCGTTTGTGGAATGATATTTTTAACTTCGCCCAAGACAAATTAAATATTCCTCGCGGCACAATTAAAGTGACGGTGTTGATCGAAACGATTCTCGCGACCTTTGAAATGGACGAGATTTTGTTTGAATTGAAAGATCATATCGTGGGTTTAAATTGCGGGCGATGGGATTATATTTTTAGCTTTATCAAGAAGTTCCAACGCAATCCAGAATGGGTATTACCTGATCGTGCAGAAGTGACAATGACGAGTCATTTCTTGAGTTCTTATTCGCAATTGGTGATTAAAACTTGCCATCGGAGAAATGCGCATGCAATGGGTGGCATGGCGGCACAAATCCCGATCAAAAACAACCCTGAATTAAATGAAGCCGCACTCGCAAAAGTTCGCGCCGACAAAGAACGTGAAGCCAAAAATGGTCACGATGGAACGTGGGTTGCTCACCCTGCATTAGTGCCAATTGCAATGGACATTTTTAATCAATATATGCCGACCGCACATCAAAAGAATGTGATGCGTGATGATGTGAAGGTTTGTGCAGCCGATTTATTAGCAGTTCCTTCGGGGAATATTACCGAGGGCAGTTTGAGAAACAATACCAACGTTGCTCTGCAATATTTAGCGGCGTGGTTAAGCGGCAATGGCTGTGTTCCTCTTCATAATCTGATGGAAGACGCGGCGACTGCTGAAATCGCTCGTGCGCAACTCTGGCAATGGATTCGTTACCCCAAAGGTCAGTTAGCGGACGGACGTAAGGTCACTGCACAAATGTTTCGCGACATTTTAGCGCAGGAACTTGATGCCATTCGTACACAAGTCAGCGATCAAGCCTATCAAGACGGTCGCTTCGCTTTGGCGGCAGAACTCCTCGACCAGATCACCACAAGTGACACCTTCGCTGAGTTTCTGACCCTCGTGGCTTACGAACATCTTCCTTAATAAATTTAACAACTTACTGGAGAATTAAGATGACGACAGAAAACACGATGTCCCGCGCCGCTCAGATCGAAGCGTTGAAAAAAGACTGGGCTGAAAATCCTCGCTGGAAAGGCATCAAACGCGGTTACACCGCCGAAGACGTAGTTCGTTTGCGCGGCTCTTTGATGGTCGAAAACACCCTCGCTCGCAACGGCGCGGAAAAATTGTGGCATTTGGTCAACAACGAACCTTATGTCAATTGCTTAGGCGCATTAACTGGCGGTCAAGCAATGCAACAAGTCAAAGCGGGCATTAAAGCGATTTATTTGTCAGGTTGGCAAGTTGCTGCGGATAACAACTCCTACATGGCGATGTATCCCGACCAATCTTTATACCCCGTTAATTCAGTGCCAGCGGTTGTTGAACGTATTAACAACTCTTTCAAACGCGCTGACGAAATCCAATGGTCTAAAAACATCAATCCTGGCGACAAAGGCTATGTTGATTATTTTGCACCGATTGTTGCGGACGCAGAAGCGGGTTTTGGTGGCGGATTAAACGCTTACGAATTAATGAAAGCGATGATTCGTGCAGGTGCGGGCGGCGTTCACTTTGAAGATCAATTAGCTTCTGTGAAAAAATGCGGTCACATGGGCGGTAAAGTTTTAGTTCCTTCACAAGAAGCGGTTCAAAAACTCATCGCAGCACGTTTAGCATCTGACGTGTATGGCGTTCCAACCGTGATTTTAGCGCGTACCGATGCGGAAGCGGCTGATTTATTGACTTCTGATTGTGACGCAAACGACTTACCTTTCTGCACGGGCGAACGTACTCCCGAAGGTTTCTATAAAACCAAGAAAGGCTTAGATCAAGCGATTTCTCGTGGTTTAGCGTATGCGCCTTATGCGGATATGGTTTGGTGTGAAACAGGAACACCAGATTTAGAATTTGCGCGTAAATTTGCTGAAGCGGTTCGTGCACAATTCCCAGAAAAATTATTAGCTTACAACTGTTCGCCTTCTTTCAACTGGAAGAAAAACCTCGACGACGCAACCATTGCGAAGTTCCAAAAAGAACTCGGTGCAATGGGCTACAAATACCAATTCATTACCTTAGCTGGCATTCACAATATGTGGTATCACATGTTTGATTTAGCACAAGATTATGTGGCTCGTGGAATGTCTGCTTACGTTGAAAAAGTCCAAGAACCCGAATTTGCAGCGCGTGATCGGGGTTATACGTTCGTTTCTCACCAACAAGAAGTCGGCACGGGCTACTTTGATGATGTCACAACCGTTATTCAAGGCGGCACTTCTTCCGTAACTGCATTAACAGGCTCAACCGAAGAAGAACAATTCCACTAAGATTTTCTTCTTTTAAATCAATAGCTTAAAACCCAGATCACAATCCATGATTTGGGTTTTTGCTTTTTACAACATTTCGATTACACTTAATCAAGAAAACATTTTATAGGTCATTTTTTATGATCACAAAAGATCAGATATTACAAATACTTACTGAAAGCCGTTCTGAGTGGCAAACACAATTTGCAGTAAAATCATTAGGATTATTTGGTTCTGCGGCACGCAATGAACTTAAAGAAACAAGTGATGTCGATGTATTAGTTTCTTTTCAAGATGCAACCACTTTCAAGCAGTATTTAGGGTTGAAAAGATATTTAGAACACCTTTTAAGCAAACCCGTAGATTTAATTACTGAAAGTGGACTAAAACCAAGAGCACGATCTTATGTAGAAAAGGATTTAATTCGTGTCGCGTGATGGCTTGTTATTTTTAGATGATATTATTGAAAGTGCTCAAAAAATTGAGCGTTTTGTTTCTAAAAGAACTTTTGAAGCATTTTGTAATGACGAAGGCATTTTTGATGCAGTTTTAATGAATTTATTAATTATTGGTGAGGCTGCTAAAAATCTACCTCCTTCTTTTATTGTTGCGATGCCAAATATTGATTGGTCTGGCGCAGCAGGTTTGCGAGATATTATTGCCCATCGTTATTTTGGAATAGATTCAAATTTGGTCTGGGATATTGTAACAAATCATGTTCCAGAAGTATTAGATGCTGCAATGGCTTTGCGTGAGAAAATAGATAATGCTTGACTGTTTCAATATATTTCTGGAAAACATGAAAATTTGCGATGAAATTGCCTTTCAAATAATTTAGTTATAAAGAGAGTTATTGCCATGAATTCTCAATACATGACCACCGAACAAATCCGCCAAACAGGAATTGAATTATTAACCAAACATTTAGGTATAACGGGAATGATTCGTTTCTTTCAACAAAATGAATTAGGAAGCGGTGATTACACCAAAGAACGTCAACAATGGTTAGGTCAATCTGATATAAAAACAATCGCTGAAGAACTCAAACAATGGCGTGAGAAACGGCATTAATAAAAAACTCGACGAAGTAGATTGAAAATCATTAGATAAAGTTCAAACCGAAAAGGAGCTAAATAACCTGAGTTCGGGATGATTGAATTTTAATTCTTTTAAAAACAATGAGTTAAAAATTTAAGATTTGCTTTTAAGTCGAATTTTCAGAAATTTATCGATTTTTGAGATAAAAATAGATTTTAACCAATTGATTTTTCTCATTTTATTATCCAGAACTCGGGTTAAATATGTTTCTGGAAAACATGAAAATCTGCGATGAAATTGCCTTTCAAAAAGGCGTTTTAGAAGGTGAGAAAAAAGGTATCTTTGAAGGCAAATTAGAAACTGCGAAAGCGATGTTGCTTAAAGGAATTGATGTGGATTTTATTATCGAAGTCACGGGGCTTTCAAAACAAGACCTCGAACAACTTAAACATTGAGTTTGTGTTTTATCCGTGTTTGAAAATAATCTTATGTAGAAAACAGGTGCAATTGCATTGCACCTGTTTTCTAAACAAATGATGTGGAACACCGTATCTTACTGGTTCACACGCCGCTGGGGAGACGTGGTACGCATTCTCATCGGGACGATGGAATAAACCCCTGACGGCTTAAGCCCGCCAGTTCAGCGGCTTTGGCTTGGGAAATTTTGCCGATTTCATACCATTTCACCGCCGCCGCCAGTCGCATTTCTTTGAAAAAAGCATCCGGCGCGACCCGCAAAATGGAAAAAGCTTCTTCAGGAATGTCTAAACTTAATTGCATGGGTGTTTCCTTCCTTTCTGCAAATTCTATGTCGGTAAATCCTGCTTCAAAACGCGCCGCTGGAGCGACGCGGCACGCATTCCCATCGGGACGATGGGAACGAGGAAAATGGGTTCTCATTCCTTCGCCGTGTAGAAATGGTGGGCAACGAAAAGATGTTGCACACCCTACCTGACTCTAATCAAAAATCAACAGTCACTGTCCGGTGCGCACGAGCCGAGCATGGTCGTTGCCGTCACCAAGGTAGCCCTCGAAACCGCCAGCGAAGCCCATGAACCACGCAGGGAAAGAATAGCCGGCAATAGGCGAGCCTGACCAGACATTTGATCTTGGCGTATTCGGAAACACCGCCTGCACAATAGTGGGTCTCTCGTAATCGCCATTGCCGTTATCGTCAGCGCAGGATGAAATACTTGCGCCGAAATACTCCGGCTGACCGCTGCTGCAATAGCGCAACGTCCGCAACTCCTCAATGGTCGGCAACCGCCAATTGCTGTAACCCGCGAAGTTGGCTGTCTGTTTTTTAGCATCTTCCCAGTCATTAAATCTTTTCCCCTCACCGCTACAAGTGCTGCCGTTCCAAGTTTGCCCGACCACACAGCGCATCCACAGTAAGTTGGTTTCGGTATCCAAGGCAGTGCCGTTGTCATAGGCGACGTAAGTGCGCCCAGACACGGTGATTTCTTTGCCCGACGGCGTAGAGATGCCATCTCTTTGCTCTCTCGGCTCTCTTTGCATCCGCCGCGCCGCTTCCAACTCCGCCTGCAAAGCCAGTTTTTCTTGACGCAGCTTCTCAAGCTCGTCCTGATTCCCCGCTCCGCCACACGGCGGTGCAAAACAAAAAGTCTGCGTTAAAGAGCCTTCCTGCCAGGGCAGTTGCGCACCGCCGCTGTCGCGCTTCACCGCCGCCGCAATGCCGGTTTGCAGGTCTAAAATACTCACGCGGTGTTGCGTCGGATTGCGCAACGCCGCCAGCAAATGGTGGGTGTAAATGCTATTGCGCAAGCCTTCGCTGCCCAGTGCTTCAGTGCCGGGGCGGTGGCATACAGCACCAGCGAACCAGACGGTTTCATATTCGCCAAACCTTGCGCCGCGCTTTTGCTCAAACTCTTAAACGGACTGTTGCGGCAAGCGTCTAAAATCAGCAGATTAACCCCGTCGCCGTTGACTTCCTGCAAATTGTCGAGAATTTGCTGCGCATTCACCATGCTGTAGGGAATATCCGCGCCGGTTTTAGGCTTGGCATCGGTCGGCACCAGATAATTGGCATTGCGGTATTGCACCCCATGTCCAGAAAAATACACCACTGCCTCATCCGTGTCGCGCAGTGTGCCGATAAAGGCTTCCAGTGCGCTATCCATCGCCCGTTTGTTCGCATTAATCAACTTCGTGACCTCAAAATTTAGATTTTTGAGTTCCAGTGCTATGTCTGTCGCGTCTTCTTTGGGATTGTGCAAACCCGCAGCGGCGGCATAATCGGCATTGCCAATCACCAGCGCATAGCGCGCCGCTTGGGCGGAGTGGTTCAGCAAAACAAACAACATCAAAATAAACAGATAACGCATGACAATATCTCCAGATGAGGCAACATGGTTTAATTAGAGTTGTTGCGTAGGAAGTTTATTTTCCTTTGCAAATCAAATAATTATATCAAAATTTTATTTTACAGAAATTCAATTAAATCAATAAGTTATTTAATATGCACAAAAAGCCTATTCTATAACCGTTATGCGAGGAAAACTTAATAATTCAATACGGGTTATTTGGCTAATGGCAGAATTAGCAAATGTAATGTTTTGATTAGGTAATATTGACAGCCCTTGTTTTAATAGTCCAATAACGATATTGGTATCTAATAGAAACTTAATTCCATTCATCACGCATTCTTTTTTGAATTTCTACGGGATCACCATTGAAATTAGGGCTATCTTTGAGAATTCCACCAAATACAGAAAAATCATGTTGCTCTTCTTTTAAAATAAAGGATTGCAAACGTTTTTTTAATAAATTAAATACCTTTAATTGCTCTTGTTCAGAAAGCATTAAAAGTTGATTATCAATTTCCTGAGCTGATAAATTCATTTCTCAAATCTCCTAGTTTTATAGTTAAGACCACATTACTTTTTAGCTTCAAAAGGGTTGATTAGTTCAATTTCACAGTGTTTAAAATCAGAAATGTTACGAGTTGCTAAGATTAATTGATTAGCTTTTGCAATCGCAGCAATTTGACCATCTGGCAAACTCATTGGATAACCTTTTTCTCTACATGAACCCATAATTTCTGCATAAATTCGTGCGGCGATTTCATCAAACACAAGAATTCTTCCCATAAAACCTTCATTAACAAATTGTTCAAAACACATTTCTAATTGTTGGCGACGTTGTCCAATTGGTAAAATCCTCAAACCATAACAAATTTCTGCAATCGTAATGCTTGAAACAAACAAACCCAAATTGCTACTCTGATTTAACCAATTCAACACGTTATCAGAAGGTTTTGGACGCATCACTTCAGAAACAATATTTGTATCAAGCAAAATCATAATTCATCTAATTTCAATGGGTTGTGAAATGGGTGTTTTGCTAATTCTAATTCAACCCCATTTTCTTCTCCAAAAATTTTAATTGCTAAGTCTCCTAAACATATTTGGGTAGATAAATTACTTTTTCCACTACGTCCAATACCAATAAAAGAATAATTATTAGCAGTTGTATTCTCAGGTATTCCCAAATGTAGATAATTAACTAACGCTTTGCGAGCTAAGTTTTCTACACTAATTGCTTGTAAAGTTGCTTGTTGTCTTAAATCTTGAAAAATATCATCTTCTAATTGTAATTGTAATTGTAATGTTTGCATAGCATGAATCTCCTGAATATGTTTTGCAAAATATTATCACAATGAACAGGAAAAGTTATGTTGATTATTTTGCACCGATTGTTGCGGACGCAGAAGCGGGTTTTGGTGGCGTATTAAACGCTTACGAATTAATGAAAGCGATGATTCGTGCGGGTG
>JFJP01002691.1_pt1 | contig 11933 bp, 15 predicted proteins | sample 431651 | NCBI WGS metagenome assembly JFJP01 (sample SAMN02602958, study PRJNA72255) | Microbial mat metagenome, whole genome shotgun sequencing project. | biome: fresh water; feature: sink hole; material: water; isolation source: purple microbial (photo- and chemosynthetic) mats found in... | reverse complement strand
ACGCTGGAGCAACTCGGTTTGACGCGATGTCTGGATCTGCCCTGTCGTGTGTTGTCTTTTGGTCAGCGACGTCGCGTCGCGCTCGCTGCGTTGCTGTTGGCTGGGGCGACATTGTGGATTCTGGATGAGCCGCTGACCGGCCTTGATGTGCACGCGGTGGCGCTGATGGAGGGGTTGATTCGTGAGCACCTGAAGGCGGGTGGCATGGTCGTCGCAACCACGCATCAGGCGTTGAATCTGGAAGGCGTCAGCGTGCAGCGTTTGCTGGTCGGCAACGTCGCGATTCCGGAATTGGTCTAGGCCGGCCATGCATCGCTTCCTGCTCGCCGTGCTTCGCCGCGACCTCACCCTGGCCGCCCGTCGGCGTGGCGACTGGATGATCGCGCAATTCTTCTTTGTCATGGTGGCCAGCCTGTTTCCGCTCGGTATCGGGCCGGAGCCGGAGATGTTGGCGCGTATCGGGCCTGGCGTGCTTTGGGTCGCCGCCACGCTGGCTTCGTTGTTGTCGCTGTCGCGCCTGTTCGCCGACGATCATCACGATGGCAGCCTCGAGCATATGGTGTTGTCTCCCGAGCCGACGGTGTTGCTGGTGTTGGGCAAGTCGATCGCGCATTGGCTGATCTACGGTATTCCGGTGCTGCTGATCGCGCCGGTGCTGGGCATTCAGTTCAATCTGAGCTGGGAGGCGATCTGGATTCTGGAGATTTCGCTGCTCCTGGGCACGCCAATCCTTTCCTTGCTCGGTAGCGTCGGTGCTGCGTTGACACTTGGTCTGCGTGGCGGTGGCGTGTTGCTGACTTTGCTGATCCTGCCGTTGTATGTGCCGGCGCTTATTTTTGGCGCTGGCGCGGTTGATGGCGTCATGACGGGAACTGGAGCCGAGGCGCACTTGTCTTTGCTGGGCGCATTCATGCTGCTGTCGCTTATGATCTCGCCATGGATTGCGGCCGCCGCGCTGCGTGTGTCTCTCGAATAATTGTTGAAAAAGCGTTGACCAAGCGTTGAACCCTGACGAATGAATCTCTATACCTACGCCTCTCCCGCCAATTTTTATCATCTCGCCGGCAAGCTGATCCCCTGGTTCGCCTGGAGCGCCGGTCTGCTCACCATTTGGGGGCTGTACATCAGCTTCTTCCTGGCGCCGACCGATTTCCAGCAAAGCGAGGCCTATCGCATCATCTTCATTCATGTGCCGGCGGCCTGGATGTCGATGTTCATTTATCTGGTGATGGCTTTCTGGGGCGCCATCGGCCTCGCCTTCAACACCCGCCTGTCATTCATGATGGCGCGCGCGCTGGCCCCGACCGGCGCGCTGTTCACCTTCATCGCGCTGTGGACCGGCGCACTCTGGGGCAAGCCGATGTGGGGCGCCTGGTGGGTCTGGGATGCTCGGCTGACGTCGGAATTGATCCTGCTTTTCCTTTATGTCGGCATCATCGCGTTGTGGGCGGCGATTGATGACGTCAGGCGGGGTGATCGTGCGGGTTCGCTGTTGACGCTGATCGGCGCGATCAATGTGCCGATCATTTATTTTTCTGTGAAATGGTGGAACACCTTGCATCAGGGCGCGTCTATCAGCCTGACCAAAGCGCCCAGCATGGCGGCGATCATGTTGCAAGGCATGCTGGTAATGGCGATTGCGGCTTGGCTTTACACCATCGCGGTCGCGTTGGTACGGGTGAGGCGGATCATTCTGGAACGGGAACGCCATACCGATTGGGTAAAAGCGATTCTGGAGGCCAAATAATGGAATGGGCTAGCTGGTCAGAGTTCTGGCATATGGCGGGTTATGGGCTGTACGTCTGGGGTTCTTATGCGGTCACACTGGCGGTAATCTTGATTGAAGTCATACTTTTGAAACGCGCTGACAGTGATACTCGCCGCCGCCTGAAGCGCATGCAGCAGTGGGAAGAGCAATGAAATCACGTCACAAGAAACTCCTGGTTATTTTCCTTGGCTTGACTGGCCTGGGCATTGCCGCCGCGCTGATCCTGAATGCCTTTCAGAGCAATCTGGTGTTTTTCTATTCGCCGACTGAAGTCTCTGAAGGCAAGGCGCCATCGGATCGCGCTTTCCGTATCGGTGGCTTGGTGGAAGATGGCAGCGTCAAGCGCGATCCGGACGGACTTACGGTGCGGTTTGTCGTGACCGATACCGCCAAATCGATGCCGGTCATCTACAAGGGCATCCTGCCTGACCTGTTCAAAGAGGGTAAAGGTGTCGTCGCGGAAGGCAAGATCGGGGCTGATGGCATGTTCAATTCGACCCAGGTGTTGGCCAAGCACGATGAAAACTATATGCCGCCAGAGGCGGCGCAAGCCCTGGAACAAGCCGCCAAGGCTCAGCAGTCGCTCGTTCAATAACATTCGGGCGTCAGAGCATCGACGCCTTCGACGCATGATTCCGGCATCCTCAAGGAGACCACATTGATCCCAGAACTCGGCCATTTCGCCCTCATCGTAGCGCTGCTGTTGGCGCTCACCCAGGCTATCCTGCCATTGATCGGCGCGCAGCGCGGCAACCTGACGTTGATGGCAGTGGCGCGGCCAGCGGCTCAGGGACAGTTCGTATTCTCCCTGCTGGCTTTCGGCTGTCTTGCCTATTCTTTTATGGTCAACGACTTTTCGGTCGAGAACGTGGCGAGCAATTCCTTCTCGCAGCTGCCGGAGATTTATCGTCTGACCGCTACCTGGGGATCACACGAAGGTTCCCTGCTGCTGTGGGTGCTGATCCTCGGCTTCTGGACAACGGCGGTTTCGGTGTTCTCGCGGCATCTGCCGGAAGATATGGTGGCGCGCGTGCTCGGCGTCATGGGCCTGATCTCGGTCGGTTTCCTCGCTTTCCTGTTGACTACGTCGAATCCCTTCGATCGGCTTATTCCTGCCGCCGTTGACGGTCGCGACATGAATCCGCTGCTGCAGGACTGGGGCATGATCATCCATCCGCCGATGTTGTATATGGGCTATGTCGGCTTTGCAGTCGCTTTCGCTTTCGCCATCGCGGCACTGCTTTCCGGTCGTCTCGACGCCGCCTGGGCGCGTTGGTCGCGGCCCTGGACCACGGTGGCCTGGGCCTTCCTGACCCTCGGCATCGCATTGGGTAGCTGGTGGGCGTACCGCGAACTGGGCTGGGGTGGCTGGTGGTTCTGGGATCCGACCGAAAATGCTTCATTCATGCCCTGGATTGCCGGCACGGCGTTGATCCACTCGCTGGCCGTCACTGAGAAGCGCGGTGCTTTCAAGGCCTGGACCGTATTGTTGGCGCTGACTGCGTTCTCGCTCTCGCTGCTGGGCACCTTCCTGGTGCGTTCCGGCGTGTTGTCTTCAGTGCACGCTTTCGCCACCGACCCGGCACGCGGCGCCTTCATTCTCGGTTTCCTGGTACTGGTAATCGGCGGATCGCTGGTGCTCTACGCCTGGCGCGCGCCAAAGATGTTGAGCGGCGGCGGCTTCACCTGGTTCTCCCGCGAGGCCTTGTTGCTGGGCAATAACGTGGTCCTGTTGGCCGCGTTGGGTTCGGTGCTGCTGGGTACCTTGTATCCGTTGCTGATCGACGCGCTGGGCATGGGCAAGATTTCCGTCGGCCCGCCTTACTTCAATGCTGTGTTTGTGCCGCTGATGGCGCCGGCGCTGTTCCTGATGGGGGTCGGCCCCTTGGCGCGCTGGAAGGAAGCCAGCCTGCCGGACATGGTGTCACGCCTGAAATGGGCGCTGGCTATTTCGGTGGCCACCGGCATCCTGTTGCCGTTGACGCTGGATGGGTTCAAGCCCTGGGCGGTGTTCGGTTTCGCCATGGCGACGTGGATCTTCCTCACGGTGGTGATCGGTTTCCGCGAACGCTTGAAAAACGGCGCCCGCTTGTCCTCGCTGACGCGTTCGTTCTGGGGCATGCAACTGGCTCACCTCGGCATGGCGGTGGGTGTCGCCGGCATCACTGTGGTTGCCAACTATCAGGTGGAACGTGATGTACGGATGAACATTGGCGACCATACCGAATTGGCCGGCTACACCTTCACCTTCCGCGGCACCACGGAGCATCAGGGGCCGAATTACCGCGCCGCCAGAGGTACGGTGGAAGTCAGCAAGAACGGTAAGAAGTTGTACGAATTGCATCCAGAGAAGCGCATCTATAACGCCTCCGGCATGCCGATGACGGAAGCTTCGATTCAGCCTGCCCTGTTCGACGACATTTACGTTGCGCTCGGCGAACCGCTGGATGAAGCGGCACAGACCTGGGCGGTGCGGGTGTTCCACAAGCCGTTCATCAACTGGCTCTGGATCGGCGCGTTGTTCATGGTGATCGGCGGCTTCCTGGCCGCGTCTGATCGGCGTTATCGCATTGCTGTCAAAGCGACCGCGCCGACTGGCGCAGCAACTCAGGGGGCTTGAACATGAAGCGCTGGATTCCGCTGATCGTATTCCTTGTCCTGGTCGGTTTCTTCGCCAAGGGTTTGTTCCTGAATCCCCGTGAAGTGCCTTCGCCGTTTATCGGCAAGTCCGCGCCGGCCTTCACCCTGCCAGTGGTGGGCGATGCCAATACATCGTTCAGTCCGGCCGACATGAAGGGAAAGGTCTGGGTGATGAATGTCTGGGCGCCCTGGTGTGTATCCTGCCGGCAGGAACATGGTTTGTTGATGGCCTTGGCGCAAAGCCAGCCGGTGCCTATCGTCGGCCTCAACTGGAAGGACAAGGACCGTGAAGCGGCTCAGCTTCTGTCCGACCAAGGCAGCCCGTATTTCGCCGTCCCGGACGATCTTTCCGGCAAGGTGGGCATCGATTACGGTGTCACCGGCACGCCGGAAACCTATGTCATCGACAAGGGCGGAATTGTGCGCATGAAGCATGTCGGCCCGATCAGCCCGGATATCTGGAAAGAAAAATTCGAACCGAAACTGAAGGAGTTGGGCGCATGAAATCGTTGCTGTTCGCTTTGATGCTTGCCTTGGTTTTGCCCGCATCGGCTGAGGAAGCCACGCCGGTGGGTGAAGACCCGGTGATCGAGCAACGCATGATCAAACTGTCGGAAGAACTGCGTTGCCTGGTCTGCCAGAACGAATCGCTGGCGGGTTCGCATGCGGAACTGGCGGAAGACCTGCGCCAGGAAATTCGCGTCCAGATGAAGGCCGGCAAGGACGACAAGGAAGTCATTGACTACCTGACTACTCGTTACGGCGATTTCGTACTCTACCGGCCGCCATTCAAACCGCTGACAATGCTGCTCTGGTTCGGCCCCGCGCTGTTCCTCGCACTGGGTGCCGGAATCTGGTACTTCACGCTGAACAAGCGCCGCAACCTCAAAGAAACACCGGTTGACGAAAAACAACTCGCTGCTGCCGCTCACTTACTGGAAGACAACAAATGAATCCGTTTTGGTCCGTCACCCTGTTCTGGGTAGCTGCTGTCGCCTGTGTCGCCGTCGCGCTGGCCTTTGTCCTGCCGCCACTGTTACGCAAGCGGGAAGTCGCCGCCAAAGCTGCGCGGCGCGATATCAACATCGCCGTCTACCGCGACCAGATGAAGGAAATGGAGGCTGACCGCGCCAACAGCCTCCTGTCGGAAGAACAGTATCAAGTCAGCAAGGTAGAACTTGAAACCCGCCTCGCTGAAGACGCGCTCAGCAAGGCTGACCTCACGATGGCGCCGGTCACCAGTCGCCGCCTCGGCTTTACGCTCGCGGGTGTATTGCCGATTGCCGCTTTCGGCCTTTATTTTGTGCTGGGCAACCCGATGTCCTTGATCGCCATTGCCGAAGCCCAGGCGAATCCGCCGATTGCCGCCGGCGCGCAGGGCGAGCATGACATCATGAAAATGATCCAGAAGGTTGAAGAGAAGACCAAGACGGATCCAAACAACCTTGAAGCCTGGGTCATTCTCGGAAAAACCTATGCCGCCGTTGGCCACTGGCCGGAGGCGCTGAATGCCTATGAAAAGGCGATGGCATTGAAGGCGGATGTCCCGGCCGTGATGACCGGCTATGCCGAAGCCTTGGCAATCAGCAATGACCGTGTGCTGAAGGGCAAGCCAATCGAATTGATCCTGCAGGCGCTGGAAAAAGATCCGGATGACCTGAAGGGGTTGGAACTGGCCGGCATCTACAACTTCCAGGAAAAGAATTTCGCCCAGGCGGCTTATTACATGAAGCATCTCTACAAATTGTTGCCGCCGGAGTCGCCTTACGCGCAGGACATTCTTGAGGCGCAGAAGGAGGCCAACCGCTTGGCGCGTGGCGCAACCACCGGCCTCGACAGTCTGGCTGATCCGGCGGCGCCGCAAACCGCCCCGGCCGAGCCGGGCGCTACCGTGCATGGCATGGTTGATATCTCGCCAGCTCTGAAAGCGAAAGTGAGCGATACCGACGTCGTCTTCCTGTTTGCCCGTTCGGCCGCTGGCGGTGCGCCTGTCGCGGCGATTCGTTCAACCGCCGGAAAATTCCCGCTTGAGTTCGAACTCTCCGACGCAATGGCGATGAACCCGGACAACAAGCTGTCCAATTTCAAAGAAGTCACCTTGATGGCGCGAGTTTCGAAATCCGGCCAACCGATGGGTGCGGCGGGCGATCTTGAAGGCATGCTGGCCAATGTAAAAATCGGTTCCAAGGGCAATAAACTGGTGATCGACAAGATCAAACCCTGATTGATCTTGTGACACGATAAATTCAAGCCCGCCTTGCGCGGGTTTGTTTTTTTGTGGCCAACAACGCCGGTTTGACTTGTCTTGGGCGCTCGACTTGTCGGTACGTTAAAATCTTCGGCAAAGTCTTAAATCAGAACCACAACAGTGGCCGAAATCCCGAGCGTTGATCGAATACAACGTGAACTGTTTTTTCAATCTATTCAAACCTGAGTTCTCATTCGCCATGAAAAAATCTGTACCCACCCTTGCCATTCTGACTCTTCTTCTCGCCGGCTCGGCAACTGCGGCTTGCGTAAAAGTACCGCAAGCCAACCTGCGCAAAAGCCCCGGCACGCAGTATGAAAAAAGCTGGGAAGTCTACAAATACATGCCACTGAAGCCGCTCGGCCAGAATGGTGACTGGTATCAGGTGGAAGATATCGATGGTGACACGCACTGGATATTGAGCCGTCTGCTGACGACGGAGATCAAATGCGCGGCGTCAAAGGTGGATAAATTGAATGTTCGTTCCGGCCCTGGCACCGAGCATGCGAGAACGCCGCTGTCACAAGTGGATAAATACTATTCTTTCAAGGTCATTTCGGAACAAGGCGAATGGGTTGAAGTCGAAGACGAAGTGAAAAACCAGGGCTGGGTCAGCAAATCATTGATTTGGCAGCAATAAAACCAAGGTTCGATTTGCCCGCCTGTGCGTACCCTGATCTGCGGTTCCATGGCTTTCGACACCATCATGGTGTTCCACGATCATTTCAAGAATCACATCCTGCCCGAGCAGATTCACATTCTGAATGTCGCTTTTCTGGTGCCGGATATGCGCCGCGAATATGGTGGTTGCGCTGGCAATATTGCCTACAACATGAAGTTGCTGGGCGGCGATCCGGTGATCATGGCGACGGTGGGCGATGACTTCGCGCCCTATGCTGAGCGCTTGAAAACACTTGGCCTCGATGCCAGCCATATTCGATCAGTCGCCAATACCTTTACCGCCCAGGCATTCATCACCACTGATCTGGCGGATAACCAGATCACTGCCTTTCATCCTGGCGCGATGAACGCCTCGCATCAGAACAATGTCAACAGCGCTTCCGACATTCAGCTTGGCATTCTGTCGCCGGATGGTCGTCAGGGCATGATTGATCACGCCCGCCAATTCAACGAAGCGGGTATTCCGTTCATCTTCGATCCCGGCCAGGGCTTGCCGATGTTCAATGGCGATGAGTTGCTCGCTTTCATCCAGCAGGCCGATTATCTGACCTGCAATGACTATGAAGCGAAACTCTTGCAGGAACGTACCGGTCAGACGCTTGAGCAGTTGGCGAAACAGGTGCGGGCGCTGATCGTCACGTTGGGTGGTGATGGATCACGAATTTATGCGGCTGGCGAAGTGCATGACATCCCGGTTGCCAAAGCGCGTGAAGTGGTCGATCCGACCGGCTGTGGCGATGCCTACCGCGCGGGACTGATGGCCGGCATGTTGAAAAATATGGATTGGCCGACGGTTGGCCGTCTGGCGGGATTGCTCGGCGCGATCAAGATTGCCGAGCGTGGTGGCCAGAATCATCGTTTTACCTGGGATGAAATTGCTGACCGCTTCAAAGCGGAATATGGCTACGTGATTTAAGGAGCTGAACATGAAGACATTCTGGATTGTGTTGATCCCCGCGCTACTTGTTGGTTGCGCCAGCGGACGTGGTGGCGACGACTATGAACGCACCGAAGCGCGTCGCGTTTATGAAGTCAAAATGGGAACCATCGAAAGCATTCGTCCGGTCAAGCTCGAGGGTACCGAGTCCGGCATTGGCGCGGCGGCGGGCGGTGCGGTCGGCGGTATTGCAGGCAGTACTGTGGGTGGCGGAAAGGGCAAGGCGCTTGGCGCGGTGATCGGCGCCGTCGTCGGCGGACTGGCAGGGGCGGCGGGTGAAGAAGTCGCCACGCGCAAGCAAGGCCTGGAAATCGTCGTCAAGATCGATTACGGCCGCACGATTGCCATTGTGCAAGAAGATAAAGACGAACGCTTTGCTGTAGGCGACCGTGTTCGCATCCTCGAGTCTGGCGGCCAGGCGCGGGTATCTCGCTAAACGCATCCGCTGAACTGGCGATTCAGCAATGCTTGGTCCTTTGTCATCATTTCTTCATTTTTCAGTCACATACCGGCAATGACAATTCCTTACCTTTGCCATATCGACGCAAAGAAAAGGAAATGTCATGTTGCAGGAACGAGTTGGACAGGACAGCCGGGCCAAAAAGAATTTCAATGTCAGCTTCGCCCGCCATCATGACGAAGTCCGTGAGGCACAACGCCTGCGCTTTAAAGTTTTCGCCGAGGAAATGGGTGCCCGCCTGAGCACCCCGGAAGACGGACTCGACATCGATCTTTACGATGCCTATTGCGATCATTTGCTGGTGCGTGATCAGGACACCGGAGAAGTGGTCGGCACCTATCGCATCCTGAGTCCGAGCGCCGCCAAGCGGGTCGGCAATTATTATTCTGAAACCGAATTTGATCTGACCCGACTGCTGCATCTTCGCAGTCGCATGGTCGAGCTTGGCCGTTCCTGCGTGCATGCCGATTACCGTAGCGGTAGCGTAATCACGCTGCTCTGGGCCGGCCTGGCGGAATACATGTTGCGCAACAAGCATGACTACCTGATTGGCTGCGCCAGCATCGGCATGGCGGATGGCGGCCATAACGCTGCCGGCATCTGGCACGCGGTACGTGAAAAGCATTTGGCTCCGATCGAATTGCACGTGTTTCCGCGTTGCCCGCTGCCGCTCGACAAACTTGAAAGCGTCGCTGCGCCGATGTTGCCGCCTCTGGTCAAGGGTTACCTGCGCCTGGGCGCCTACGTTTGTGGCGAGCCGGCCTGGGATCCTGATTTCAACACCGCCGACCTGCCGATTCTGTTGCCGCTGAGCCGCCTCAACCCGAGCTACGCGCGGCACTTCATGAAGACTGCCTGAAGTCTGACTTCTTCTTTAGCCGGCGCGAGTGGTTCTCGCCGGTTCGCGGCTGTAAGCTCTTGACGGTGTTTTTCCCGCTCTCGAGTTTTCCGCATGCTCTACGCTCCACCGCCACCGGTTGGCGATTCTCCATTTGATTTGATTTTCGCCGACGAGCACCTGCTGGTGCTCAACAAGCCGAGTGGCTTGTTGTCGGTACCCGGGCGCGGCCCGGACAAACAGGACTGCCTCAGCGCGCGAGTCCAAAGTCGTTTTCCGGAAGCGTTGATCGTGCACCGGCTGGATTTGCAGACCTCCGGTTTGCTGGCGATGGCGCGTGGCATCGAGGCGCAACGCGCGCTCAACCGGTCATTTGAAATGCGCCAGGTGCACAAGCGTTATCAGGCTGTGGTCGATGGCGTCGTTGCCGTGCCGGGCGGGGCGGAATGGGGCGTGATCGACTTGCCGCTTGAACTGGACTGGCCAAACCGGCCGAAACATATCGTCGATCATGTCAACGGCAGACCCAGCGTGACGCGCTGGCGGGTGCTGGCGGCGGACCCGCAGCGCGCCGGCACGCGCCTGGAACTGGAGCCGGTGACCGGACGGTCGCATCAATTACGGGTCCATCTGCAAGCCATCGGTCATCCGATCCTGGGCGATGATCTATATGCCAGCCCGGATGCCGTTGCGCGTGTCAGCCGCCTGTTGCTGCATGCCTGCGAACTGATCCTGCCGCATCCGCTGACCGGTCAATCCATGTCATTTTCCAGTCCGCCGCCATTCTGAACGCGCAAGTCTTTCTGTCTATGCTGAAAGCATCTTCCACGACTGGCTGCTGACGTTGATGTACGGCTTGAATAGCATGCTGCATAAATTGATCGGTTTGCTGGTTGTGCTGGCACTGTTGCCTTCCATCGCGCTGGCGCAAGCGCCTTACGCCTGGACAGAACCGGGCGACGAGGCTGCGCCAAGGGTTCATCTCTACTTCTTCTGGTCACAGAAATGCCCACATTGCCTGGAGGCGCGGCCCGAACTGGAAGCGCTGGCGCGCTCGCAACCGTGGATCGTGCTGCATTCGCTTGAACTGACCAGAAGCCAGGCAAATGTCGATCGTTACATTGCGATGGCGGCTGAACAGGGCCAGCAGGCGCAGTCGGTGCCGGCGCTGTTCTATTGCCGTCAGATGCAGGTTGGCTGGCAAGCTGGCGGGCACAGTCGAACGCTGTTGCTGGAGCGGCTGAATCAATGCCGCGCCAAGGTGGCGGCGGGGGAATCGATCGGGCCGGATATGACAGTGGGTGCGCAGCAAGACGCCACCTTGCTGCTGCCACTGATCGGAAGTTTCGATGCGCGTACACACTCCTTGCCGGTGATGACGGTGTTGATCGCCGGCATGGATGCCTTCAACCCGTGCGCCTTCTTTGTTCTGCTGTTCCTGCTCTCGCTGCTGGTGCATCAGCAGGATCGTCGCCGCATGGCGTTGATCGGCGGTGTTTTCGTGCTGTTTTCCGGCTTGATGTACTTTGCCTTCATGGCGGCCTGGCTGGGGCTGTTCCGCATCATGGGCAGCCTGCCCTGGGTGACGGGCGCGGCAGGGGCGCTGGCGGTGGTGATCGGCGCGGTGAACACGAAGGACTTCTTCGCCTTCAAGGCGGGCGTATCACTTTCGATTCCGGAATCGCGCAAGGCGGATATCTTTCGTCGCGGCCGTGCCATTCTCGCTGCCGGCAACCTGCCGGCGATGCTCGCCGCCACCGTTCTGCTGGCCATCGCCGCGAATTTCTACGAGTTGTTGTGCACGGCCGGTTTCCCGATGGTCTATACCCGTCTGCTCACCATGCAGGTCAGCAACCCGACGCAGCACTTGTTCTATCTCGCCTTGTACAACCTGATCTATGTTCTGCCGATGTGCCCGCAAGCTGAGCGAGCGCGAAGGCCGGCTGCTGAAGCTGCTGTCCGGGCTGATGATGCTGGAACTTGGCATCCTGCTGCTGCTGGCACCGGAATGGCTGAACAACATGGCTGCCACCCTTGGCCTGGTGCTGGTTGCCATCAGTCTGACCTGGCTCGCCGCCCGCATGACACGAAGCTGAAACAAGCCAGGCTGCTGGTAGCGGATGCACCATCCTTGCTGTTTAAAGTACAGTTGACGCATCAGTGTCACTCGAGGAGACGCGATGGCCGGTCAAAGCTGGTGGGGTGCGACGCAATGGGCGGCTTACCTGGTTTACCAGGAACAGCCGATCAAACAGGCAAGCAAAGTCGCGTTGCGGGAAATGGAGGCGGCAGCTGGCGACACGTTGACTGGTCAAGCCTATGCCGGCCTGATGTTGAATGACCCGATGTTGGCGCTGCGCC
>JFJP01019010.1_pt1 | contig 11934 bp, 2 predicted proteins | sample 431651 | NCBI WGS metagenome assembly JFJP01 (sample SAMN02602958, study PRJNA72255) | Microbial mat metagenome, whole genome shotgun sequencing project. | biome: fresh water; feature: sink hole; material: water; isolation source: purple microbial (photo- and chemosynthetic) mats found in... | reverse complement strand
AGGATCAGGATGCGGTTATTGCCGCTGTCCGTGAGCACGATGTTCCCCCAGGCATCCGCCGCCACATCCCGCGGGGACGACACGACGCCCGTCGCGATCATATCGCGCCAGGCACCGCCCACCGGCTTGCCGATCACCGCATTGGCGGCGGTATTGGCCACCAGCAAGGTGCCATTCGGCATCACAGCCAACCCCGTGTTCCGGTTCATTCCACCCTCCTCGGCCACCGAGGTGGCGCTCCGTTCCAGGAAGCCGCCACTGGTGTTGAACTTCTGGACGCGCCCGACATAGCCGCCAGCGGTAGGATCATAATCCGAGACATATAGATGACCGGAAGGACTGATCGTCACCCCGGACGGGTAGCGCACACGCCCATTCTGATTGCCGCCGGCAATGATCACCGACCAGGCCCCGTTGACGGCCCGCTTCTGGATACGCGAGTTATGGTAATCGGCCACATACACATTCCCCTGCGCATCGACGGCGACATCATAGGGCGCATTGAACTGGCCGGTTCCATTCCCGCTGGAGCCGAACGCCGTCCAGACCCCGGTCGCCTTGGACATATGCTGGATGCGGTGATTCCCTGCATCCGCCACCCACAGGTCACCATTCGGCGCCATCGCGATGCCGAAAGGTTGCCTGAACTGCCCCGCTGCCGTTCCCTGGCTACCGATGAACATCCACTTGCCGGTGACACGGTCCAGCACCTGGATCCGGTGATTCGCTGAATCGGCGGCATACACCAGCCTCGGCGTTATAGCAACACCCCACGGTCCATTCATCCCGGTACCGCCAGCCGTCGCCACGACATCCACCCGGTAATAGACCCCGGTCACCTGTACGGACGAAGCTCCCACCGACACCGTCTGGTTCGCCGGCGTCAGCCATCCATTGACCGGCTTATAACTCACCGTGTAGCTGCCAACCCCGACAACCACCGAATGGCTGTTGGTATACCATGCCCCGCCCAGGCTCCAGCGAGCCCCTTCATTGGCCGCCAGTGCCGGATCGATCGCCACGGTGATCATCGTGGGCTCGGGCAGCTTCACCCAGTCTCGCGAAAGTGAGTGCAGGGTCGAGCTTCCGATAAACACCGTCTCATTCGTCGGTGCCTGCCACCAGGCCACCGTGTTGTACTCGACCCGATGCTCGCCATAGGCCAGGTTGGTAACCGTCGCCCCGCTAGCGAACCAGTTATTGGTATTGCTGGCTAACCGCCAGCGAGCCGCCGCTGGCGCATTGGTCGGTGTGAAGGAGATTTGCAATGCGCCCTTGACAGGCGTATAGGACGTCACGACGGTCCGCGTTTCGCCGGGCACCAGTTGCACATTGGTCGACGCCGGGCGATCCCAGCCTGGCAACGTCGAGGAGATGTCGGAAAAGACGACGCTGTAGCCGGGTGCTCCTGGCACTAGGTTGTTCACCTGCACCCCTGATGCTTGATCCACCGCCACCCCCGGGATGGACCAGGTTGCCACAGCCCTGACATTCGCGGTATTATCGAGAATCACCGTCAAGGACGCAGCCTGCACATAAGTACCGGTCACCACCGTCGACTCGCCGCGAACCAGCGTCACCGGGATCGCCGTCGGTGCGATCCATCCATTGGTCGTATTGAAGATAATCGTATAGTCCCCGGCTGCGAGCCCAGGCACGACGAGCCCGCTGTTATTCCACGAACTGCCGCCGTTGTAGGACCAGCGCAAACCGGCAGACACGGCAACCTCTGGCGCGATAAACACCTGCAGGTTGGGCGGGTAATTCACGACATGATTGGTCGAGAAGTCAACGTTGCCGTTGAAGGAGGCCGCATGCTTCCACTGCTGCCACCAGTTGGCCGCGTAGCGGTTGACGCCATCCTCCACCTGCCCCCAGCGCCAGGCCGCCACCGGCAGCGAGCCGTCAGCACCGTTGTTGGCACTGGTGCCGACCAGCGGAGATTCATAGCTGGTCCCGTCATCGAACCGGTAATAGGCCGCCAGATCGCTTTCCAAGCCCGTCAGGTGTCCGTCCAGGCTGGCTCGGATGCGTCCCACCGTAAGCTCGCTGTTCCACAGGCGCCATTCGTCGATGTGACCCTTGAAGCCCGCGCCGATCCGCTGCACCACCGGCCCGCCGCCGGTCACCGCCGGGAATGCCACCCCGGTCTGGCTGGCCACGTTCGTGCCGTTGATGTAGAGGTTCAGCCGACGGTTGGCATAGGTCGCGGCAACATGCGTCCAGGTCATGCCGTCGCGCGCCACCGCGACGCTGCCGGTCGCCATGACCGACACGCCTGCAGTGGACACATAACGAACATACGGACGGTTGGCCGCGTTGAGCCCCAGTTCGTAGTTCACGCCCGCCCCGCCGACCGATCGCTGCGCCAGGATGCCGCCGTTCGCCTCGTCGGCATCCGGACGGATCCACGTCTCGAGCGACCAGGTGTCCAGCGCGAACCGCTGCTGGGCCGGCATCGTCAGGTAGTCTCCGGCCGTGCCGCCGAGGTAAAGCGACTGGCTGCGCTGCGGGCTGCCCGACTGTGCCGGGTCGCCCTCATCGACGTCGTCGCCGTCGAGGATCCCGTCATCGTCGCTATCCGCCAGCCAGGGGCTCGACCCGTACTGCTGCTCCTCGCCATTGACCAGCCCGTCGTGATCGAAGTCCTCGTCACCATCGCTGACACCGTTGTTGTTCGAGTCGCGGAAGCGAGGGTTCGTCCCGCAGATATATTCGTAGTTCCGCATCCGGGTTGAGCGGGTTGTTGTCCCGCTCGGCATGCAGCGGCACCCCGTAGTCCGGGTTCGTCCGCGCATCGCGGTTCTCAAGGTCAGGTAGAAACTCCCCGGCGTTGCTCCACAGTTGCACATGCCAGACCGCTCGCGGGTCGACCCGCGTCTTGTCGCCCCGCACGATCACCGGCTGTCCGTTACAGGAGAGTTCCGCATCGAACTTGCCCAGCGCGACGCCCGAGGCGGTCGTACTGCTGCACTCGACATGCACGGTGTTGCGGCCCACCTTCAGGTGCTGCGCAACGTCGATCTGCTGAACCTGCGTTGATTCGCCACCGGCAGCGGTGACCCGCACCCCGTTGACATAGACCACGGTCGAGATCATCCCAGGCACATAGACGTTCAGCGGGGCGGCAAGGGGTTCCGCGAACAGGTAAACATGCTTGGTGTAGGAGGCCTTATCACCTAGGATGAAGCCGTAGTCGAGAGAATGGTCAACCCTTGTCTTGGGCATGTAGTACACCCCGCTGGGATCCTCCCACCCCGTCTGGTTGCCGATCGAGCCGTAAGCCGTGAACGAACGGAAATACAATCCCGTCACCACATTGCCGGACGCACCCAGCGGACCGTACCCCGTGGCATAGTAGTCCTGGTATTTCTCCATATTGTACAGCTCGACCCACCACTCGGGCACCCCGTCGCCATCGGCATCGTCGGAACCGCTCATCGGCACCGCCTGCTCGGTCGTGACGGCAGCGGCGATCACCCCGCCGATCCGGTAGCTTGCACGGTTGACGGACGGATACAGTCCAGTGTTGAGGAATGCGAAGTTCTCGACTGAGCTGCCGCCGTCGTCGAAGCGCAGGTAAAGCATCAGCGGATGCGGATCGCTGTGCGTATACATCTGGATCGGCTCGCCCTCCGGGGTCAGCCCCGAGGTGCGCAAGTGCTCGATGTCGCTGGCCGTACGCGGGTAGTTCCACACCCGCAGCTCGTCGATGTACCCATCGGTGAACCCGCTGCAGATCGTCGGCGTACCCGACAGGTTGGAGCCGATAAAGGTGGTCTGCGCGATCAGCAGCACCCCGTTGGCATAGATCGCCACGGTGTTGTTGACGGGCTCGATCACGAAGGCCAAGTGGGTCCACTGGTTTGTCGGCAGTTGCTGGATCGATCCAACCCCGGCCACCGCGTTGGTGCCGCCAACCACCGCATTGGTGGTCGAACCCCTGAGCATCTCCAGCTTGGGACGGTAGTTATCCAGCGAGAGGCGGAAGTGGTCCTGCCCCGCCACGGCACCCGGGAACGCATACAGGGTGCCGGTGTCATCGGCCTGCGGATAGATCCACAGTTCAACCGTGCCACCGCCATTGCCGAAGGCGAACGTGTTGGTCGTCGGATCGGTCATCGCGCCCCCTGCGCCGCCGTTGACATTCATCCGCAGGCTGCGCGGGAGCATATTGGTGCTGCTCATCGGGTGTCCCGGATGGGTCAGGTCGGTATTGAACTCGCCCCAGTCATTGACTCCGTCATCGTCGGTATCCGGATCGCTAGGGTCGGTAGCGTCACGGGAAGTCGTGAAGTCGGCCACGCCATCGGCGTCGATATCCTCGCGCCAGCCCGTACCATCGGGACCCAGGTACTCATAAAGGTTGATCAGCCCGTCACTGTCAGGATCGCCGTCGGCACCATTCACCCCTGCCGCACCGGTCGGATCCAGCCCGTAGAACACCTTCGGATCCAGCCCGTAGAACACCTCCCAGGCGTCGTCCATGCCGTCACCGTCCGTGTCCCAGTCAACTGGCGACACCAGCCGGTTGGTGCCGAGGTAATCGGGGTGCAGACCGTGGATCAGGGCATATTCCTCGCCGTTGGAAAGCCCGTCGTTGTCGTAATCCACCCCTGCCGTCTGCGCCAGGTTGCTGAACCAGTGCATCTCCCACCAGTCCTCCAGCCCGTCCGCGTCAGCGTCCTCGGTAATCGTGACGGTGACGTTGTCGACGAGCTCGGTGCCCGTGATCGCCACATCCGTGAAGCCGTAGGGTTCGCCAACATCACGCATCGAATTGGTGTTGCCGTCGATCCAGGACTGAACCCGGTAGATGCCGGGAACCGACGGAGATCCGAGCGAATAGGCCCAGGTCAGTCCGGTGATTGACGCGAGGTCGTTCGTGACGACCAACGGTGCGCTGGCCACCAGCGTGGTCAGGTTGGAGCCCCCGTACAGGGCCAGCAGCACGCGGCCCTGACCGGCGACGACGCCATTGGTGGGTGCCACGTGCCAGTGCGGCGGCACAAGGGATTCATCGTTCTCCCATGCGGATTGGTTGGCTACCGTAACCGGGATCACCGACGGTTCCGGCAGTTTCTCCCAGTCCCGCGAGAGGGTATGGAGGAAGGAGCCACCAATAACCATCGTCTCATTGACTGGTGCCTTCCACGACGTCACCGAGTTGTACTCCACCTGGTGCTCGCCGTAGGCAAGGTTTGTCACCGTGACTCCGCTGGCCCACCAGTTCGTATTGCCAGACACCCTCCAGCGGGCGGACGACGGTACATTGACTGGCGTGAACGCGACCTGTAACGCACCCTTGACGGCGGTGTATGAGAACGAGACCGAGCGGGTTTCGCCGGGCGCAAGTTGCACGTTGACCGTTGCCGGGCGGTCCCAACCGGGTACGGTTGCAGAGATGTCGGAGAAGAGGATATCATAACCGGGCGCCCCTGGCAAAAGGTTGATCACCTGCTGCCCCGAGCCCTGTCGCGTCGCTCCGCCATCAATCGACCAGGTCGCGGCGGCCTTCACATTCGCGGCGTTATCAATGATCACGGTCAGCGTGGCGGTTCTCACATAGGCCCCGGTGACCACGGTTGATTGACCGCGTTCGAGGGTGACGGGCACCGTGACAGGCGTGATCCAGCCATCAATCGCATTGAAGGTGATGTCGTAGTCCCCAGCAGCAAGGTGCGTCTCGACATAGCCGCTCGCATTCCATGAGGCACCGCCATTGTGCGACCACCGGGCACCGGCAGCGACGGCATCATCGGTCTCGATAAAGACCTGCAGGCTCGGAGGCCCCTGCATGATGTGGTTGGTCGCGAAGCTAACGCTCCCGACGAATGTTGCTGCATACTTCCACTGCAGCCACCAGTCCGAGGCATAGCGCAGCACGTTATCCTCGACCTGCCCCGATTGCCAGGCCACGGACGGCAAGGCACCATTGGTTCCGTTGTTGGCACTGGTGCCCACCAGCGGAGCACCCGAGTTATAGCTGGTCCCATCATCAAACCGGTAGTAGGCCACCAGATCGGCCTCCAGTCCGGTCAGGACTTCTTGCTGATTGGCAAGGATCCGCTCGCTCGTCAGCTCGACGTTCCACAAGCGCCATTCGTCGATGCAGCCCTTGAACCCCGCACCGATGCGTTGCTGCACCGGACCTCCTGCATACAGCGCCGGGAACGCGCTGCCGGATTGGCTGGCCACGTTCGTGCCGTTGACGAACAGGTTCAATTTGCGATCATAGTAGGTCGCGGCCAGATGGGTCCAGGTGGAGCCGTTGGCGATCACGGCGTTGGTCACGGTTGCAATCACCTGCACGCCAGCCACCGAGACATAACGGGCGTAGGGGCGATTGGATGCATCGATCCCGAGCTCGTAATTCACCGCCGTGCCACCGACACTACGCTGCGCGATAATGCCGCCATCCATCTCGGTGGCATCCGGCTGGATCCACGCTTCGATCGACCACTTCTCAAGAACGAACCGCTGCTGCAAAGGGATCGTGAGGTAATCCCCGGCACTGCCACTGAAACGAAGCGCCTGATTGCGCTGCGGGCTCAGGGATTGGGCCGGATGGCCGTCGCCGACATCGATGCCATCGTAGAATCCGTCATCATCACTATCCGCCAGCCAGGGGCTCGATCCGTAACGCTGCTCCTCGCGATTGACCAGTCCGTCACGCTCGAAGTCCTCGTCGCCGTCGGTCACGCCGTTGTTGTTTGAATCGCGCTCGCGCGGATTCGTCCCGCAGACAAATTCGTAGACCGCATCCAATCCGTCATCGGCCGTATCGGGATCAAGCGGGTTGTTGTCGCGCTCGGCGTGCAGCGGCACACCGTAATCGGGATTCGACCGCGCATCGCGATACTCCAGATCGGGCAATGGAACCAGGCTGGCAGACTCAAACAGCGTACTCCACAGTTGCACATGCCAGACCGCCCGGGGATCGGCACGGGTTAGATCGCCGCGGACGATCACCGGCAACCCGTTGCACTGTAGCTCGGCATCGAACTTGCCATCTGCTACATCAAACTGGTAGGGCTGTTCGGAGCAATTGAAAGGCAATTCAGGAAAGCCTGGGTTATAGGCTTGGAAATCGCTGATGCCATAGGGCAGGCCAGCGATTGAATTACCACTATAACCCGCCTTGGCCGTGCGGCTCTTGCACTCGACATGGACCGTGTTCCGTCCCACCTTCATATACTGAGCGACGTCATAGCGCTGGGTCGTGTTGGTTTGAGACGCTACGGATGTCACTTGCTCGCCATTGACATAGACTACGGTGCGTGTCATCCCGGGCGTATAGACCGACAGCGGGCAGGTGCGCGGCTGGGTAAGCAGGTAGACGTGCTTGGTATAGGACGAGTTTTCCCCCAGGTAGAAGTCCGGCTGGGTTTTGGGGGTATGGAAAGTGACCCCGTCGGCATCACGCCAGCTTGTCCTTGCACCCACCGAGCCGTATGCGGTAAAGGCGCGGAAATACCTGAATCCTAACACAAGGGAGGAGTCATCCGGACATCCCACCCACTCCGGACCATAGGCCGAGGTGTAGTATTCCTGGTATTTTTCCATGTTGTACAAGTCAACCCACCACTCTGGCATCTGATCGCCATCCGCATCGTCGGAGCCGGACATCTGGACGGCTTGCGCCGTGGTCACCGCCCCCGTAATCGGGCCGGCAATCCGGTAGGAGTCCACAAACGGGTAGAGTCCATGGTTGATATACGCGAAATTCTCAACCGCATCCCCGCCATCATCAAAACGTAGATACATCATCAGCGGATTGGGATCGCTGTGACTGTACATCTTGGCGGTGCGCCCGCTGAGGGTTTCCGCCGCCGTCTGCACATAGCCGGGAGCCGGATAGTAGCGCGTGGCCCAGTACTCGATGTCGGCTGCGGAGCGCGGATAATTCCAGACGCGCAATTCATCGATGTAACCATCCGTGAAATCCCGGCAGATCGTCGGGGTCCCCTCGAAGTTAAGGTTGACCAGCAAGGATTTGGCGATCAGGGAGACACCGTTAAGGTAAATCGAGATGCTTTTGTTATCCGGCGCAATCACAAAGGCAAGATGGGTCCATTTATTCGTTTCAAGCTGCTGGATCGATCCATCCGCACCCACCCCGCCAACCGTGGCCATGACGTTGGTTCCGGTCAATAATTCCATTTTAGGACGGTAATCGGCCAGCGAGATCTTAACGTGCGACTTGCCCGCGCCGACGGACGGAAACGAATAGAGGGTGCCATCGCCATCCGCCACCGGGTAAATCCATAGCTCAACCGTTCCGCCGCCGGATCCGAACGCAAAGGCTCGACCAGTGGGATCGGAAATCCCAGTCCCAGCCCCGCCAGCAATATTCATGCCCAGGCTGCGCGGCTGGACATTCAGGCCGCTCATGGCATGGATCGGATGCGTCAAATCAACCAGGAACTCATCCCCGTCATCGATGCCGTCATGATCGGAGTCGGGCTCCGTCGGATGCATCGCATCCCGCGACGTCGTGTATTCCGCTATTCCATCGCCATTGGCATCCTCGCGCCAGCCGATGCCATCCGGCCCGACATATTCATCCCGATTGGTAATGCCATCATTGTCCGGGTCCCCGTTGGCTCCGTTATCAACGGTGCCTGTGCCAGGGTCGGTCGGATCCAGTCCGTAGAAAACCTCCCAGGCGTCATCCATTCCGTCGCCATCGGTATCCCAGTGATCCGGGCGCACATAGTCGCCAGCCAGTATCAGGTTGTACTCCTCAAGGTTGGAAAGTCCGTCGTTATCGTAATCCATCGACCCCGTCTGGTCGAGATTCCCAAACCAGCGCATTTCCCACCAATCCTCCAGACCATCCCCATCAACATCCTCGGTGATAATTACTTGCACATCGACAACCGGCGAGCTTCCACTTGCCCCGGCAACCATCCGCACGGTGGCTGTGCCATGCGGCTCGCCAACGTCATAATACCCATCGCCATTACCGTCGACCCAGGCCAACACGCGGTAATCTCCAGGCGCCAGTTGCCCCCCCAGGCTGAACAGCCATTCCGTCCCGACAAGCGTGGAAAGATCGGTGGAAACCGCCACCAGCAAGTCATTGGCGACAGGGAAATGGTAATCGATATCCGTGGATTCCTGGTAAAGCGCGACCTTGACCTTGCCGTTTCCGGGGATAATCGTTCCGCTGGCTTCATCCACATGCCAATGCGGAGCACTCGTCCAGGTCAGCGGATCCGAGCCGCGCGGCGTATCATTACGCCAGGTCGATTCGTTCAGGACCGTACCGGAAACCGTATTCCCACGCACCGGATCCGCCGTGGCAAGCCCCAGAACACAGGCTATGAAAAACAAGGGGAAAACGCTTTTTATCGACACTTCTGATAGACTCATTATTACCATCCTCGGGCTATTGCTTACTGAGGTACACAACGAAACGTATGGATCCCGACACTTGAAACACTACGGCACGTTGTAAGGCTACCGCATTCGCACAAATGATGCAATCCCATAAGTCAGGGGCAGCCGACTCTAAATTTTAGATGCAATGGGCAGTTATAGGTACGCCGACCACCCACGGCGGTGGGCAAAAACGGTTTGGTTACTTATTTTTTGGGAAATTGAATATCCAATATCCAACAAGGAATATCCAACGGAACAAGTGTGGACGATGAAAGGCAAAGATCAGGTAGGGCGAAGACCTCCGGGCGAGCCGCCCGTGGCAAAGGCAGTGGTGAGCACGACGGCTTACACTCGGTTTATTTTTTGACAGGGGTGACAAAATGGCAGCATCCGTCCCCCTGTAGTCGTCGGACGAAGACCGACGTTCAGTGCATCAGCCCTCCGCTGCCGACCGACCTGTGCCACGAACGCGCCCCTCCGTGGCGCGGTTACAGGACTCCCATCCTCCCCCTTAACCGTCAACCCCTAGGCGGGGAGATGCAACATCTCGCGGGCATGGCGCAGGGTGACGCTGGTGAGGTCCTTGCCACCCAGCATCCGCGCCACCTCCTCCGCCCGTGTGTCGCCCTGGATCGGACGGATCGAGGTGCGTGTACGACCGTCTTGCACGGCTTTGGCCACGACAAAATGGGTTGCCCCATGCACCGCCACCTGGGGCAGGTGCGTGATGCAGATCACCTGGTGTGACCCCGCCACTTCCGCCAGTTTCCGCCCCACCGCATTGCCCATCTCGCCGCCCAGGTTGGCATCAATCTCATCGAAAAAGAGTACGGGGATGCGGTCATGCCCGGCCAGTACGGTCTTGACCGCCAGCATCACCCGCGAAATTTCTCCGCTGGAGGCAATATCCTTGAGCGATCGCAACGTTTCCCCGGGGTTCGGGGAAAACGCATAATCAATGATATCCATTCCATAAGCACTTGGAGGACACGGATTTATCGTTACACCAAAACGGGCATGGGAAAATCCCAGATCGTGGAGCTGTACGGTAATCGCCTTGGCCAGCGCCGTTGAGCACGTCCGACGTTCGCGGGTCAGCATACCGCCCGCCGTTTCAACCCCCCGCAGGGCCTCCGCAATCTGTGCGTCCAGCGCCTGCAAGCGTTCGCCGCGGGTTTCGAGATCCCTGGCCTGTTGCCGGGCCTGCTCCAGGAACGCCAGCATGGCGGGTACATCCGCGCCATATTTGCGCTTGAGCTTTTGCAGTAGCGCCATGCGGTCTTCGAGCCACTGCAGCCGTTCAGGATCGGCCTCGATCCGGCGGGCTTCCGCTCCTACGGCGGCGGCCAGCTCCTTGATCTGGACGCTGATTGCCTCGATCTCGTCCGCCCAGCCCCGTCCGTCAGGGATCAGCTCGGCCAGTTCGGGTATCGAACGACGGGCAACCGCCAAGGCGTTGAAGGCGGAGGCATCCTCCTCGAGCAGGGCGTTACAGATGGCGTCCCCGAGTTCAATGATGCGGGCTGCATTGGCATTCTGCAGGTGCTCCTGGCGCAAGGCGTCCTCGTCGGTGTGCTCAAGATCGGCAGCATCAAGCTCGGTAATCTGGAACCGGAGCATATCCAATCGCGCGGCCGTCTCCTGGTCGGGACCATCAATCGCCCGTCGATCGGCCTGCAAATCGAGCAGTTTACGGTAGACCGTCGCGTACGCCTCCACAGCAGCCGTCAAATGGCCATAGGCATCCAGCACGTCGCGCTGGAACGTGGGATCCAGCAGGGACTGGTGCTCGTGGGGGCCATGCATATCCACCAGCAGCATACCCAGTCGTTTGAGGATCTGTACCGTGGCCGGGGAATCGTTAACGATGATTTTACCAGCACCGCTGGAGGCAACGATGCGCCGGATGATGAGATTACCCTCATCGCAGGGCGACAGTCCGGCCTCCTCAAGTACGGAATCCAGCGCTGCCGTGGAAGCGAGCGAGAAAAGGGCCTCCACCTGGCATTGGGTTTCGCCGGAGCGGATGATGGATTTATCCGCCCGCTCCCCCAGGATCAGATTGAGGGCGTCGGCAAGCATCGATTTGCCCGCGCCGGTTTCACCGGTAATGACGTTCAAGCCGGGGGAGAACCCGACCTTGACCTCATCCACAATCGCCAAATTACGTATGTGCAGGTTTGAAAGCATGGGAGAACGATACAACGACCCACCGATAAACGCAACGCGGATTTTATAAACTCGAATTGCCTGCCTTATAACCTCACCGTCCAGGCCATTTAGTCACACCTACTCTGCTTATTTTTAGTAGAATCTGAACACAGATCCAGACACTCTCAAGCCTCTCGTGGTAAACTGCCAGCTCGGCGTGGCCCAGATGTTGGTTGACGCGTTCGTGGCTCGGAAGGCGTAGTAGTAGGTCGTGCCAGCGGACAGACTCGTGTTCGTATAGCTGATATTGGCGGCAGCCACGTTGGTGAAAGAGCCCGCCAAGGCACTCCCGGTCCACGCCCCGGCGTTGGTTGTCCCGTCTGTAATCCCCCAGTG
>JFJP01040742.1_pt1 | contig 11936 bp, 27 predicted proteins | sample 431651 | NCBI WGS metagenome assembly JFJP01 (sample SAMN02602958, study PRJNA72255) | Microbial mat metagenome, whole genome shotgun sequencing project. | biome: fresh water; feature: sink hole; material: water; isolation source: purple microbial (photo- and chemosynthetic) mats found in... | reverse complement strand
AAAAGGTTCATACTGAACTTGGTAGTTTTCATTCTTAATAGATACATTAACAACCTGCCCACCATTAAATTCAAATAATTCATGATCACCAGAATGTATATGACCACACACTAGAAGTTGATATTCAATTTCACCTAATCTTTTAGCAAGAGGAAGATTACCACAATGTTTTAAAAGATTATTACTCCACCTAGTTGTTTCTAATATTTGATCAACTTGCCCTATTCCATAAGGAGGGTCATGACTAAGTATTATATCAACTACTTCAGGTATTTTTTTGAACTTCTCTTCCATATACTCATCATTTCGCATAAAAGGCCAACTACCAAAAATGTGACAATATGGAGTACCAAAGATTTTATATTCTTTTCCTTCATGTCTATGAACAACATAATTATTTTTTAAATAAATTAGCTTAAAATCACATTGAATTTTTAATTCTGCTAAATTCATTGGATTTATACCTTCAAAATAAGCATCCTTTATGTTCAATATAAGTCGTTAATTTATACCCGTTCTTTTATGAACTGCTAATGCTTGATTTAACATTAGAACAGACTATATCTTCACCTTCGTCATTACACGCTAAGGGCAAGGCATTTCCACTCACTTGAGTGTACTCCCATTTCAGGGATAGTCGTTGAACGTTCATCTACATTTCTGTAGAAGCTTCGCTGCTGATTACCATCTCAGGCTTCCCAGCAATTAACCTTGTTTCACTTGATAATTTCTCATCAAGAGCACAAAATATACTTTCAAATTTTAATTTTTTAATTTCACTATAGATAGATGCATCTTTATATAAATAATCATAAAATGTCTTCATTTGTCCTCTTCCAGAATATTCCATTGTACATATATGTTTTGTTTCTTTAGCTTTTGAAAAATTTAATTTAGTCTTTTTATATCCTAAATTTGTAACTAAAAAATCTTGTAATATATTAATAAAATTAAAATTCCCTGTAATTGTAAACTTAACATTATGTATAATTCTTTCTCTAAAACCATCTATTTTAGTTAAATCTTTAACTTTTTGTATTTTTCTTTTTCCATCCCACACACAACCATCTCCATCAAAATAACCTCTAATAAAATGAGGTATAAATTCTTCCGGAACAGTAGTAAAATTTGGAAATTCAATTACTAATGATTTTTTAGAAACTACTCCTAGTTTTATTAAATCATCGAATTTAACTCAAAATTTATTTTTTGCAATATATCTATAGAATTTTTAAGTTGTGTAAAATTAATTACATTTACTTTTCCATCTTCACTAACATAATTACAACCATCTGCATAAATAAAACCTAAAATATAAGCTTTATTTGTTGTATCAATTTGATTAAAGTAATTATGATTTACATTGTATTGTCTTTCATATTTTCCCATATTTGTATTTGTATTTTCCATATTTCTTTATTGAAATATAATACAAAGATACGAAAATTTCAGATGATTACCAAATATTTTTAGTTAATTTTTATTAAAATTTAATTTTATGATTGCCAGCTACCATATACACCTTATCAACAGGTAATGATTTAATCCAATAAGCAAATTCAGTTTCAAACCATTTTTTTGATTTAGGTTTATTAAATTGAATATTTAATGGAACAATATCTCCTACTAATAACATTATATCAGCTGGCATAATTATTTCTGGTAATTCACCATGTAAATCACTAATTGCCACTATTTTTAATTTACTCATTCTGTTTTCATATAGGTTAAAAGGTTTGAATAATCTACAATTGGTATTTCATAAGTACCTCCAGCTCTTACATCATCATATACCATTATTTTAGTTGTTAATTTAATGTTACCAATTAAGTTTTCAATAGCACTATTCCAAGCTTCTATTTGTGCTTGATTAATAGCTTTAATAATTAACTCACTTGTATGTTTATAACCATCCCTAGTTAATTGTAAATCAAAAATTCCATATATAGAATCTATATTTTTAAACAAATAATTTTCTACTGCTATTTCTTCTGCTGTTTTCATATTTTATAATTAAATAGCTTTTACAGAACCAGGACGTTTAGTAGCATGTTGATAATTTTGAGATTGATTATCCCACCAACGTTTAAGACCTTCAAGTCTTTCTAATTTCTTTTTATATTTCATCGTTTATATAATTTATTTGTTGTACATTTTTTTCACTGTGTTTTAATCTACAAGCGTCACTACAGTAATGCCTACGAGGTCTTCCATCTCTAACAATTATTTCTATGTAAGGCACTGTAATAATTTTATTACAAGCATCACATAACTTATCCCAAAGTTTTTGCATACTCTTCAATTTGAGTAATACTTGCAGGTTCACTACGAGTACCACAATAAATACTATTATTATTTATACAATCCCAACCAGCATAATAGCCGGTTAGGGTTTTGTATAAAAGGTAAGGACGATATTTTCTATTTGGAGTACTTTCAAATTCATCTTTAATTTTTAAAGCTTCTTTTAAATTTACGTTTTTTAATATGAAAACATCTCCACGAATACCAATATCAAGCATTATACTAAAATTTTATCAATTAAACCATATGTAATAGCTTCTTTAGAAGTAAACCAGAAATCTCTATCACAATCCTTCTCAATTATTTCATAAGATTGTCCAGTATTAATTGCAAGAATTTCATATAATTCTTTTTTTAACTTTTCAATTTCTTCATAAGTAATTTTTATATCAGATACTTGACCATGTACACCTCCCATTGGTTGATGTATCATTGTTCTAGAATGTTTTAAAGCATATCTATATTCTTTTGTACCATTTGATAAAATTACAGCTCCCATACTTGCTGCTAACCCAGTGCCTACTGTTTTAATTATACAGCCTTTGGATTTTATAAAATCCATCGTATCTATAATTCCTAATCCAGCATAAACAGACCCTCCAGGAGTGTTTATATATATTGTAATTATGTCTGTTGAAACAGACACAAGATACAATAATTGAGCTTGAATTATAGCTGTTGTATAATCATTAATTTCATCAATAATAAAAATTATTCTTTCAGACATTAACTTACTAAATAAGTCAATTTGTGCAAGATTTTGAGTATTTTTTTCTAATATTCCTAACATTCTTCTTTTTTTTTTAAATCAATAATTACCGCTAAAATTTTTTCAGCAGCCTCAATTGCGTCATCTTCGCCTTCATCACAACTAGTATAATTTCCATACAAACTAGAATCATCTGTACAAATACCAGCTTTAGCTCCAAATTCACATTGCTTACATGCTTTTTCAGAATTAGATTCACTTAATCTTTCAAAACCATATCTTAAACAAAATCCACAATTATAATGGTGTTTTAATGCAAGTAAATCATCTTTATTTAAATCAAAAACAGGAGCAGTATCATTTACAACTCCTGTCCATTTAATTATAGATAATTCTTTTGCTTTTTCAAATGATATATTCATAATTATAAATATGAATTTGCTATTTTTCGAATTTCTTCAAATGTTTGATTACGATATAACACACCATTCTCAAATACTAATTCAAGTTCATCTGTATACCCATTATGAATACCAAAATTTTCTTTTGATGATTCAATTGTAGAGTATTTACCAGCTGACTTGTGTAATTTAAGAATACCTGCTTTAGAAGATTTAGTCATATCAGTTTTAGGAGACTTTTGAACATTAACAGATTTTGTCCAGATTTCACCTAAACAAGGACCACCTTGAGAAGACATATCTTCTTGAGCTTCTTCTGTAATTTCAACGTATGAAACTTTAATAGCCCAACGATCAGTATCACGAGTCAAACCTTCTTCTAATAAACCTCCTCCAGAACCAGTAATAATATTATCAGCTGACCATCCTGTTTTAATATATTCTTCATAAATTTGAGGAATAGAATTTTCATTCATTCCATCACCTTGAATAATACCAACATTATGATTAAGTATTTTATATCCCTTATCATTTATATGATAACCAAAAATATTACCTAACATTTCTGAATATTTACAAACATTTACTAAAGGATCTCCTGAATCAGGACGAAATACTACACGACCTGGTCGATTAATAATAAGTGATTTAACATCTTCTCTTGATACAACTTTTTTAATAAAGTTATATGCATCATAAGAATCAATTACGATACTTACAATAGCATCCGGATGAGAACGAGTTAATTGAGCTTTGATATAATCATATTCTCCTTCTTCTGGACCCCATACAGTAGCTACACTGTGCTCTGTCGCCCATACACTACCACCGAAAGTAACACCACCATAATAATCTTGAATAAGTTTACGAGCATGTAAATTATCAGTACCATCAAACATAATTAAATGTGCAGCACCTCCAATACAAGCACCTTCGTTAAAAGTTGCACCTCTATATCCAAAATCATTTACAGCATATTCAAGAAATGGAGAATCTGAAGATTTATTAAAAGAAGATATTAATCCTTTTTTAATATTAAATGTACGAGTTGCTACTCCACAAGAATACCAATTCCACATCAACCAATCTTCAAAATGACTAATCATAGGAGCAAACCAAGGTTCAGTAGCTTCCATTGTAAAAAATACATTAGAAGTTGGAATTACATTACCTTCTTTTACTGCTTTAATACGAATTGGAAAATAACCTAAATTACATACTTTTTCCCAAATTGCTTTAGGGAAGTAATGACCAAAACCAAAACAAGATTGTGAATGTTTATAACCTTCTTCAATATCCTCTGTAGTTACTTTTTTCATAAAATACTCTTTTATGATATATTGTAAACCAAAAAATAATACTTCATCATGTTGACCACCTTTACGAGGTTCACCATAATTATAAAAACGCGTCATATTATCAGGACGCTGTAACCAATGCGTTATCTTATAAGCATCAGTTGCTATTGTTGGATTAAATTTCATTTTTTCTTTTTTAAATATTCGTAGATTAACTTCCAATCAGTATCAGGATCAAACCCTGCTTTATCATCAAGAAGAACAGAGAAATAAAACTTTTCATCAAAACAACCTATTTTAGTATTTTCAATATTTGGATTTTGATTAAAGTAAGAAATATAAATACCTTGTTTTTCAAACCAGTCCTCTATATTAAATGTTTCTTCAAAATAACAACTACTCCAAAGAATAATTCTACTTTCAAAGAAACCTGAGATTAAATGAAGACATTGTTTAGCATCTTCATTAATCCATTCATATTCTCCAGAAACATAATTACTTTTCAGACAAGTACCATGTAAATCAATAGCCCAATAAATAGTGTCCCAATTACGTTCTTCTTTTATTTGATAAGCTCTTTCAATTGCTTTTATTATTGACATAATTATTTTTTAAAAATTACTACTGTTATATCACAATCTTTTAATTCATTTTGAATTATAGCTTTAACTATATTCCAATCACCACCTGCTAAACCACAGCCAATTTGTGGTAAACCAATATGTTGTCTTTTGAAAACATGATTGATTTTACGCATACAAAGTGTTAAAGCTTCATAATCAAGTGGTTTTGAAGTACCATCAAGATGATTTGAACCATAATTATATTGAGTATAACAATTAAGTACTTCCAAATCTTTAAGTTTAATTAATATTTTATTTTCATGTAATTCTTGTCTGCGAAAAGTTTTCCCTTGAATTTGACCAAGTTTATTAATATCACCTTTATATGCTAAACCTTCCATTAAATATTTATCACAACCAAAAACTTTAGTCATTTGTGGAGCTATTCCTGCACTCATAGTACAAAAACAATTACAACCATGAGCTATAACATCAAATTTACCTTCTAAAGCTAATTTGATTAAATCACCATTTATTTCGTTATACATATTTATACTTTTTGTCTAAATTCTTTTAATTCACCACAATAAATACATTGTTGCAAGTAAACATATTGTGTTACATTTGTCCTACCTGTATAAGGATTTCTAGTACTGACTTGACTTTCACTTTTAATTTCCCATTTATGACTACACTCGACTTTTCGAGCTTTACCACAAATTATGCAATACTGATAACCTTTATCAATATTTCCAAATTTACATTTATGAAACATTTATCAATTTTTTAAAAAGTTTTTTATGTTCTCCAACCAAAATATTTTCAAGTTCTGGAGTGAGTTTAAACCATTTTAAAGAACAAATATCATCATTAGGTTGTGGACAACCAAAAATATATTTAGCTTTGAAAAATCGAGTCATTATAGAACGATCTTTCATTCCTCCATAACGCCAATCAGTAATGTTCATTGAACAAACATACTCAAAGTCTGCAAGTTCTAAACCAGTTTCTTCCATAGCTTCACGTTTTGCAGCAGCTTCATCAGAAAGATCTGTAATATCTACAAATCCACCAACAAATCTCCAATCAGTTTCACCAGGTTTTTGACCAAGAAGTATTTCATCATCTTTCATAATAGCAATATCAACTGTAGAATAAACTACAGGGAATTGATTATAAACTGAATAAATAATACCTGCTCTAAATTCAGATGAAGCAATAACTTTTTTAGCAACTGTTTCTCTGATGTCTGTAGCAGAAATAAATACTTCTGGCTCAAGTTCTAATGTTTTATTTACACCAAAATAATATGGAATAAATGAATCACGACTACCATAAATAGTTACTGAACCTAATGGAAAAACTTCTTTGATTTTAGAATCAAGTTGTTTACTCCATATTTCATTTGATTTATTATCACTTAAAGGCATGATTGTTAATTGGGAAAATCCAAATTGTTCTTCAATCATATACTTTCTAGTAATAAAATCCATTGGATGTTTTTTATTTCCAAGAGTAGGACTTACTCCTAAAAACAATAATACTTTATCATGTCTATCAAGCACATAGTTAATTAATTTAATATGTTCTGAATGCAATTCTGGTGTTTGAAATCTTCCGATTATTACACCATGTTGTGTTGTTTTAATATCCATTTTATTATTTTTTAATTAAAATCAAATGTCATTCCTGTTATAGTATCTTTAGGTTGAATTTGTGCTGGAGTACCTACAGGATGTAAATCTATATCGCAACCTTCAACATGACTGCCAAAGACCGCCCATGTATCACATAAACAATTACCTTCGTCTCCCTCATGCCCTTTAACATGTTGAAAATGAATATTTGGTGTTCTTAATTTAAACAATGTAGACCATAAATCTGTATTCTTTTTCATTTTCCAATTTTGTGTCATAGTACCTATAACATACATTGAATCAGTGAAAATAGTTATTTCATCAGTAATATTGTTATCTCTAACATATTCTAATGCTTTAATACATCCCAAAATTTCCATGCGATTGTTTGTGGTATTTTTTAACCCACCATATTTTAAAACACGGGGTTCTAAAACAGCAAAAGCCCATCCTCCTTGATTTCTCGAAGAGGAATAGGCTCCATCACTGTATAATTCCAATTTACTCATATAAAAAAGGAATTGATTTGCTAATTTTTACTTTATAAGTTTTATCTGCATTTATTGAATGTTGATGGCAAACTTGGCATTTTTCTTTCTTTAAATCAACATAAAGTGTAATCCATTCATCACAAGTATCCCATGTAGCTATTACTTCTGGAAATTGTGAATTAACTAATTTAGACATTCTCCTTGCTTCTTCAATATCTTGTTGTCCAGCAGCGTCATAATATTTTCCTATAGCACTGTGTTCTCTAGTAGCAAATTGTAATCTTTCTTCATCTTCATATTCTAGTTGAAAATAACTAGAATTTAATATAAAATTTTTAATTCTTATCATTTGAATTTATTCATATAATCTGTCCTGTATTAATTTCTAATAAACGTTGTTTCTTTTTATTATAAATATTAAAAGCTTTTTGAATTTTCAAGTAAATTTCTTCTTTAGTATATCGTATATCTTCAATATCAATATCAATAGTAAAAGCAAAAGTTGGAATATCTTTACACAATTTTTCTCCAAAAAGCCAATATTTTTTATAATATTTTTTTGTTGAGCCTAAGTAAAAATCAGTTTCAAACCATTTATACATAGAATATTCTCCATCTTCACAATCCTTTATTTCATATAAAAATTCTAATTCATTAAAAATTAATTTATTCATAATATAATTTTTCTAATTAATCGTGACTTCATTTGATTAATAACCATATATTGAAATTTATCATAAAATTTAAAATCATTGTTTTCATATTCATGAATACACCAACTAAATTACATTCATTATTACTTTGAATTAATTTCTTAATTATAGTAATACATTCTGCATTTGTAACTTCACCAATAGTACGTCCTTTTGCTTTTTCTTCACGTTCAAATTCTCCTAGGACTACTCCTAGAAGAATTCTATTGTCTTTATGACTATTACGATAGTCAATTATTTGTTGCTTAACAGATATATTATTTAAAATATAATTCAGCTCGTTCACCCATTCTTATAATATCCTGTTCAATAGAATTAGGTATTTTAAAATAATATGCTTCTAACTCTTCTTGACTAAAATTATCTGCAATCATTGCTCTGTTATAAGCTATTTGATACGCAATTCTTTTATTTTTATCTAGAATTTCTTTTTGTTCCTTTGGATTTAATTCTAGCCAACTCCAAGAATGATTCCATTGACGGTCTAATTTATTAATCAATGACCAACCAACTACATTATTATTAACTGCTACTAAGCAACCAATAATTTTACCACGTTGTTTTTCTAAAATAGCTTTTAAACCATGTTCACTTCTTCTTTTAGATAATTTACTATAGTTATGCACTACTTTTGCAGTATATGTATCTTTTTCTTTTAGATACTTTACTAAAATTTTTTGTTTTTCTTCAATTAACTCCATTTTGTTTATTTTTTAATTAACTTGATTTATTGTATCTATAATTGATTGTTTATCTACATCTGGATAATCCCAATTGCCATTTCCATCAATACATCTAACTTTATCAAGTATTTCTTCTAAATTTATTTTTTCTTTCTTGCATATTTTTTATACATATCAATAACATCATCTTCTGTTGGACCAATATCGTGTCCCCAACCACCAAGTCTAAAATTACCAGTTTTCTTATACACTTCAATAACTTTATTGTCTTCTAAATTATCCCACCAATCTATAGCTTGTTGGTGTAAATCCTCATTATTATTCTTTAATTTATTTTCTGACATAATTCTAAGTATTTTAAAAAGGTTTGAGCTTCAATTATATAAAATATATCTTCATTAACCCAATCAGCAACTTCATTTCTTAATTTATGTCGATAATTGAGTAATTCAGTTTCAATACTATGAGGTTCAACTAAACCTAATAAAGCATCAAGATAATCATTATATTGTTTAAATAGTATAGCTAATTCTTGTTTTGACATAATTCATTAAATTGTTCTTCTGTTAATACTTCAATTATAGCACTCCTATACCATTCTCCACTTAAAACTATGAATCCATAATCTGAATTTGTTGCATTCATTTCTAAAGATTTATTTTTCTTTAAATCAAATCCTTCACTAAAACAAAATACTTGTTCATTATTGTCTAATAATTTAATAATAACATCAGTGTAATTAGAATCTATTCTTAAATATGTACCTTGTTCTATAAAACCATATTTTCTCGATTTATAATTAGTATAATCTATTCTTTGCATAATTCTATTGCTTTTAAAATTGCTTGTTCGCAAGCTTCGTGTCTTGTTAAATATTGTGTAGATAGACTATATCGTTTTAGTTCTCGCCAATCTTGTATAAAATACACAAACATTGGACCATCTCCGCTATCACCATCATCACATTCTTCTGAATTTATATCAATAGTTATATTTTTAAAATCAAACCAGTCAATCACTTGCTGCCAAAGAGGTGCATCAATGATATAATCATTGCTTTTAACTATGTTGGAATGACTATAATTTGTTTTAAAAAATTTTTTATTTCCAATATAATACAAACCCATACAAGGTTCGACAAAATCTAATTTTTTAAGAGCTAATGCTATTTCGTAAGTTACAAATTGTTTTTTCATTTCTTAAAAAATTTATTTAAATCAATTTTTGAAGCTAATTCTATTACTATACCAATAATAGCGAGTAAACAAACAATAAAATTAGCAATAGGTACAAAAATTATAATTACCATCCATATTTTAGGATCATCTTCATATTTATGCATAATATACCAAAAAATAAATCCTGATAATACATAAAATAAAAAAATATACAATAAAATCATAATATTTATTTTAAATTGTTAATTAAATTTAACCAATCAGTATTTTCTGGTAAGACTTCAATAGAAACATTAGCTTTTACAGCACTTTCTATAGCAGAATTAAGTATACTTTGAGAATACATATTTGTACCATAAGTTCCTTTAATACATTGATAACAACTTCCAGAATAGCCCATAAAATTAAAATGAGTATCACAATCTACTACTACTTTTATACCACTGTTTATTTTCCATGAATCGCTACCTAAATATCCACTATACCATGATGCAAATACTTTGTATAAGATTTCTTCTTTGTTGATAATTTTTATTACCACCCATTTATCTGGTGTTTCCATAATTTTTTTTTAAATTAAAAAAAAGCTACTCCAATTAAGGAATAACTCTTTTATTTGTTTGTTTTAAATTTATACATTAAACATTTTTTATTTTCAATTACATCTATTAAAAAACCTAATGATTTTAAACCCCATGTATATACATCTCGTCTTTGAGAATCATCCCAAAAAATGGCTATTGTTTGAGAAGTGAAATAATTATATTTTAAAGGCAATTGTACATTATCAATAAAATGCTTAATACAATTTTTAGCCCAAATTAAACTTTTTAAACCATCTTTACCAGTAGTATTTAAAAAATCATAACCTTGTTTTCTTTTACCAATATAAAATTTAACATAATATACAATACTTTTATTACTACTCCAACCATTAAATTCTATATTAAGAATTTGCCCAGCTTCATTTTTAGCAGTATAATAGTAATTATTATAGTAATCCTTATATTCTTTTAATTCAATTTCATACATAATTTTTCTAAGAAAATATTTACATTGTCATTATTATAATAACAATCAAATTCACCACCTCTTAATTTATCTGTTTCTTCTGGAAATAGTACAAAAGCATAATTAAACACAGCTTGACCATATCTCCATTCTTTTGGGCGCATATTCACCAATTGTTTAATTTTTTCTATCATATTTTGTTAATATTAAATTAATGTGGGTATAGTAGAATTCGAATCTACTCAGCCCGAAGGCAACAGTGTTACAGACTGTCCTAGCTCTCCAACTCTAGCGTATACCCCTTTAAATATAAAATATAACTATTAGTGAGAGTACCAATCTCATTATCTAATAGTTATATTTTGTCTCAATATAATTTCTTATATTAAAGCTATTTTTTAGTCTGGAAGTAATAACAACTACCGGCTTAATTTTCCATACAAGCCTACAAGGAACTATTTTTAAAGATTAAATAGATAAAACTGGTGCTGATTCACAAAGACTCGAACTTCGACATCCACAACCAAAATGTGATGTGCTACTATTACACCATGAATCAATTTTATTTCTTTGTGTGGTAAGAGCTTAGACCCACATAGTTAGCTACTCTACCTTGCTGTAACTCTAATCTTGGCAAAGAAATATTTAAAAAATAGATTTAAATGATTAGCCACTCCATCATTTAATTTTAAAACTATGTATACATAGTGGTCCAACGTTTCTATTTTTATAAAAGTAAAAACGGCTTTCGGAGATAATATTATTTCAAATACTATTTTACACTTATTTTTTCAACCTTTCACGCACTCGGTTTTATTATGTGCTGGCTTTATTTTACTTTTTTAACAAAAAATACTATTCAACCCCTACGGTTACATCGGGCAACTACATAGTAAAACTATGTTGGGATTAGAGGAATCGCTAGTGTATACTCACCTCTGTACTAGT
>JFJP01044063.1_pt1 | contig 11937 bp, 11 predicted proteins | sample 431651 | NCBI WGS metagenome assembly JFJP01 (sample SAMN02602958, study PRJNA72255) | Microbial mat metagenome, whole genome shotgun sequencing project. | biome: fresh water; feature: sink hole; material: water; isolation source: purple microbial (photo- and chemosynthetic) mats found in... | reverse complement strand
CCCCCGCGCCTCCGTGTCCTCTGTGTCCTCTGTGTGAGACCTTTCGAGATAATAGCGCTGGGCGTTGCGGGCCGCCCCCTTTCCCCTGACTTGAACCGTCGTGCGAATTAGGATAAAATACGCCCGATTTAAAAGGAGAATATCCCATGGTCAAGAAGCAGACGAAGATCGTCGCCACGATCTCCGACCTGATGTGCGATGTGGACCACATCAAGGCCCTCTACGAAGCGGGTGTGAACGTGGTGCGGCTCAACACGGCCCATCAGAAGGAAGATGACACCCTCAAGGTGATCAAGAGCGTGCGCGCGGTTTCCGACAAGCTGGCCCTGTTGCTGGACACCAAGGGTCCCGAAGTGCGGACCGCCAACATTGAAGCCCCCATTGAAGTCACCGAGGGCGAAACCATCCGCATATACAAGGATGCTGTTCCCGCTGGGCAGAAGGGTTTCCAGACCAACTACGATGGTTTTGTGAAAGAAGTGGCCATTGGTGCCCGCGTGCTGATCGACGACGGTGAGACGGGCATGATTGTCAGCGGCAAGACCGACGCCTACCTCGAGCTGAAGATTGGCAACAGCGGCAAGATCAAGAACCGCAAGTCGATCAACGCCCCCGATACCCAGCTGACCCTGCCCTCCATCACCGAGAAAGACAGGGCCTACCTGAAGTTTGCCGCCGAAAACGACCTCGACTTTGTGGCCCACTCGTTTGTGCGCTCGAAGCAGGACGTGCTCGACGTTCAGGCCATTCTGGACCAGTACCACTCCAAGGCCAAGATCATCGCCAAGATTGAGAACATGGAAGGTGTGAAGAACATCGATGAGATTCTTGATGCCGCCTACGGTGTCATGGTCGCCCGCGGTGACCTCGGTATCGAAGTGCCCGCCGAAGAGGTTCCCGTCTACCAGAAGATGATGATCCGCAAGTGCATCGCCCGGGGCAAGCCGGTCATCACCGCCACCCAGATGCTGCACACCATGATCGAAAACCCCCGCCCCACCCGGGCCGAAGTTTCCGACGTGGCCAACGCGATTTTTGACGGTACCGACGCGGTGATGCTCTCGGGTGAAACCGCCTACGGCAAGTACCCCCTCGAAGCGGTGGGCGTGATGGCCCGGATTGCCGTGCAGATCGAAAGTGTCAAGGAAAAGGTGCGGGCTCATGGCGCGTACGCCACCGACAACCCCATCCGTGACTACATGGCCCAGGCCGCCATCCAGGCCATCGAGACCCTGCCCGTTGTGGCCGTGGTTTGCGATACCCAGACCGGCCGCTCCGCCCGCATCCTTTCCACCTACCGCGCCGACGTGCCCGTGTATGTGAAAGCCCACGACGCCCGCGTTGTCCGCCAGCTGGCCCTGAGCTACGGCGTCCACGCCGAGTACCTGGCCCTGCCCCACAACACCAACGAGCTGATCATTCAGTCGCTGGAAAGCCTGGTGGCCGAAGGCGAGCTGAAGAAGGACGACCTGGTGGTGATTCTGGCCGGGGCTTCCGGACATCCCGACGGTTCGGACATTCTTGAGATCAACACCGTTGAGAAGAGTTTGAAAGGACGCCAGGAAGGCTACTGTTAACCTGGAACCGTGAGGAAAGCCGCCCTGAAAGGGGCGGTTTTTTTATGCCCTGTTTGACGAACGCCCCTGCGTCTGTTACCATTTGTGGAACATCGTTTCATGATGTAAAACAGGAGGCTTTTGTGATCCTCGACGTCCTTTCTTCCAGCGCCCGTTACGAGGGGCTGGGTCCCCGGTTTGCCCGGGCGTTTCAATGGTTGCGGTCGGTTGACCCCAGTACCCTGCCCGATGGCAAAACCGCAATCGACGGTGATGACGTTTTTGTGCTGGCCCAGCGCCGCATGACCAAGAAGCTCGATCTGGTGAAGTGGGAAGCCCACCGCAAATTCGCCGATATTCAATACATCGTCGAGGGCCAGGAGGCCATGTTCTGGGAGGCTCTGAGCCGCACGGAGCCGGGGGAATATCTCGAAGAGAAGGACTTTCTGGCCCTTGAGACCGAATCGTGGGTCGATCTGGAGGTTCCGGCCGGTCAGTTTGCCGTTTTCTTTCCGGAAGATGCACATCGGCCCGGTATTCTAATTCCCGGAGCCGACCCGGTGTTCAAGTTGGTCGTCAAGGTCCGTCTGTGACACTGCACCGCCAGTTTCTCGGCTACGATGAGGGAAAACAGACCCTGGGGTACTACGACACCGACCAGCCTGGCGAAGGTTGGACCATCGACTTGGCCCCCCTCCCCCAGCCCCGTGATCTGCAGAGGCTAGGGCCGGAGAAGGCTCTGGCAGGCTTTGACCGCGGCTACTTCGAAGTGGAAATCTCCACCGGAAAGGTTGTGAAAGTGTTGGACCGCTGGAAGGGTGTCACCTCGGTGCACCGCAACCCCGACGGCTCGACACTGGTCACCGGGGTCAACCTGGAAGGGCAGATAGGGGTGGTGGTACTGACGCTCGACCCGAAAGACACCGTAGTCAGCATTGCCCGGCGGGAGGGAACCTACGTCCGCCTGATGCGCCTGACACCAGCGGGGACCTACCTGCTATGCACCGACGACCATATTCTGGAAACCCGAGTGGACTTGACAGAAATTCGCAAATTGGTTGCCCCGGGTTTCCGCCACGCCTGGATGCCGCACCGGTTTGCCGACGGCACCACCTTGGTCTCAGGCGGCTACGGCGCGTTCATGGCTCGCTTCGATGCCCTGGGCAAACTTGTCCAGACGTTCGGCGGAGTGGGAACGGTACCAGAGGAAGTGGCACCCTTCTTTTACGCCACCTTCCAGGTGATGGAGGACGGGGTGATTGTCGCCGCCAACTGGCAGGATCATGGTCCGGGCAACGGACATAAGGGCCGCCAGCTGGTCGAGTTCACCGCCGACGGCACCTACCGGGGCGGTTGGTCCGACCCGGTGAGGATTTCGTCGTTACAGGGAATTCTGGTGCTGTAGGGCCTCGCCCAGCAGCAGCACGCTCAGCGCCTGACCGTAGGCCATCGAACAAACGGGAATCTTCTTGTAAAAGTCAGGGCCGTCACCCATGGGAGTCCCGTAGGACACTTCGGTGACGGTTCCGGTGGGGTCGGTGCGGTTCAGAACGGCCTCACAGGCTCGGAGCCCCATTTCGCGGTAGCCGGTTGGCAACAAGCCCAGGCGGACCGCCTTAAGGATGCCGTAGCCGAACCCAGCCGTGCACGAGGTTTCACGGTACGAGGTGGGGTCGTCCAGAACCGTGTGCCACATACCGTCTTTGTCTTGTAGAGGTTTCAACGCGTCGACCTGCGCTTTCAGGGCATCGACCAGAAACTGACGGACTCCGCCCACGGCACCGACCAGTTCGATGTAGTCGACCACGGCAGCCGTGTACCAGCAGTTTCCGCGGCCCCAGTGGACGCGGCCAAAGTTGTTGAGACCGTCGAAGGTCCAGCCGTGAAACCAAAGCCCTGACTCCCGATCCGAAAGATACTTGATGTGCAGCAGAAACTGGTGGATGGACTCCTCGATATAGTCCTGCCGACCGAGCACCTTGCCCATCTTGGCCAGGAACAACACGGTCATGTACAGCGTATCAACCCACAGCTGCTGGTGGTTGGGGTTGTTGATGACGATGTGCTGCAGGCCGCCCTCTTCGGTGCGGGGCATGCTGGTCATCACCCATTCGGCCCATTCCTTGCACAGTTCCAGCCGGTCTTGGCGGCCATCGAGCTCGTACAGGTGGATAAGGGTCAAAAACGGCGCCATGGTGTTCACATTTTTTTCCGGCAGGCCCTTGGCAATACCGGCGTTGTACCAGGTGTTCATCATCACCAGGTACTTGCTGTCTCCAGTGCGTTGGTACTGGCGGAACAAACCGTAAAGGCCGACGCCCTGGGGCCAGTTCCAATGGCTGAAATCGAGGTCGCTCAAGGGCGACCATTCAACGATATCGTTGTATTTCGGCGGATCCGTCATCCGGACGATGATCTGATCCATTTTGGTTTCTAGCAGGGTGGAATCGAGTTTCATGGTCCTTATCCTTTCAATCCCGTCATCGCAATACCCTTGATGACAAACTTCTGCGTGACCAAAAAGGCCACCAGAATAGGGATGTTTGAGATCACAACGGCGGCCATCAGCATGTTCCACTGGGTATCCATATCGCCGCGCAAAATGGCCAGACCCAGGGTCAGGGTGCGGTTCATTTCGGAGTTAAGGAAGACCATGGGGTACAGGAAGTCGTTCCAAACGGCCATGACCTGCAACAGAACCAGGGTGGCGATGGTGCCCTTGGCGAAGGGAAGGACAATGAGGAAAAACCGGCGCAACACTCCACACCCGTCGATTTTAGCGGCCTCTTCGTAGTCAGCGGGTACCGTGATGAAAAACTGTTTCATCAGGAACATACCGAACACGCTGATGGCACCGGGGAGGATGAGCGAAAGGTGGTCGTCAATCAGACCGAACTCTTTCATCAGAATAAAGGTCGGCACCAGAGTAACCTGGCGGGGGATCATCATGGTGGCCAGCAGGAGCATGAATAAAAAGTCGCGGCCTGGAAACTTCAGCTTGGCGAAAGCGTAACCGGCCAAGGCCGAGGTTGCCACCACTCCCAGCACACTGAAGGCTGTGATTTTCAAGGTGTTGAGCATGTAAATGTGGAAGGGGGTAGCTTGGAACACATCGACAAAGCTTTTCAGGCTCCAGGTTTCCACTGAGAGCCCAAAGGGGTCATCAAAAACGGCTCCCACGGGCTTCAACGCCGTGAGCAAGGCCCAAAACAAGGGTGCCAGCATCAGAAAGGCAAAGACGGACAACAGGAAGTAGGCACCGGCCCGTTCGATTGGCTTGTTGACGGTTAACGTAGACATGGACATCTCCCGGGGGTCAACTGTGAACCCATTTTTTGGACACAATGGTCTGGATGGCGGTGATGATGAGAATGACTGCAAACAGAACGTAGGCAATCGCCGAGGCGTAGCCCATTTTGAAGAATTGGAAACCGTTCTGATAGATCATCATGATCAGGGTGTTGGTCGAGTTGGCAGGGCCGCCATTGGTCAAGATGGTCGTGATATCGAAGACTTGGAAGGAGTTGATAATCGAGGTGACGGCGATAAAGAAAGTTGCCGGAGATATCAGCGGCCAGGTGACGTTCCAAAAGGTCTGGAACCGGCTGGCACCGTCGAGGCTGGAGGCCTCATAAAGATCGTCGGGAACGTTGGCCAGGGCGGCCAAAAAGATCACCATATTGTACCCGATCTGCCGCCAGACGGCGACCATAATGACCGAGTTCATGGCGACGGCGGGCGAAGTCAACCAGGGGACCGAAGGGATGCCCACCATGTTCAATAAGTGATTGATCATGCCCATCTGACCGTCGAGCAGCCATTGCCAGACCAGGGCCACCGCGACAGACGAGAGAATGACGGGGAGGAACAGCGTGCTCTTGAAAAACGAGGCGCCCTTGGGTTTGGCCTCCTGAATCAAATTGGCAAGGTAGAGCGAAATCACCATGCCGAACAGCACGGCGTAGAAGGAGAAATAGGCGGTGTTTCCCAGACAGGTCCAGAAAAAGGGATCCTGAAAGAGCTGGATGTAATTGCCAATGCCGGCGAAACCGGGGTCATTGATCAGGTTCCATTCGGCCAAGCTGACAAAGAACGAGGCAACCACTGGAAAAGCCAGGAAGACCAAGAATCCCAACATGATCGGCAGAATGAAGAAATAGCCGGCAATGGCCTCCTTCACGGACGCTTTCAGGGTCATGGATGTGTTCCTTTCGGGGGGGATAGGGAAGAAAAACCGGGAGGAGGAACCTCCTCCCGGCAAACGCAGAGTTCCGTTATTTCTTGGCCAAAATGGCGTTGACCTGGGGTTCGATCTCTTTCATGGCGGTGGCGGCGTTGACTGAGCCGGCGTACACCTTCTGCAACTGGGGCATCACCAGACCCTGGATTTCGGTCCAACCGGCGCGCAACGGTAGAATGCGGCCGTACTTGGCATTGATTTCCTTGGTCACAGCGGCCACGTTTTTCGGAGGTTTGGTGCTGTCGGCATAGATGTCCCACAGGGCGAGGTCGTCGACATTGGGGGGCATGCGCTTGTTCTTCATGTACAGCAGTTCGCCTGGTTCGCCGGGAGCCCGGAGGAACTTAAGGAAACTCAAAGGCGGCCGCTGCAGCCTTCGGATCCTTGATTTTGGAGTACAGGGCAATGATGTTTGACTTGCTGATGGTCACATTGGGAATCTTGGCCGTGCCGGGGAAGGGCAACAGCGTGAAGTCCACGCCTTCGGACTTTTGCAGGCTGAGGATGGACGAAGCCGCACCCAGCATCATGCCGATTTTGCCCTGCACGAAGTAGCGCATATTGACGTCGGTGTTGGTGAACACGGCCGGATCTGCGAAGGCTTTTTCCTTGATCAAAGCAGCGATTTCGTCGAGCTTCTTGGTGGCCCCGGGAGTGGTCAGGCCGAACTTGCTCTTGTCCTTGGTGAAGATGTCTTCACCGGCACCCCAGACCATCGAAAGGAACTGGTTGATTTCGAGGGAGGTCATGCCGTAGCCGCTGACCTGATTTTCGCCTTCACCCTTGGTCAGGGCCCGGGAAATCTTCACAAAGTCGTCCCAGGTCCAATTGCTGGAGGGAATGGCTACGCCGGCGTCCTTGAACACCTTGGTATTGAGGAAAACGTACAGCGGCGCGGTGGCCCAGGGCAGACCGTAGTACTTGCCGCCGCTCATGCTGTCTTGCAGACCGGTCTGGTAGTACTTGGGCAGGTCGATCTTGGCTGCCTTGATTTGAGCCGTGATGTCCTTGAGAGCGCCGGTTTTAAGGAAGTCTTGAAAGAAGTAGCTGTCGACGCGCATCACGTCGGGTGCCTGGCCGCCGGCGATGAGAATCTGAAGCTTGGCGTGGTAGTCGCCATAGGCAACAGCAATGGGAGTGACCTTGATGTCGGGGTGGGAAGCCTCGAAGGCATCGATAATGTCCTTTTCGACACCGATGGCATCGGGGTTGCCCCAGAATGCGTATTTGATGGTGGTTTGGGCACTCAAGCCGAAGCTGATGCCGACCAGGAGCAAGAAAACCAAACTTGTTCGTTTGACCATGATAACCTCTCTGGGCTCAGTATCAAACCGGTTCTCTGAGCCGTACAGGTACCGAGGTACCGAAAAAGTACCGATGAGCCGGGCGTGCCGGTTACCGGATCAGCGGCTCGGCCACTTTGATCAGTTTGACCCGGTCCTTGACGTCAAACTTGGCGTAGAGGTTGGAAAGGCCTTCGGCCACCAGCTGCAAAATTTCCCACTCCCGGCGGTTGAGGTCGGGAGGGGTGGCCCGGCTGGGGGTGACCGCCTGGTTCAGCGGACGTTTCATAATGGGAGCCGACAAGGACGTGGTGCCGGCATGGACAGACCGGATGGCGGTGAACAGTTCGTCGGGGGCGCAATCCTTGAGGATGTAGCCGGAAACCCCCGCCCCGAGCACCTCGTGGACGGCGCTGTTGTCATCGAAGGTGGTCAGCATGATGATGCGGGGCAAGGGGCCGCGTTTGACCAGTTCTTTGGCGGTTTTGACACCATCCATAACAGGCATTTTCACATCGAGAAGCACCAGGTCAGGCTTGGTCTGCTCAATCACCCCCAAGGCTTCCTGGCCGTTAAAGGCCAGTCCCACCACCTCAAAATCTTCAGCCCGGGTTTCCAGCATGGTTTTGAGCATATGGGCGAACAGGGTCTGGTCGTCGACAACGACGATGCGGATTTTGGGGTCGAGGCGGTTCATGCTCCCTCCTGCAGGGGAACCAGAGCGGTGATTTCAAAACCGTCTGCCTGCCCTCGATACTGCATCCAGCCGCCAGCTTCGGCCACCCGTTCTTCCATGCCGCTCAAGCCGATGCCTTTCTTCACCGAAGCGCTTCCAATGCCGTTGTCCCGTATGCGGATGGTGAGGTTCTGGTCCACTTCGGCCAGAGTAATGCTGATAAGGGTAGCCCGTCCATGGTGAAAGGCATTGGTCATCCCCTCTTGAACCATCCGGTACAGGGTGGCGTTGACTCGGTGGCTGTAACTGCTCTTGGTGTTGGTCGTCTCGAGCCTCACCTCAATTCCACAGGCTTTCTCAAAGTTGCGGACTAACAGGTGCACCAGGCGCATACCCTCGGGAAGGCTTTCTTCCTTTCCTCTCAGCTCGTGGAGAACAAAGCGGATTTCGCGGAGTGCCTCCTGCGAGATCCTGGCCCCTTCGTCCATCAGGGAATCCAGTTGGGACGGGTTCTTCACAATCAACCCCTTGGCAGCCTCAAACAGCATCTTCAGCGTGGTCAGGGAATAGCCGGCGCTATCGTGAATTTCCCGCGAAAGCCTCAGGCGTTCGGCCCGGGTGCTCTCCTGTTCCAAAAGGGAGGAATACTGCTGAAAGCCGAGGTTGGCGCTGGTCAGGCGTTCAATCTCTTCCGAGAGCACCTGATTCCGTTGACGGGCCTTGCGGAACTCGGCGACCACCCACCGCAGGGCCAGCGCGCAGGCCACCATTGAGACTGCGCACAGACCGTAGAGCTGAAGCTCGTAACCCCAAAGAGACTTGGATACGCTGGTATTGGGAAAAATGACGAAAACCGTGACGATGACCGAAGCCCAGAAGGCCTCCATGGCCAAAAACAAGGGCACCGAGGCATGCAACGCCATCAGAACGGTGAAACTGATGGTGACAGGCAGAAAGCGGAGATCCAGGAGGGGAACGGTCACGGTCAACAGCGAAAAGGACAGGGTCCGCAGAATGACCAGAACATAGAGGAAACGGCTTTTTCCCCAGTCCTTCAGAAAGAACAAGGTTAAAAACCCAGAAATACCGGTGAGAACAACCACCTGAAAGGGATAGTTGGACAGGTCACTGAGGGTAAACCGCTGAAACAACAACGCTGAAAACGCCAGAACCAACAGATCAAAAACCACGACAAAGAATCGAAACGCCTGGGTGGTCACGGAGCCATGCCCTGCCGGGTCTGGAATGCCCGGGGTGCGATGCCTTGAAGCTTGGTGAAAACCCGGCTGAAGTACAGCTGGTCTTCATACCCGGCGGCGTGGGCGGCTTCTTTCACCGACGAACCGGCCATCAGATGGTCGGCCGAGGTGCGGATTCGGCAGCGGGTAAGGTACCGGGAAGGAGAAACTCCGAACTGCTTGCGGAACAGCCGGCTGGCGTAATCGGCACTGCAGGGAGCCTGGGCCAGCGCCTGCTCCACAATCCCCTCGTCACGGAACCCCCGTTCGATCTGGCGTGCCATACGAAACACAAAACCATGGTGGGGGTCGAGCACGGGCTGATCGGCCTGCCAGGCGTCGCGGGCAAACTCAAGCACCAGGGTGCGGAACAACGCATGGTCCACCAGCGACGCCCCGGGACCGACGCGACCAGGATCAACGTACGCAGCCAAGATCTGGCTGACAAAGCTCCAACGGGAAAAACGGATGAACGGGGTCCAGCGGAACTCATCAAAAAAGTCGGTGGACCCCAGGTGTTTGAGCTCGAAATGCTGGGCGACAGCCTGGAAATTCTCACCCGGAAGCTTGCGTGCCTGCAACCGTTGGCGGGGGGGTACCAGCAAGCCGGTTCCTGCCTCAACCCGATGATCGCACCCACCCCAATGGAACACGGCGGCACCCCCGGTTCCAATAAACAGATCGTAGTCCCGATACTCAATATTCTGGATGGACCAGGAATCGTCCTGGCTTTGCTCAAAAGGCTTTTGAGTCAGGGTGAGAGTCAGGGTTTCGGGGAAGACTTGATCGAGAAACATGGCTGTTCTCCCCTTATAGGCCGCTTTTCCCGGATCGTCCATAGTTTTTCCGGCTTGGGTGATGTTCCCAGGAAACAAACCGTGTTGCAATAGCCCCATGAGTACCCCTATCAAGAAACTGCGCCTGGGAATCGTCGGCCTGGGCAACATGGGTTTTTCCCACGTCGGATTCGCCCTCAACACCGCCGACATCCAGCTGACTGCCCTTTGCGACAACGATCCGGCCCGACTGGAAAAGGTGCGCGAAGTCTATTTTGCCGACAAACCGATGCCCGTCACCTTCTCCGATGCAATGGCCATGATCGACTCGGGAACCATCGACGGTATTTTGATTTCGGTTCCCCACTACGACCACGAGCCCATCACCCTGGCAGCCTTTGCCAAGGGCGTGCATGTGCTGTGTGAAAAGCCTCTGATGGTCACCGTTCAAGGGGCCAAGACGATGATTGCCGCCTGGGAGGCAGGCAAAAAGCGCAAACCAGACTTGGTCTTTGCGGCCATGTTCATGCAGCGCACCTGGGGACATTGGAAGAAGATCAAGGATCTGATTGTCTCGGGGGAGCTGGGCAGAATTGTCCGCACCACCTGGGTGGTCACCGACTGGTTCCGCACCGCTCAGTACTACCGTTCGGGTGGCTGGCGGGCCACGTGGAACGGGGAAGGCGGCGGTGTTCTGACCAACCAGTCGCCCCACAACCTTGACCTGCTGCAGTGGTTTATCGGCATGCCCGAGAAAATCACGGCCATTGGCGGCCTGGGCAAGTACCACGACATTGCCGTCGAAGACGAGGTTTCGGCTACCCTGCAATATGCCGACGGCTCGGTGGCGCACTTCATCACCAGCACCGCCGAAAGCCCCGGCACCAACCGCCTGGAAATTGTGGGAGAGAACGGCAAGCTGGTGTACGAGAACAACGTGCTGACCTTCCACCGCAACCGGGTGTCGATGAAGGCCTGGAGCGACACCACCAACCAGGGCTTTCAAGGCCCCGAATGCTGGACCTTCCCCGTTCCGTTCACCCACCACGGCGAGTCGGGACACCGTCTGGTCATTCAGACCTTTGCCCGTAAAATTCTGCACAACGAACCCCTGGTCGCCGAAGGACCGGAGGGAATTCATCAGGTCACACTGACCAACGCCATGATGGTGTCGCTGCTGCAGGGCGGCAAAACGGTCAGCACCGCTCAGGCCGAGGAGTTCGAAGGTCTGCTCGCCGGATTGAAGAAGGCGGAGCTGCAAAAGCAGGGGACCAAGAAATGATGGCCGGCGCCCAGAAATCCGACGGAATGTTCTACGCCCCCCAGGGCAAGCCCAATCCCGTGGTCAAACCCGGCGAGTTCGTTTTTGCGGCTGTGGGCTTGGACCACGGCCACATTTTCGGCCAGACCAACGGGCTGACCGAAGCGGGGGGCACGTTGAAGTGGGTCTGGGACCCGGACCCGGCCAAGGTGGCCGCGTTTCAGAAAGCGTACCCCACCGTCAAAGCCGCCCGCTCCGAAGACGAGGTGCTGCAGGACCCCGAGGTCAAGCTGGTCGCCGCAGCGGCGGTTCCCGTCGACCGTTGCCCGCTGGGTCTGCGGGTGATGAACGCCGGCAAGGATTATTTCACCGACAAATCACCGCTGGTCAGCCTGGAACAGCTGGCTCAGGCCAAGGCCGGCGTGGCCAAAACGGGACGCAAGTACGCCGTGTACTACTCCGAGCGCCTGCACGTCGAATCGGCGGTTCATGCAGGCAACCTGATCGAAGCCGGTGCCATCGGCCGGGTGCTGCAGGTTATTGGCTTGGGCCCGCACCGGCTCAATGCCCCCAGCCGGCCGGCCTGGTTTTTTGACAAAGCCAAATACGGCGGCATTCTGTGCGACATCGGCAGCCACCAGATCGAGCAGTACCTGTACTTCAGCGGAGCCAAGGATGCCACCGTGGTCCGGTCGCAGGTGGCCAACCACAACCACCCCGCTACCCCGGGCCTGGAAGACTTCGGCGATGCCATGCTGGTGGGCGACAATGCCACCAGCAACTACTTCCGGGTGGACTGGTTCACACCCGATGGATTGGGCACCTGGGGAGACGGCCGCATGTTTATTTTGGGCACCGACGGCACCATCGAGCTGCGAAAGTACATCGACGTGGCCCGCGACAAAGC
>JFJP01027481.1_pt1 | contig 11937 bp, 6 predicted proteins | sample 431651 | NCBI WGS metagenome assembly JFJP01 (sample SAMN02602958, study PRJNA72255) | Microbial mat metagenome, whole genome shotgun sequencing project. | biome: fresh water; feature: sink hole; material: water; isolation source: purple microbial (photo- and chemosynthetic) mats found in... | reverse complement strand
AATTTACTGATCCCTTTAATCTTAAACAAATAAGAACTTAAAACAAAACGATTTCTTAAAAAATACTTGGAAGTCCTCCAAATTTTCTTTAAACCCTTCAAATATTCCATTCAAAATTTTATGATTTTTCTCAATTTTTTGACTCAGATAATCTTTTGATGTAAAGGTTTTATATAAAAGACTTGTGTCTTTGCCGTATTCTTCTGTAGGTTTCCTTATTTTCTCGATGCAACTACTCCTTTTTTCGACAATAGATTTCCTGAAACCATCGGGCAAATCGTTTATAAATAATATTTTTTTGGTTTCATTCTCATCAAAGTTATATAATCTCAAGGTCATATACCAGATATTATCTCCATATTTTTCATAATTGCTTTGAGTCAGTTGAAAAGCTTCCGCAGCTTCAATTTTCGGCCTATATAACTCTGCATTTTTTATAACAGAAGCTTCTTTTTTTCTTTTTATTTTACGTGTAGTGTAATCCATTTGGTTCTTCCATTTATTTTCATATTTAGCAAATGAATTCAAAATTCTTGTTTGTTTGGTTAAATATAGTTTATCGCTAGTTTCTAATGAATTTATTGTCAACAGATCTTCTTCTTTGGCTTTATTGTGACGTTCGACGCTCAAATTTAAATCAAAAAGCAGATCCTCTTTGTTAAATCTGTCTTTTTGTGGCTTTTTATGAGAAGTTACAGGTTTTAAGAAACTGTTTTTTTTTTCACCAATTAATGGAATATTTTCTTCTGTTTGGATTGAATTTGAATTTTTCAATTTTCTTTCATTTGGATTCAATCTTCTGGATTCAGTCATCGATTTAACATCTTTGGGTTCATTGTATTTTATATTTGTTAAAGTGTCTCTTCTTTCTTCTTTTGTATGATGTTGAGACATGAAAGAATCAACTTTCCCGACAATAGAATGGGAAACCACAACTCCATTATTGTCAAAACGAGGACCAAAATTTAACTGAGTGAAATCTTTGTTTGAAGGGTTTGGTTGGGAAATCTTTTGAAAGAGGTTTGTCTCAGTAATTAAATCATTTAAAGGACTTTCTTCTTCATATTCCTGGATATCTCCCAAGATTTTTGATGTCATAGAATGAATTTTCTTTGATAATAAAAATCGACGTTTCTTTGTTTTTGGTGGAGTTTTATTTTCAAGTGTAAGAAGATTTTGATCAAAATTTAGATTTGAAAGAATAGGGGGGGTTTTAGACTGAGGGGGAGAACTAATATGAGGGAAATACATTATAAATTATTATTTTGTGAAAAATATAAATAAAACTTTGGAAAGAGTTTTACTTATAACTATAATAAAATAAAAAAAATTAAGAATTTTCTGCCTTATTTTATTCAGAATTTTTTAATTATATAATTTAATTCAGTTTTAATGAATATGAAATCGACAAAATTTTTTTTTAAAATTAAAAAATTAAAAAATTTTTAATTTTTAAAATATTTAAATTATTTGGGTAATGTTTCCTCTTTTAAAGGAGAGAATGCAGGAATTTTTTTATTTTAGTTTATGCTCTTCATTTATCATATCTCAGAAACTAATTATTTTTGTTCGATTTATTTTAAAATAATTAAAAAAAATAAACAATAAAAAACAAATAATTTAATAATAATTTTTTTTTCAAACTTTTCTTAAAAACATTTAATAATTATCATAAATTTTGAAAGAAAATAACAATAAATTTTTTTTTAGGTTATAAATCTTCTGTGTATGGATCAGGTTCACTCTATATATCTGTCCTGAGCGTAAAAATAGTCATATCTCATCTCATCTATCGCCATTATTGCATGATCGAAATCTTCTACACTCAATCCACTATTCCAATACCAATGAAAAAAATGGTTTTTGTCTGCTAAAAACCAAATCAAAATTTTGAATAACACTCTGGAAATAGTTTCCTAAATAACTCCCTTGATTAAAATAAGCCACTTCTTTGGAATTTTCGCAGATGAACTATGAATAACATGTCCTGTCAAATGGCTTTGAAGCCAATCAGAGTTTTTTTTCTCAATTTTTTTTGTGTTTAAAGCTTCTAATTCACTTGAGACAAAATCATTTCCACGAAAGAAACTAGCTGTGCTAATAATTTCATTATGACCTTCAGTTTCATTAATCGTGAACAAACTTTTTTTGTTTTGAATCATTTGTTCAAAAGTATCATTCACGAAATCTCTGCTTTTGTAAAAATCTTCGAAATAAAAACTTAAAAAAAAATGAAGATTTTTTTCTGGAATCAAATCGTCATTATTTTTCTTAAATTCATTTGCTGTAAACCTTGAAATCTTGAGGCACTCGTAAGGGCGCTTAAAGATTTGCTGGATATTCTATTTGGAAGATCTCAGTTGATGACCGTTTTCATAATATCCATTAGAAAATAAATTATTTGATGATCCTTTTCCACTGAGTAAGTTATCAGGATTCAATTTATTTGCAAAGGGATGCGAAAGAACTCAATCAACGGGGATTGGATCTAGATCTATGAAGATAAATCGAGCGATTGGATTTTGGTTTTTTGTTTCTTGGAAATGATTTTGAGGGAATTGTCGTTGACGGAAAAGGGTCAGAAGATTTCAAGTCATGCTCTTCATTCATTAAGGATAAATAGGAAGTTGAATGATTTATTCCACATGATCCTATTCCTGCAACTAAAATTTCTTTCATTTTTTACAATAAGTGAACTAAATTAAAAAAAGCTGGAAACAATTGAAGATATTTTTTCTCTTTATTAAATTTTTTTTTAAAAAACTCAGATGTTTTCATTTTTAGATTTGTTCCCCCAAACAGTCAATTTATATTATCGAGGAGCATTCAAACAGTCCTCAGGAATGGGCATTTTATTTTCCTTAGGTATTTATGGTTTGATTATTTTCTCTTTCATTCAAAGTGATATGTATGCAAAAAAATCACCAATTGTCGTGAGTCAATCTCTCCAAACTGAGGTAACAAGAAAAATACAATTTGATAAGAACAGAATAATTGCATTCAGTGTCAAAGATTTTACAAAAAAGGCCTACATGGATCCTTCAATTTTTGATTTCAAGCTCAGATATTTTCGTAATGCAAGTTATTTTGAATACAAAGAATTCAAACCTTGCTCATTAGAGGATGCTGCATTTAATACTTCCCTTTTTGCTATATTGGATATGAATAATAGTTTTTGTTTAAAAAACAAAAATTTTGATCTTGATGGCTCTTTGGACGAGACCCACCTATCATATATAGCAGTTTCTTTGTTTTTATGCAGTAATTCAACAAGCAATGTCACATGCAAAAGTCAGGAGGAAATTGATGCTTATTTTAATAATTGGTCTGCCTTCAAATTTATTTCGGTTTCTTACCATAATTCACAAACTAATCTTTCTGATTATGAGAATCCTTTCAAATTGATGACTAGGACCGATTATCAATTCATAGACACATCTATCAAAAAGCGAATCATTATTAATTTAAAAACTTCTGATGTTTATACTGATGACGGATGGATTTTCCCTTCAGAAAAAGTTCAATCAGATATAATGTTTGATTCAAAAGAATTTGATTTTCAAATGAGATCTGATAAAACACAGCCTGTCTTTCAAATTCTGTTTTTTGCGAGCAAAGAGGTAGTGAAATCTACGAGAAGATATCAAAAATTACCTGAAATATTAGGATCAATAGCTGGAACAATTCAATTTATAATGATATTTTGCACAATACTGACAAAATTGGCCACATATGTTTCAACATTAAACTATATAACAAATAAATTATATTTTTTCGAAGAGTCAAAATTTAAAAATAATGAAAAAAATCAATCAATGATCAATTCAATTCTGAAAAGTAAATCTGAGATTGAAATTGGATTTCCAAAAAATTTGGTTTCTCCTATGAAAGATCCACCACTTTCAAGCAAAGATCCACCACTATTCAACAAAAAAGATTCACCACTTTCAAACAAAGATTTCCTAATAAAATCTTCAAATGCCCAAATTTCTAAAATTTTAAAACAAGATTCATTTATTTTGGAGCATTTCTCTGAAGAAATTGAAATCCACAAAACCAAAAAAGATGGAATGATGACAACGCAAAAAAATACAATCAAAAGAAGTGATGGAATGAATTTCAATGAAAAGCGGACAAAAGTTTCACATTTGAAACTGTTTCGAAAAAAGAAGAAAATTATTGATTTGATGAAAACAGATAAAAACCCTAAAAATAATTTCGCTATGTCTTATTTTGAATATATCTGGTTTAAATTAGTCCAATTGATTTTTAAAAAAACACCAAAACAACAACTAATTTATAAAGCTGAAAAGGCATTTAAGAATGATATGGATATTGTGAACATAGTGACCAAGCTTCATGATCTAGAAAAATTAAAAATCCTCTTACTTGATGAAGACCAATTAGTTTTATTCAAATATTTAACAAAACCCATCATCACTCCAGATAATGATAAAAATATATTCAATGAAAGATTAAATACTCCCCAAACTAAAATGTCCTCTCTTATAAGTGCTCAAGCTAAGGAAGGCAAACATATTGAAGAATCTTATAAAAAGGTCTTGTGCTATCAAGCATCGAATACTATCAATAAAAGAATGATTGAATTATTAGATGCAAATTTTTGTGGCTGTGCAAATAAATAACTTTTTTATTAAAATTTTTAAAAGATTTTAGTAAAAAAAATAAAGAAAAATAAGAAGATCATTTAAAAATAATTCTTTGAACCTAATAATTTTTTTATTATTTTAGAAAAAAAAAAATTAAAATTTTTATCTAATCAAGACTAAACATATCGTCGAAAAAAGAATAAAAATGACTTTTTTTTATTCAAAACTATTTGTCCAGTATAAGAAATAATAATAATTAAACTATAATTATGAAGTTATTTTTTTAATTATTTCTTTGAAAATTCAAAAAAAAATTTAAGTTTCTTAAAAAAAAAAGAGTATATTCAGCACTGAATTTGATTGAAACATTAAAAAATTAGGCTCACAATTAAAAAATTACCTTTAATCCAGTGGCCTAATGATTTTCGGATTATGTGCATATTCAGACATATTTCGTCTCCCTGTTTCCTTTTATTTCAACGGTGAAGGCAGACGTTCTTCAATGTTGGGTCTTCTGTTTTCATGGGGCATTTATATTTTTTTGATTTATGCATTTTCTCAAAGCGATATTTTTTTTAAAAAATCTCCGATTGTGGTCAGTCAATCGCTTAAAACTCAAAAAACAAACAAAATACAATTTGATGAAAGTAGGTTGATTGCATTTGGTGTAACTGATGGCTTCAAGCGAAAACATATTGATCCATCAATTTTTAATGTCGCCTTCAAATACTATCATAACTCAAGTCATTTTGAATACAAAGAGTTAAAACCTTGTACTTTGAGTGATGTAGCTTTTAATACGACTCTTTACGATCTTATCGATTTGAACAATGCTTTTTGCTTAGTAAACAAAAGTTTCTTTCTCGAGGGAGATTGGGATGAGGGACAAATATCTTATTTGGCAGTTTCTTTGTTTCTTTGCAATAACTTAACAAGCAATGGAACATGCAAAAGTCAAGAGGAAATTGACGCTTTCTTTAATAAATGGTCATCCTTCAAATTTTTTGGAGTTATTTATCACGATTCCCAAATTGATCTTAATGATTATAAAAATCCTTTCAAACTTACCTATAAGTCAGAATTTCAATTCATTGACACATCTATCAAAAAGAGATTCAATATTTTTCTGAAAACTGCTCATGTCCATACTGATGATGGATGGATCTTTCATGAGGACCAAATTCAATCAAATATAATGGCAGATACAAAAGAATTCGATTTCCAAATGAGAACAGATACAACACAGCCGGTTTTTCAAATGCTTTTTTATTCAAGCAGAGAAGTAGTGGATAGCACAAGAAGATATCAAAAATTGCCTGAAATACTGGGATCGATGATTGGGGTTTTTCATTTAACTTTATTTATTTGCTCACTGGTCACAAACTTAGTTATACATGTCTCTACACTCAAACATGTTCTCAACAAATTATATTTCTTCCCTATTATAATAACCAAAAAACGAGATAAGAAGTTAAAAAAAGTTACAATTTCGAGAGAACTTCTTACTCAAAAGAGTTTCAAAACAGAACCAGATGCCATAATTACTGAAATTTTTGTTTCGCAAAAAGTAATTCCTCATATTTTAAAGAAGATTCCAGAAGAAAACAAAATTTTTAAGGAAAATCTTAAAGGAATTAAATTCGAGAAAACTCCAAGGCAAAAAACCTTAAATGAAGATTCTTTTACTTTAGAACATTTTTCTCAAAATGACGTGAAGCCTGATGAAATAAAGAATGAACAAAAAAAAACTGATTATGATAAAAAAGCAGATGAATTCGAAAGAAAAACTAAAAAACTTATGAGCTTGCAAGAAAAAACGGCAATACAAAAAAAAATGAAAGTTTCAGAAATATTCAAAAGAAAAAAAACGCTTCTAAATTCAATGAATCCAGACATAGTCAATGAAAAAAATCTATTAACTCTAAATGTTTTAGAGTATTTCTGGTTCAAATTAAAAAAAATGTTTTGTTGTAAACCCTCGCCTAAATATCAACTAATTGAGAAAGCAGAGAAAGCTTATATAGAAGATATGGATATAATGAACATAATGACAAAACTTCATGATTTAGAAAAATTGAAAATGCTTTTGCTTGATGAAAATCAGTTGATTTTGTTCAAATATTTATCTAAATCAATAATTTATCCAAACAATGATAGCATATTGGATCAAAGTTCATTAACTCCTTCTCAATCAAAAATTTTAACTCTGATAAAATCTCAAAGAAATGCAGGAAATCTCACTGAAGAAGCTTATAAAAAAGTTTTGACTAATATGGAATCAGACAAGGTCAATAGAAGATTGATCGAATTATTTGATGAAAGAGTTTTGAAGGATATTCAAAAATAAATTTTATTAAAGACCACCCATTAACTCTCAAATTAAATAGAGTGAAAAAAAAATTCAAAAAAATTTTTTTTTTAAAAAAGAAAGAATTTTGATAAAAAGCAAAAATTAGGTTTTTGTTTTTTTCTCCCAAAATGTTAAAAAACCTGAAAAAAAACTTATTTCTCTCAAATGGAAAAAAGCTCAAATTCAAAACTAAGAAAATCCCCGATTTTCCCGATTAATTTTGAATCTCAACTAAAAGAATGCATAAACAATAAGAAAACTCCAGCCATAATTCTGACAACTGGATCTTTTTGTCCTATTCATAAAGGCCATATTTATTCTCTATACGATGTAAAAAATTTCCTTGAAGCAAATTTCCATTATAAAGTCCTTTCAATTTACATTTCTCCTTCTAATAACTCTTATGTCTTCCATAAAGCTCGTTCCTTTAAAGAATTTTATTTGACTTTTGATCAAAGATGCAAATTGATCTCCAAAACCTTAGAAACAATGGTTGATAAGAAAGAAATAGATGATGATATGTTCATAATCGATAAATGGGAAGGGGAGCATGAAGAATTCATTGATTCTCCTGATGTTTGGAAGACACTTTTTCTCTATTTTCAAAGTTATTTCAAAGAGAAAAAAATAGAAGAATTCAAAGTGTTTTATTCTGTGGGATCAGATATGATCGTCAGATTAAAATATGATCGATATCGACATAAAGAAATGGCTTTATTGGTCACAGAAAGAAATAGCGATAATAAGCTTAAATATCTGGATGATTACAGAAAAAATTATGATGAGAAAAATTTCAAGGAGATGGAAAAATTGAGTTTATTTTATTTGAGAACAAAGAAAAACTATGGGAAATTCAGTTCGACTTTCTTTAGAAAATGCATTGAAAAAAAAACTGATAAAGAGGAAGACAGATATGAAGATTTAGTTGAAAAGGAAGTGGGAGAGATGATTGAAAGGTTTTATGAGGAAAATAAGAAAAATGAAGGAAAATAAATTTTTAATAAAAAATAAAAAGTAAAAAGCGATGATAAAAAAAAAAAAATTTTGATTCATTTTTTAATTTTTTTTGTGAATTAAAAAAAAAAAGAAATAAATAATTGTAAAAAAAATGATACCCAACCCCATTTTCCAAACATCGCTTCTGGACATCGACTCCTATTTCAAGCAATTAAAGAACTCAATCGTGAATAAAGCTTCTAAATACCCTGAAATTTCGTTTTTTTTCCTTTCAAAAAAAGATTTCATGGAGAAAATCCACAAAACCTTGAAAAAATCGAATAATATTGCAAGTTTATCTTCTTCAATAATTCTTTTCAATGATCCTCTTTTCAAATCACTGAGCCAACTTATGACCACATTATTCAAATCAAACGAAATTTGGACCAATTCCTTTACAAACCCTGAAAGTTTTTCAGAAACTGTGCTTTATTTGCATTTTTTCTTATTTGTTCAAAAGAATTTCCAGTTAGAAATCACCCTTCCTTTGAATAAATTCATCTTATTTCTTCATAATTCGCTGATTTTCACTGGGGTTTTGAATTTTTTAAAAGAAAAACCCTCAACTTTTTTAAAAAATAATGAGATTTTTTGGGATTTTATGGCAATGGTCTTGAATATCGTGGCTTATAAGAAAGAAGAGCTTATTAAGGTCGATTTATTGATACGTTCGATGCTCGAAGACAATAGAAAATATCGTCGATTGCTGAAAAAACACGAAAATCTTCAGGAAAAAAAGATAAAATCACATCGCCCTTTGAAAGTTATCATAGAAAAAAGACTTCTTGATATTTTTCATATGATTTTCGTTGAAAATGCAGTTTTTTTCGAAGAATTCGACATGAAGAAAATATCGCAGTTTTTTGCCAATTCTCTGATAAACTCCTGTATTGTTATTCTTCGAAAAATCTTCGAAGAAATCGATGAAAATAAGGAATTTCACAATATTGAGAAATTACTTTATAAAACCATAGCGATTATTCATGCTTTTTCCAAAAAACCCGAATTTTTCGACAAATTCATTCTAGAAGAAACCAATCAAAAGACCCCTTTAATCAAAAAAGTGCTAATTTTCTTCGAAAAAACCTTGACAAAAAGCGAAAAAAAGCCTTTTTCTGAGAATTCTTTACGAAATTCTGTGATAAATTTAAGCCAAATTTTCGAGATTTTCACAACAGGAGTCCTTACAGGTTGTTTGAAAGAATTTGAAGCTTTTTTCATTGAATTTCTGATAAAATTATTCGATCCAAATACAATAAAAACTGAGATTTTCTCTGTTTTATTTGATAATGAAGAACCAATTCTCTATAATACGATAAAAATCGTGTTTAATATCATTGATAAAGACCTGATAATTTCGAAGATAATCCCGATAATTTTCTTTGAAAAACTCGAGAAAAACACACAAAATACGTTTAAAAACTTCTTCTCTTTTATCAAAAACTTCAGTTTATCAGAAAATCAACAGAATTTCACGAAAATCCTGATAAATTTACTGATGAAAAAAATAGAACTTTCACAAATTATCGTCACTATTGAAGAATTACTACAAATTTTAGAAGAATTGATCTTTTTGCTCGATAAGCAGAAATTCGAAGAAATTAGTGAAGAATTGGCCTTTTTATTAAGCGATTTTCTCTTAAAAAACAACGAGACTTTCTCGAAAAAAGAAGGAAAAACTGATGAAAATATCATGAAAACTTATAAGAAAATCTTTGAAGATGAGAAAGTCTTTATAAAAATCATACAAAGTGAGAATTTCATCAGAAATTTCTTCAATAAAGCAGTTAATGAGATAAATTCAAGAATTTTCTTTGTTTTTCTCGATAAATTTTTCAAATTTGTGCTGATGGAAACGGTTATTGATCCTGCTTTTCGCAATGAATTCTTCAGTACCTTGAATGAATTTCTTAAGAAAATCACTGTACAAGGGGAAGAACCTGATGAATTCCAAGAAAAAATACTGATATTCTTTTGTGTTTTCATTGAAACAATCATTTTTCAAAAACATAGATTCAATACTTTCGAAGAAACCTTTAAAAATCCTGATAATTCCATCTCTTTAGACGTTCTTTTTCACGAAAAAGTTTTTTTTAATATAATTTTTCCATCATTAATGATTTCTATGTGTTTTATTTAGAAATCACCTGAATATTCGATTTATTTCTTGACAACAAAGCATTTTGAAGCATTTTTGGATGTTGCTTTAGAAAATCAGAAGTAAAAAAAAAATTTTTTCTTCTTTTATGATAAAATTTCAGTTTTTTTTATAAAATCAAATTTAACCTTTTTAATTAAAGTTTCCAGACAAAAGAAGTGGTAACCAACATCTTCAAGCTTGCCTACACGATTCTTTCCTCTGACATGGACATCCAATATTATTTCAAAGACAACGACCTCGATCACAAACTCTACCTGATCCTAAACTCCGTTTTTTACACGATTCCTTTTGATGGTTGCGAACTCATGTTCGTTCTTAATCTCTTATTAAATATGGCAACAGGCGGCGAATTCTATTTTCTTATAGAAAAATACCTATTTTGTAAGGATTTTGCAGTATATTCATCAAATTCTTCACAAAAATCCCCTAAAAATACCGAAATCTTCCAACAAAATCAAACATTTCTCGAAGAAAAGTCAAAGAAAAACACTCCAGACACTTTAGACCAAATTTACCTTGAGAATTCTTCACAAAAACTAAAGGAAAAACCCAATTCGAAGCCATTTTTCATCAGATTAATCTCTACTAACATAGAAGATTGGAAATCTCCTATAAATAATGAGCCAGTTTCCTGTTATTTAAGGTCCCCTAATGAAAAAACGGAGAAAAATGAAAAGAATCCTTTTTTTGATAAAAAACAAAAGAATCCTTTTTTTGATAAAAATGAAAAGAATTCTCTTGAAAAAAATGAAAAAAATTGCGATAATGAGAAAAATAAAAAGAATTACGATAAAAATCCAAAAAACTTCAAATTTTCGCAAAAAAGTTTCGAGTATAAAAACCCTGAAAAAATGGAAAATTCCTTGGAAGAATCCCCCGATCATTCTCAAGACCGTCGATCGAAGAAATCCTTGACAATAAGCTTTCCCAAATCCCCTCATTCCCAAATAAATAGTCATCAAAAGCGTCATTCAAACTTAATGGCAACCCATTATGATCGCGATATTCTGATCCATCAGGCTTTAGAGAATTACACCACGAATTTCGCAGATATTTCACGATACATTCGTATAAAAATCCCTTATTTCATTGATATGATCATCAGATTTCTTTATGAAATTCCTGAATTAGATGGTCATTTAAAGCTATTTTATGTAACAGTGCTAAAGAACATTATTGTGGATAACTCTTGTTATAATGCAGCATTTCTTGCAAAGGATTTTGTGATAATGAGGCTTATGCTATGTTTAAGACTGGAGAATGAAGAGGTAATTAGAGAAGAAATATGCCTGATTTTATCACTAATTCTTGCAAATTATATGAATAATCATCATTTATCAGCAATTTTCAATCTTTTGCAATATAAAATGAATTTAAAGGATTTTTGTCAATGTCAATTGAATAAAAACAGAAGGAAAAACACGTCAAAAATACTAGAAAGATCACAAATAGGCGTGCTTTTCTCAGCAGAACTTAGTAGTTATTCAAAAGGATTGAATTGTATTGAAAATTATTATAATTGTTCACAAAATCTGCTGAAACTCTTGTTAAATTTGATCAAAGATACGTCAAAAACAGAAAATTCCCATAAAATCCTCAATTTTTCTGGACAAAATAGCGGAATTATCTTCACTAACATGAGGTTTCCCATCAATGATTTCTCAGTGATTTTAGAGCTTTTCTTTGATAATCTCCTTACAACTGATAAGAGAGAAATGCCGAATATCTATTATGTTCCTCAAAAAAACGAACAAAGTCCTGATAAATCTCCTGAAAAAAGAGGTAGAAATAACCAGAAAAGCTATGGGAAAAAGGAGAAA
>JFJP01045194.1_pt1 | contig 11938 bp, 10 predicted proteins | sample 431651 | NCBI WGS metagenome assembly JFJP01 (sample SAMN02602958, study PRJNA72255) | Microbial mat metagenome, whole genome shotgun sequencing project. | biome: fresh water; feature: sink hole; material: water; isolation source: purple microbial (photo- and chemosynthetic) mats found in... | reverse complement strand
GAAGAGAAGTAAATTACTGGTGCAATCCTGAATATAATACTCGTTGTATCACTGTATACTGCTCCTTTTTTAAATAACCTGATCACATCTTTTATTGGCTGAAACAGGCCGGGGCCAAGTCGTCCCGAAGCAATGCTTTTTGTCCTCAAAACGATGCCCGTAAAAAAGAAGCTGGCAAGAAGTATTAAAAATATGCTTAACATTTTACAAGTTGTTTAAGAAATGTAGTATCGTAGAAATCTTATCTATTATCAATGGCACGCATATAACTGCAGTAATAAATACAATACCATATAAAATATATCGCTGTAACTGTCCATTCTGAAGGAAGAGAAAAAGTTCCGAAATCTTATTCAGCAGTTTAAGTGGCTTGTCAATAAGAAGGCGTTCAATCTTATCGTATGGTTCAGTTTCATACTTTTTCGGGGACGGGAACACTTCACTAACCTCAACCTCCTTCTTCTCTATGTCAAGAAGTGGTTTAACAAGCTTTGAATAGCTGCGGACAAATGAATTGGCAGTATACTGCTGCCTGCTTGTTGCCTGACAGTAACCGCACCCCCAGGTAGTTCCTGATTCGATCTTTCTTCTTGCGTTTATAAATTTTCTGACAAATACTAGTGCAATAACAAGCATAATAAATATGAAGAATAACCAGTTAACTGTCTGAAGTGAATCTATGGCGCCAACTTTTATCAGGTTCAGATTAAAGACAATATGATGAGTAAAAAGATTAACCGGTTTCTGCAAAAGATTTAGAAATACAGATGGGAATAATCCAATTGTTATCATCAATGCTACTGTTAAATACATTGGAAATAGTTGCCAGAAACCGGTCTCGGATGGATTTTCCGGCAGTTGCTCACGCTGATTGCCAAGAAAAACAATGCTGAATGCTTTGGTGAAACATAAAATAGCCAATCCTCCTATCAGTACAAGACCCGAGATAGAAAAGATTATTGCTATCAGGGAAATGAGGCTTGCACTATAAAGCCAGTTATATAAACCTCCAAATATGAGGAATTCGGAAATGAAACCGTTAAGTGGCGGGAGACCGCAGATTGCAATAGCAGCAATAAGGAAAAGCAAAGCGGTCTGTGGCATTCTTTTTATCAACCCTCCCAAACGTTCGATACTAACAGTATGAGCTGCCTGCAAAATATTTCCTGAGCTGTAAAACAGAAGAGACTTAAACAATGAGTGGTTCAGTGTATGCAGCATAGCGCCTGAAAAACCCAGAATTGCCATCCATTTATTGACCGATCCTAGTCCAATACATCCAATTCCTATCCCTATGCCAATTATTCCTATATTCTCAATACTATGATAAGCAAGCAAGCGCTTTAGATCGTGCTGAATTATTGCAAGCATAACGCCATAAATACCTGATATCATAGATATAATGAGTATAATATATCCAATTGTTGTGTAATCAGTTTTTATTAAAAGCAGCATTCTGAGAATTCCATAAATTCCCATTTTTATAGCAACACCTGACATAATACCGGAGATATGCGATGGAGCAGCAGGATGAGCATAAGGAAGCCAGGTATGAAATGGTACAAAGCCTGCTTTAATACCAAACCCTATAAAAAAACAGAGAAAAAGTGCAGTCCCGGCCAAAACTGACTGTTGACTTGTAAAATCAATGATAGCATCGAAACTATATTCGCCGGTTTTAAAAGCAACATAAATAAAACCCAGCATAAGGAAAACAATACTTATGTGTGACTGTACAAGGTAATTAAGACCGGCCCTAATTGTTTCAGACTTATGATGATCAAATATTATAAGTAAAAAGAGAGAAATTGCCATTAGCTCCCAGAATAAGAGAATGATAAAACCATTCTGCACCGAGGCAATCACAAGCATGGAAAAATGGGCAATTAAAAAAGCAATACAATGAAGTGTTATCTCGCTTTTCCTGTTTTGGTATGGCTTCATATAATTAAAACCATAAATTGCGCCGGTCACAAAAGTGAAATTGATCAGGACAATAAACCATCCCGAGAGAGCATCAACAACCACTGGTACTTTACCAAAGAGAAATGTTCCCGATAAAACTATTTCGTAACTTTTGCCCAGAAGTGCTCTCATTCCAACAAAACTGCTGATGAAAGCAACCACCAATACAGTAGCCAGAGTAATTATTCCTTTGCTTTTAGTATTTACAAACAGAATGACAACTATTGCTGATAATAATATGGCAGGTAAAATATTAATCAATGCCAGATATTTAATACTGTTCCCAACAATATAACAAGAATAAACACAATCCCATAAATTATATAAGCCTGTATCTTTCCATTCTGAATAAACTGAAAGATATTCATAAACCTTGTCATCAGATTGAGAAGGGGATCAATAAGCTTATTTTCAATAATATCGAGATAAAAAGAACGGTACTTACGTGAAGAAGGAAATGTATCGTCTTTCCCAATTTCGGAATATCCCTTTTTCTCAATCAAAATAAAGTTTAATATTTTGCCAAATGATTTGGAAAACGATTTGCCGGTATATTGCATCCGGGTATTTGGAGCTATGTAACCACAGCCCCATGTTGAAGAATATTTCGCTTCAGTCTTCCTGATCAGAATCCATCTTGAAACAAATACCAATACTACTACCCCAACAAATACAACCGAAGCCATGCTAATGCTTCTGACAATATCAATGTACCAGTTCAGATCAGCAATATCAAGAGTTAACAGAGGGAAAAAACTCTCAGAAAATATTGTACCAAGCAGGGAAATAACTATGCCGGGGAAAAAAGCAATAAAAAGCATAGCGACAACTATCATATATTGAGGCGCTAACATCATGCCAGACACTTCAACCGGATTATGTTCAGTTTTTTGCCGTGGAGACCCCAGAAATATAGTGCCAAATGTTTTTGTGAAAGTAAGAAGTGAAATTCCTCCGATTAAGCTCATCCCGGCAAAGGTCAGTATCATCAAGGTAATCTGAGCAATACCTGCAGAGTTTATCCCTTTAAGAATTCCGCAATAGATTAGAAACTCAGATATAAATCCGTTTAATGGAGGGATGCCACCAATTGCAATTGCTCCTATAATGAAGAGTGTTGCTGTTGCGGGCATTTTTTTTAACAATCCCCCCAGTTTATCCATATCTCTTGTATGTGTCTGCCGGTAAACAGAACCTGCCGAATAAAAAAGAAGCGACTTGAATAATGAATGGTTAAGAACATGCAGCAAAGCTCCACCAAAACCAAGAAAGCCCAGCATGCTCTGATTTTTGGCTATACCAATTAATCCGAGGCCAATTCCAATTCCAATAATTCCTATATTCTCGATAGTGCAATAGGCAAGCATTTTCTTAAAATCCCGGTGAACTGCGGCATTCATTATACCAAACAGACCAGTAAGTAATGAGAGAGTTATAATAATCTCGCCAAGTATAAGATAATCAGCTTTAAGGCTTATGACAATCCTGAAAATACCGTATATGCCCATCTTAACGATAACACCCGACATAACTCCTGAGATATGTGAAGGGGCGGCCGGGTGAGCCTGTGGGAGCCAGGTATGCAGTCCGATGAAGCCTGCCTTGAGTCCGAAACCAGCAAAGAATATCAGAAATAGCCAGATATTAACATTTGCGCCAAAGAACTGATCAATTCCTTTAAAGTCGAATGTCCCGGTCTTAAAATATACCCAGATAAACGCCACTGTTAAAAGAGCAACACTCAGATGCATCTGAACAAGATAATTAATCCCGGCTTTGAGTACTTTTGGATTTGTATAATCAAACATCACCAGGAGTAACGATGACAGTGACATTATTTCCCAGGCAACAATAAACGCAACGCTATGCTGAACAATTGTTACAATCAGCATTGAGGACTGGAAAATAAGAAACATTATCCAGTGAAAAGTAATGAGCGATGGCTGAGCTGAAGAGGATGTAAGGTAACCTGAACCGTACAACACACCCGTAAATGAAGTAAAATTGATGATTATGATGAACCATGCTGACAGGGCATCTATCCTTAGAGGAATATCACCAAAAAAAACACCTCCGTTTATTATGAATTCAATTTCACCTGTTGTGAAACTTAAATAAGCTAAAACACTGGTTATCAATGCAATCAAAAACACTACTGCAATACTTATAACCGGCTTGATCTTCACAGGAACGAAAGGAAGTATGATTATTCCTGCCAAAAAGATAAACGAATATGCTTTAAAAAGAAGACCAATTAATTCATAACCCTCAGAAACCATCATTCTTTAATTAGTTCATCACCCTGTTTTAAACAGGATGCAAAGTAAAGAAAAAAACGTTTATCGCAAGATTAAGAATAGAATATAAATTTTGACAGATATCAACAGATGAACTGTTTATTGCATGACCTTATTCAATCACAGCCAGTTTGTTTGTAACAGTCTTTGGATTTCAAAAAGAAATGTGTTTAAAAGCTATAAAGGTAGAATTTATTAAAAAAAGGCTGTCACCTTATAATGACAGCCTCAGCTTATAAAAACTACCTGAAAAAATCCTGATAACTATGTATTGCTAACTGTTGACTCACCTTTATCCTTACTCCTCTTTGAAAACTTTGTCACAATATCTTTTATAATGCTTCCTCCCAGGTAACCAAATGCCAGTCCCCATATTGTGCTCAGATACCATACAGACTTAATTGGACAGGTCCCTGATAGACAACCTACAAACTTCCAGTAAAGGAATCCTCCAATAGCTCCGGCGATTGAGAATAATATTATAAAGAGGTGTTTTGAAATAAGTTTTATCATATCAATAATTTGAAGCAAAAATAGTGACAATGCAGGATTAAGTGTGTGACTTAAGTCACAGAGGCAATTATTTCCCGACCAGACTTGAATAATCTATTGAATTTCTTTCTGTTCTGACCAGGTTACTAATTTCGAGGTTCCTCAGAAGGCGTGTTATTACTTCGCGTGAGGAGTTAAGCTGGATGGCAATATCCTGATGTGTTCCGGTGAAGAGAGTTTTTCCGGTTGATTTATATCGCTCTTCAAAAAACCGAATGAGTCGCTCATCAAGTTTCAAAAAGGCAATTGAATCGATTGTGTCAAGTAATTCTTCAAATCGATGCCGGTACGAGTTCATCATAAACTCCTTCCATGTTCTGTATTCTGACATCCATTTCTCTGGTTTATCTACGGGTATGGTAACTATGACAGAATCCTCTTCGGCAACTAACAAGATCTCGTTGCCATTTTCTGAAAGCCTTACCACTCTCAGGCAACCCCTGAGCACCATTGGAAATGATTTTATATAATCGCCCTCTCCAAGAATACTTTGCTCTACGCTGAGTTCTGTCAGAGTAGATATTGATTCTATTTCGGCCAACAGCTTCTTTTCCAGGAATGGAAATGACTCTTTTAATAATTCAAGTTTATCCATTACAATTTCCAATAATTAAGTCAAATCTAATCTGTTCAGTATTGAACCATATAATCCGGTAACCTTTTTGCTCTCAGTCTCCCAGTTGATGCTCTCAGAAGCAATAACTGCATTTGCTTTCATCTCACCCATCAGCATCTTGTTATTTTTCAGATCAGTAAGAGCCGTGGATATATTCTCCGAAGTAACACATGTAATTGTCATTCCGCATCTGTATTCGCTGATAATTCTGCCCGTCTCAGGCATATCACTGGCAATCACCGGTATCCCGGCAGATATATAGTCAAAAAGTTTGTTTGGAAGAGAGTACCTGTAATTAAGATTTGTGTCCTTCTCGAGGCACATTCCTGCATCTGCCGATTTGGTATATCTCATAAGTGTATTCCAGGAGACAGGTGGAATAAGCCTTACCTTCTGACTGATTTTTAACTCCTTAACCTGTTCTTGTAAACGAGGAACAACATCCCCTGTTCCAACGATAAGAAGAGTCACTCCCGGTGTATTTCTGACCGCGTCAATCAGCTCCTCTGCTCCTTTGTCAATATTAATTCCGGCTCCCTGAAGTATTATAAGAAGATCGTTTTCAGGCACATCCAACTCTGCTCTTGTAAAAGGAATGATATGATTTGTTTTTTTTGCGGCATTTCGCACCACAATAGGTCGTATTTTATACAACCTGAAATACTCATCGGCAATTGGGTCACTTACAGTTATAACATTTACTAGTTTTGGAAAAACAGCCTTCTCAATAACTGTCCAGACCCATTTAACAAATCGTCTGTTCACTAATTCAGGAACGTTTGTAAAATACTCATGGGAATCATAAACAAGAGGAATTCCTTTAAGTCTGGAAACCAGGTAATTTGGCAACAAGGTATCAAGATCATTTGACACCAGCAGATCATATTTATGAAAGACCAGGTAAAAAAATAACCTGATGTTAAAAAACATATAGAACAGAAAACCTCTTTTAAATAACATCCTGAACCTTATGGTTCTGAAAGGAACCGTTTTGTTGTTTGCACAATTATCTGTTTTTCTTCCAACAATTGTAATATCACAGTTTAAACTACCAACAGTTTCAGCCATTTTAAGAACACGCTGATCAAAACAGATTCCGTTTATAACAGAAAATACGACTCTTGTTTTTTGAAAAGATGATGGCATAAAGCAAAAGTACATAAATTATATTATACTGGGTGCTGGGTGCTGTTGTTCTGAGTTTAGTGTTCTGTGTTCTGTGTTCTGTGTTCTGTGTTCTGTGTTCTGTGTTCTGTGTTCTGTGCCTACCCAGAACCCTGAACATTGAACCCTGAACCTTGTTACCAATTACCAATTGGGTCTAATTTTCTACCTTTACAAAAAATTGCGGATGATAATCAGATATAACACTTCGCTGAAGAAATATAATACTTTCGGACTGGACCATCGTGCAGATTGCCTGATAAGTATCAGGAGCAACAAAGATGCCATTGCGCTTTTCAGTGGCAGCAAATCATTTAAAAAACCGCTTCTCATACTGGGCAGTGGCAGCAATATCCTTTTCACAAGTGATTTTAAAGGCACCATTATTCATCCTGATCTGAGAGGGATAAAGATTGAAAACGAGGAAGACAATACTGTGCTTATTTCAGCAGGGGCAGGTGTTGAGTGGGATAAACTTGTTGGCTGGTGTGTTGAAAAGGGATTTTCCGGGTTGGAAAATCTTTCTCTTATTCCCGGAAGAGTTGGCGCCAGTCCTGTCCAGAATATCGGAGCTTATGGTGTTGAAGTCAAAGATACAATTGAAAAGGTAAAGACTATCTCCACCATTGACGGATCAGTCAGAATCTTCACAAACTCAGAATGTGAATTCGGCTACCGCAGCAGCATTTTCAAGACAAGCCTCAAGGGCAGGTATATGGTTACCAGGGTATATTACAGACTGAATACCTGTTTATTACCTAAGCTGAATTATGGCATACTGAAGGAGGAGGTAAATAAGCTGGGAGGCGAAACACTACTAAACATCAGAAATGCAGTTATAAATATAAGAAGATCTAAATTACCCGATCCTGATATTATCGGCAATGCAGGAAGTTTTTTTAAAAACCCTGTGGTAGCTCGTGATATTGCTGTACAACTTAAAGAAAAATATCAACAAATGCCATCATACGATAATGATTCAGGAGAGATCAAGCTTGCTGCCGGCTGGCTCATCGAGCAATGCGGATGGAAAGGGAAAAGGTTTGGTGATGCAGGAGTGCATGAGCAACAGGCGCTTGTACTGGTTAATTATGGAAATGCAACTGGCCGGGAGATCTTAAAACTATCCGAGTCCATTAGAGTCAGCGTCCTGGAAAAATTTGGAATAAACCTTGAAAGAGAAGCAGAAGTAATTGGATCTACTTGAATATCTTTCTCTTATTCAGTTCTCTCTGGTATATTGCAGCATAATGGTTATGCTCGGAGAGAGTCCTTGAGAAGTTGTGGTATCCCGAAAAATCAGCCCGTGCTGCAAAATACATATAGTCATGTTTTTCAGCATTCAATACTGCATCGATACCTGCAATTGAAGGGCAGCCTATCGGACCAGGAGGAAATCCTCTGTGCCGGTATGTATTATAAGGCGAGTCAATAAGCAGGTGCTTATGAAGAACCCTTGTTATGGTAAAATCATTCAGTGCAAATTTTATTGTCGGACAGGCCTGCAGGGCAATTCCTCTTTTTAAACGGTTCAGATAAACACCGGCGAGCCTGGGTTTCTCATCGGCCTTAACTACTTCATCATCAATTATTGATGCAATAATTGCAACCTCAAGCGGATCAAGTCCCTTTTCTTCTGCTTTTGCCATCCGAGTGGTATTCCAGAATATCCTGTACTCCTTAAGCATTCTTGCATAGAGCTCCTGAACATCAGTGTCCCAGTAAAACTCGTAAGTGTCAGGAATAAAAAGTGCAATAATGTTTTCCTTCGTAAAACCATCAGTTTTATAATTACTATCATCCTGAAGATAGTTCATGATAGCTACAGAGTCTACCTCCAGTTGCCTGCCAAACTTTCCAGCTATCTGGTTTAATGTACGAACATTATTGAAAGTGATCTTTACAGGGGACTGGCGTCCTGACCTCAGGAAATTAACAAGTGCAATATAACTTAAATCCTTATTAATGACATATCTTCCAGGCTTGATGAGCGAAGGGTAACTCTTCTTCTTTGCAACCCAGTCAAGTACGTTAATATTATTAATTCCCAGATTCTTTCCCAGGGTATCGAGCACCTGTTCATATGATGAGCCTGATGGTATGTATATTATTTTATGCTCAACACCTACTTTGACGGAAATGCCAAACAACACTCTGAATATTAATAGAATAATAATCAGGAATATCATTCCTGCACCTGCTGAAAAAAGTAATATCTTCCGGTTTCTCATATCTCTTTACAAGAGTACAAATGTACTTAATATGATACAAGTGACAAAAAAAATCAAATTCTGCAATTGTGAGGTCCGGTGAGTTTACAGCGACTTTTTAATTTCTATTGGAAAAGGTGTTTTTTGAAGGGTATTGTATGCCCGCATTTTTTAATAAATTTGTGGTAATAGAATATCAAACTAATATATGATGAAAATGTCAACATCAATGCTATTGATCCTTATTGGAATAGGGATTTTTACCGGTGTTATGGCTGGAATGCTGGGTATTGGAGGTGCAGTAGTTATGATACCTGCACTCGTTTTTCTACTAGGCTTCAGCCAGCACATGGCACAGGGAACCAGCCTTGCAGTTATGCTTCCTCCTATTGGAATAATTGCGGCTTACAACTATTACAAAGCCGGACAGGTAGACATAAAAATTGCCCTGATTCTTGCGGCCACGTTCCTGATTGGTTCCTACTTCGGATCAAAATGGGCCATAAATTTACCGCAACCGGTTCTGAAGAAAATTTTCGGTGTTCTTTTACTTCTTGTTGCAGCAAAAATGTTATTAACAAAATAGAGGCTTCCCCAGGGAGCCTCTATTTTGCTAATATATGCCAGATATCTGATCAGAACATTAAGCCAAGACTAAACAGGAAGGCATTTGGACGATCATCAAGGTTGAATGTAGTACCTGCGAGGTTCTCAATCTGATTCTGGTACTTTCTGAGGCTGCCTTCATATCTCAGATCGATTGTAAGTGTTTTCAGAATATCGAGGCCAACACCTGCCTGGTATCCGATAGACATTCTGCTGTACATACTTTCAAAATCAGGATGATCAATTAGCTCTTTCGGCGAATTTATCAGAAGTGAAGCAGCCGGACCAGCATTCAAGCGAACCGGGCCAAGTTTAAAACCAACCATAACAGGTATATCTAGCTTATTAAAATTCTGTTTCACAATAGTCGCTGCAGTGGTCTGTACATTTGTTACAGTATACTCATTTGTACGTGTTGCAAAAAGAAGTTCCGGCTGTATATAAATTCCGAGAACCGTCAGACGTAAGAATGCACCTCCATGAAAGCCATATTTTGCCTCTTCCAGAGCATCCACTGTATAGGAAGTACTCCCTGAGGTAACCGTTTTCAGTGTTTCCATTGTAAGACCAGTTGTACTTGCACCAGCTTTTATTCCAAATTTTAATTGGGAAAAAGCCGGAACTGAGATAATGAGGACTAAAGCTATCACTAATAATTTTTTCATCTTCGTTCAGGTTTAAAATTTATAAATCAAATAATAAGATAATAATCACACTAAATAATACTTCAATATAACGGAAATAAAGAATAAAAGGTTGCAACAATTAAGAATATTTAAAGATACACGCATTAAAACGGTATTTCTCAGGACTTATTTTGAAGTAAGTTCTTCAAAAATAACTTTTTTCATTGCATCAAATTCTTCCCTGTCGAATAACCTTGTAAGAAATATTATCTTCCCTGCGCGGTCAATTATTACATTTCTGGTAACTCCACCTTCCTTTAAGGCAAACAAACCGAAGATTTCGGCTCCCGGATCAAGCGCAAGAGGATAAGTAACAGCCATATTCTTTTGAAATGACAATACCTTATCAACCGGTTCATCGCGGTCAATACCTATTACAACCAGGTCATCATTAGTCCTTTTCTGCCATATCTCCTTTTCTATAAAAGGCATCTCTTTTCTGCACACACTGCACCAGCTTGCAGTGAACTGGAGCATTACAACCTTGCCTTTCAACTCCGATAATCTGTAGCTTTTTCCTCCGGCTTCCTGTACAACAAAATCAGGGGCAGAGTCTCCAACCTTAACCAGGTAGTCATTTTCATATACTTTCTTTTCCTGACCGACAGAAATTGAACAGGAAAGAACTATCATAGCTGCTAACATTACAGGTATCTTCATAATGACAAGTTTAAAATCTTTTTCAAAGATAGAATGTTAAAACAAATAGCCACAAATAATTATCTTAGTAAAATAAAGAACCATAATAATTAATCGTAATTTCATTTAGATGAAGAAGTATCTCTGCTTAGCAATTGTTCTGAGTTTTCTGACATTGTCTTTCTCCCGGGGTCAGTCTGTTCCGATAGATAAAGGGTTACAGGCAATAAGTCAGGATGTAATAAAGGCACAGCTTTGTTTTCTTGCCTCAGACTGGACAGAGGGCCGCAGAGCCGGAGAAAAAGGCGAATATATTGCATCGGACTATATAGCCAGCATGCTACAGTTATATGGTGTAAAGCCTGGAGGGGATTATATAAGAAGAATTGATAGAACAAGTGGACTGTCAGTATCAGAAAGAACATATTTTCAGAATTTTGTTCTGCTCAAAACAACTATTGGAGAAGAGCAGATTCTGAAGCTAAAGTCCGTTGAAGGAAATACAACAGAAATTACCAGCTTTACCAATGGAATTGATTTCTCAACCAGGCTGTCAACCAGTGAAATTGACATTGAGGCGCCAATTGTATTTGCGGGATATGGATTTGTGAGCGACAAGCTGAAATTCAACGATCTTGATAAAATTGATATAAATGGAAAACTGATACTTAAAATATCGGGGTTACCCAAATTTGCATCAGATAAGCTGACACAGGATGAGAGAGTTGCCGCAGCCAGGGAATTTGAAAACTATGCTGTTTCACACGGAGCTGCAGGAATCGTTGAGTTCAATCCGGAAGAAACTGTCGTTAACACTCATACTCACAGCACATTATTCAACATGTCGCCTTCAGAATATCGTCCTCGGCCGGCACTAACAAATACCCTCTGGTCCATACCCGGGAAAAACAATCCTGATAATCTTATAAAAATAACAGTCTCGGTAAAAGCAGCAAATGAGATTATTAAAGGAACAGGTATGTCAATAGATGATTATATGAAGAAGGCTGACAAAGGCTCGCCCTATACTTTTACCGGGATACATGGGAAATCGGTCCATTTAAAATCGACACGAAATCATAGTCTGGTAAGGGTCAGAAATGTAGTTGGGATAATTGAAGGAAATGAAGCCGGAGAGGTTATTGTTATGGGGGCACATTATGACCACATGGGTAACAATGATGGCTATATCTGGAATGGTGC
>JFJP01041591.1_pt1 | contig 11938 bp, 6 predicted proteins | sample 431651 | NCBI WGS metagenome assembly JFJP01 (sample SAMN02602958, study PRJNA72255) | Microbial mat metagenome, whole genome shotgun sequencing project. | biome: fresh water; feature: sink hole; material: water; isolation source: purple microbial (photo- and chemosynthetic) mats found in... | reverse complement strand
ACGCAAAGGAATTCGAGCGCTTGCAAGCTTTGTGGATTTTAAGCTCCGCCATTCGTACCGACGACGACGAAACCAACATAGCGCTGAAGCGATTCAGGAAGCGTGTGGCAAAGCCTGAAACTCCCATTTATATGCTCATTTTGAGCAAAGTTCCCACATTTGTAAGATATGCGGCAGTAGTGCTGCTGGCTGTAAGCATCACGCTTTGGTTTTCAGAAAAAGAAATAGTAGACCCGGGCTTAGCGGGATTATATTTCGAAACTTACGTACCCATCAAGCAAAAAAGCCAGATAACCCTGCCCGATGGCACCAAAATTTGGCTCAATTCCGATACCCGCATACGCTACGCTGCCAATTTCGGGCAAGAAGAAATTCGCGAAGTTTTCTTGTCAGGAGAAGCGTATTTTGAAGTGGCCAAAAACCCGGATCAACCTTTTTATGTGCATACCGACAAACTGGACGTGAATGTAACCGGAACCATTTTCAACCTGCGTTGCTATCCCGATGACGAAAATGTAGAAACCGCGCTGGTGGAAGGCAAGGTAATATTGGTAAATGTAGAAGGAAACGAAGACGAGGAGTACGAACTGAAACCCAACCAAAGGGCGGTATTCAGAAAATCGGCACAAAACGTGAAAATAGAGAACCTGAAAACAGGAAAGGATGATATGCCGCTCCCCGGCAAGAATGTGAGCAAAGACTTAAGCCAGCATATAGAAGCCATAGTATCGTGGAAAGATGAGAAACTGGTATTCGAAAACGAACCATTTCCCATGCTTGTAACCAGACTTGAACGTTGGTTCAACGTAAAGATTTCGGTAATGGATGAAGAACTGAAAAAAAGCCACTATACCGGAAAATTTATCAACAACGAAACCCTCGAACAGGTATTGAATGTGATAGGAGAAACTGCTGAAGTGAAAATTGAACAAAAAAACAATGAAATAACTATAAAACCTTTTAATCAGAAACGCATGAAACACAACTGACACCAACCGCATTTTAATTCCGGAACAATTTACTGAAAATTGAAATTGCCGAAGAATGTTAGGGCCATTCCCCGGCAAAGTTCAATAAATAAATAACAGGAGGTACATCAAATTCCGTCTGATCGTGATCCTCATGTCTAACCATTAAACATTAACAAAAATATGGAAAAAGATAAGAATGTCAAAATTCGAAAAATTAAAAAGTTATTCATGATTATGAAACTAATAACGGCCCTGCTGCTGATAGGTACTTTGCAGATCTCTGCCAACACATTTTCGCAGGATGTGAGGCTTAGCCTGAACATGAAAGACGGATCTCTGGCCGAGTTTTTTAAGGAGGTAGAACTGAAGACCAATTACAGCATTTTTTACAAAAATGAATTACTCGATTTGTCGCAAAAACTTCAGATAGTAGTGAAGGATGCTCCATTGGCTGAGGTACTTACCAAAGCCCTGGCAGGACAAAACGCATCGTTCAAAATAATAGACAAAGTAATAGTGATTACCCCAAAAACTGTAGAGCAACTCACGCTTACAGGAAAAGTGATAGACAAGGAACAAGGGCAACCGCTCCCGGGCGTTAGCATCATGATACAAGAAACCAAAGAGGGCACCATCACGGATCTCGATGGCAACTATACACTCAAGCTACCTAGTACCGATGTCACCGTTGTATTTTCATTCATAGGATACAAACCGCAAACAATAGCACTTGCCGGAAAAACCACCCTCAATGTGACAATGGAAGAAGAAACCAAAGGCCTTGAAGAGGTAGTGGTAGTTGGATATGGCGCACAAAACAAGAAACTCATCACCGGATCGATAGGTTCGGTAAATATGGCCGACAATAAACTGGCGCCTAACCAAATGCTTGCTTCATCGTTGCAAGGTAAAACTGCTGGCGTACTCATAAACCAGAACTCAGGTACACCTGGTGGCGGTATATCGGTACGCATACGTGGCAACAGCTCAGTGACTGCCGGAAATACCCCATTGTATGTGATAGATGGTATACCCGTGACCACAGGCGACTACTCGCAGGTGAGTTTCAGCGGACAGGGCATCAACGCACTTTCAGACTTAAATCCGAACGAAATTGAATCCATCTCCATCCTGCGCGATGCTGCTGCTACCTCTATATACGGCGCACGTGGCTCAAACGGTGTTGTGCTCATCACCACCAAAAAAGGCATTAGCGATAAAACCCGGGTAGAATTCAGCGCATACACTGGCCTGCAAAGTCAGATAAAACCATTTGAAGTACTCAATGCACGTCAGTTCAAAGAATTCAAAAACGAGCTGGTAGTATCGGAAGGCGGTCTACCCATTTATTCACAAGAAAATATTGACAAAAACGAGGTAGATGTAGATTGGCTTGACCAAATTTTGCGTGTTGCCCCCATTTCTAATTACGATATATCAGTAAGTGGGGGTAATGCCAAAACCAAGGTTTTCGTGGCAGGAACCATTTTCAACCAAGATGGTATTGTGCTGGGAACTTCTTACAAACGTTACAATGGAAGGGTAAACCTGGATCATGCGGTAAACGATAAACTAAAATTCACAACCAAATACGCACTTAGTTTTTCAAAAAATAAACGAGTAGAAGGCGACCAGTCGCTCAACGGGCCACTGCCCAATGCCATGACGCTGCCTTCTATATACCCCATATACCGTGCCGATGGCAGCTACGATGAGAGTGGCCCATACGCCAACCCTGTAGCCATAGCCACAGAAGCTAGCAACGAAGCCAACAGCTACAGAAATATCACCGACTTGGCAGGCGAGTATATCATAGTACCGGGCTTAGTTTTCAAAACCAAATTGGGGATTGACTACCTGAACCTCAATGAGCACAGCTACGACCCCGTAAGCACACGCCAAGGCGCTCGCTACAAAGGTGCCGGTATTGAATCTAACTCAAATGTTCTCAATATCATACACAGCGATTTGCTTACTTATACCAAATCGTTTGCAAATACTCATAATCTGGATGTATTGCTCGGCTTTAGTATGGAAAACTACCGCAGGGTATCTGACTTTATACGTGGTTCCGATTTTCCAAGCGAAGAATTTGAATACTTGGTTTCGGCTTCTACTATCACTTCGGCACAGGTGAGACTCACCGAGCGCAGACTCAATTCTTATTTCACCTCGGTAAACTACAACTACAAGTATAAATACCTCTTTACTTTCAATGCCCGATACGATGGTTCATCCAAATTTGGTGAAAACAATAAATATGGCTTTTTCCCTTCTGCATCGTTGGGCTGGAGAGTGAGCGAGGAAGAATTCCTGAAAGGCGTCAAAAGCATTTCCGACCTCAAATTCAGGGTAAGCTATGGCCTCTCGGGCAACGACCAGATACCGGACTTCAGATCATTGGCTCTGTATGCAGGTGGCGGAAACTACTTGGGCGAATCGGGTATCATACCCCTCCAGTTGCCTAACCCCGACCTCAAATGGGAATCTACCAGCCAGTTTGATGCCGGTTTCGACCTTGGCCTCTTTGAAGATCGCATTACACTGAGCGTGGATGTGTACATGAAAAAGACAACCGATATGTTACTCTCACGCCCTATTTCTCTCACATCGGGCTATAGCAGCATCACCTCCAATATGGGCGAGCTATCAAACAAGGGGATTGAGTTTATTCTCAACACCATCAATATTCAGCGTACTTTCAGTTGGTCTACCACCCTCAATTTTTCGGCCAACCGCAACGAGGTGCTGAAATTGTATAACCACCAGCCTATTGACAATGTGGGCCGTGGCAGCAACCGAGTAGAAGAAGGTGAGCCAATCGGTATTTTTTATGGTTACTTGTCGCTGGGTGTAGACCCCTCAACAGGCGACCTCAGGTTTAAAGATGTGAGTGGCGATGGACAAATAACCTCTGCCGACCGAACCAAAATTGGTGATCCGAATCCACTTTTCACCGGAGGTCTTACCAACAACCTTGGCTACAAAGGCTTTTCTCTCAATTTCTTCATTCAGTACTCATACGGCAACGATATTTTCAATGGAACCCGCCGCTATACAGAGTCGCTGGGATTAACCCCCGACAACCAAAGCATAGCAGTACTCGACCGTTGGAAAAATCCGGGCGACCGTGCCACCATGCCGCGTGCCACTTCTACCGACCCAAATGGCAACAACCGAATTTCTTCCAGATTTATAGAAGATGGCTCGTACCTAAGACTCAAAAATGTGTCGCTGAGCTACAGCTTCAGACCCGAAACCATAAAACGAATGAGAATTAGTTCGCTCAGAGTATACTGTACCGTTCAGAACCTCTACACTTTTACCAAATACACAGGTATGGACCCCGAAGTAAACTATGCCGGCGACAGCAACCTGATCATGGGTACCGATTTCTTTACCTACCCACAAGCCCGCACAGTAACCTTTGGCGTAAATATGGGAATCTGACAGTATAATATGAATTAACTCAAATTTTCAGAAAATGAATACTTTAAAATATATAAGCCTTATACTCACATTTTCGCTGCTCATGGCTTGCGAAATGAATGAGATAACCCCCACAGAGTATGTTGCTGCCGACGAAGCCATCACCAACGCCAATGGAGTAAAAAAAGCTGTGGTTGGCTGCTACGATGCACTGCAGTCGCAATCGTATTATGGCCGGAATATGATCATAGTACCCGACCTGGTAGCCGACAACCTGAAAGAGTCTGGTACATTACAAGAATATGTAGAAATAGACAACAACCGAATGTTAGCCGACAATGCTACAGTGCTTGGCATATGGTCGAGCCTGTACGATGCTATCAACCGTGCCAATATTGTTCTGTTTTACGTACCCAAAGTAAACGATATGGCCGACGATTTGAAAAACAATTATTTGGGTGAAATGCGTTTCTTACGTGCATTGCATTATTTCAATTTGGTACGTTTGTTTGGCAAAGTGCCACTCAGACTTACTCCCGCTTTCAACCCCACCGATGCCAACAACATCAAGCGCAACGATGTGAGTGAGGTGTATGCAGCCATCATAGACGATTTGCTTTTTGCCGAAGCCAATATAAACAATACGGTACGAGGCCGCGCTACCAAACAAAGTGCCACCGCGCTGCTGGCCAAAGTGTACCTTACTACCGGACAATACGACTTAGCAAAACAAAAAGCGGCTGCCGTAATTGCACAATTCCCCCTGGAAAGCAATTATAGCAATCTATTCAGCACCGAAGACCCTGCCGAAGTGATATGGTCGGTGAAATTCAATGCACAAGACGGAAACCGCCTGGCGCTGTATTTTGCACCAACCGGTATGGGAGGCAGAAACGAAGTGGTACCTACCAATGAGCTGAATGCAGCCTTCGAAAGTGGCGATTTGCGCAAAAATGTATCTATTGCCTCCGAAAATTATGTACTGAAATACAAAGACATAGCCACCGGAACCGACAAGGTGATAGTATTGCGAAACGGAGAAATGTATCTGATACGCGCTGAAGCCGAATTAAGACTAGCATCGCCAGATTTGTCACTTGCAACTGCAGACATAAATGCCATACGCGCTCGTGCAGGTCTGGCAGCCACTGCCGCTTCTACCAAAGACGATTTGTTGCTGGCTGTGGAAAAAGAACGACGTGTGGAATTGGCATTTGAAGCCCAGCGTTGGTTCGACCTGGTGCGCACCAACAGGATAACAGCCTACTTACCTAGCGTTACTGCCAACCAGATACTTTTCCCCATTCCACTTTCCGAAGTTCAGGCCAGTGGATTGGAACAAAATACAGGTTACTAATTTTCATTTTTTACTAATATAAATATCCTAACAATTATGTCAACACTAAAAAGAAATCTTTGGATACTGGTGCTTGCACTATCTACTTTTATTGCTGCTTGTGATAAGTCGGAAGACGAACCAATACCCAGCACCGTAGCTAAATTTACTTTCACAGCTACTAATACTCAGACAGCCCCTTGCGTGGTTACATTTACAAACCAAAGCATAGAGGCTACCAATTATGCATGGGAATTTGGCGATGGCCGCACTTCTACTGATAAAGATCCTGTGATGAGCTTTGCAACTCCTGGTACTTTCAAAGTAAAACTGGTGGCAACCAACAGCAAGAATACCGACATTATGACCAATACCAGCACTGTTACTGTTGATCTGGTTATTGCAGACCCAAATGCCGGAAAATCGCGGGTATTGTATTTTGGCGACCGCGCTACAGGCAAAGTTCACAAAGTGATTCTCAACGGACAAACACCTACTATACAAAATGTAAGCTCAGGCGGAATTGGCAAACCTTATGGTATAGCCATAGATGAAACCAATCGCAAAATTTATGTGGGTGATAATGTAAACTTTAAAATTTATCGTTACGATTTTGATGGCACAAACCAGACTTCTATCTGGGATGGCTCTTCAGATGCAACTATCGATGGTCCGTATGGTTTGGCTATTGCCGAAGGTAAATTGTATTTTACCTCCAATAAAGGTATACATATGGTAAATTTCGATGGTACCGGCCATAGTGTTGCTATACCTACTGTTTCTACCACTGCACCTGAATTCCCTTTAGGTCTGGCTTACAATCCTAAAGACAAAAAATTCTATTTCACCAACGATAAACTCGATTTTACAGGTGGTGTATGGAGTGTAAAAATGGATGGTACAGGTTTTACCAAACTTGTAGATGGCGTAGATGGTACTGCCATTGCACTTGATACTACAGGTACAGGTAAAATATATTTTGCCGATTATGGTATTGGTATCAAACGTTGCGACATGAGCGGAGCCAATCCTACCAAAATTGGAGATGTTGGTGCTAAGGCAACTTGGGGAATAGCTGTAGATGCTTATGCCAAAAAAGTATATTGGTCATTTACCATTTCTAACCTCGATCCTGATTGCAAAATCATTCAAGCCAATCTGGATGGTTCTTCTTCTATAGACTGGATTACCAATGTAAATGCTAAAGCAATTACTATAGATACGTTCAGATAAGCTTTCATACAGATTACTCAATCTATTTGCCCGGGAGTAAAAGCTTCCGGGCTTTTTGTTTAAATTTATCTATAAATGATTTACTTTTGACATTATGAAATGAATAGACCGTAAAAGTTTAATACAAAAAATCTAACAATCAATCATTTGGATTCTAAAAAAACAATTCTCCGTCTTCGTACTATTCCACGCTTGGCCTCTTTGGCGGGTTGTGTGATCATATTAATAACAGTGGGGTTCGATATGCCTGTGTGGTTCAAGAATTTCAGTATTAGTCTCAACCTGATAGTGGTTTACATAGGGCTCATATCTATATTCAGCAGATATTTCTCAAAAAAGAGCAGGCCATCTTTCAAGGTCTTTGATATAGATGTCATTTTTACACTTTATATTATTACCACACTTATAATGAGGCTAGAAGGGATTGATTTCCCGATGCTCAATTTCCTTAGAAACGACCGATGGTTAAATCTGGCAGTTATTTTGGTGCTCATCCGCGAACTGTTTGCTTTACGTATGAATCTGAAGTACAAACAAGTAAATACTGCTCAGGTTTTCATTTTTAGTTTTCTCATTATTATACTTTTAGGGAGTTTTATGCTCATGTTGCCAAATGCCACTACTGCCAACATATCGTACTTAGAAGCGTTATTCACCTCCACAAGTGCCGTATGTGTGACAGGACTGGCAGTTGTTGATACTGCAACATTTTTCACCCCATTTGGCCAAGGAATTATCCTTTTTTTAATTCAAATAGGTGGGCTGGGTATTCTTACTTTTGTAAGCTATTTCAGTTACTTTTTTATGGGAAATGCGAGCTACGAAAGCCATATGGTTTTGAGCGAAATGACCAATAATGAAACCTTGGGCGAGGTATTCAACACCCTGAAAAAAATCATTATCGTTACTTTTAGCATTGAACTCCTTGGATTCATGCTCATCATGCAAAGTATCGACAATGCAGTAATACCAAGGTTTTCCGAAAGGGTTTTCTTTTCCGCTTTTCATTCCATTTCCAGTTTTTGCAATGCGGGTTTTTCAACGTTATCAAGCGGGCTGTACGAAAGCACTTTCAAATACAATTATACTTTACATCTCATAGTGGCTGCACTCATTATTCTGGGCGGCATTGGTTTTCCTATCATTTTCAATCTGTGGCGATACATCAAAAACAAAATTTTCAATCTGTTCAAACTCATAGTGTACAAAAAAAGGGATACTTATCGACCATGGGTATTGAACCTCAATTCGAAAATTATACTCATGAGTACACTGATGTTGATACTCTTTGGCATGATTTTCATATACATACTCGAATACAACAATACATTGGCAGATCATGGAATGTATGGTAAAATAGTTACCGCATTTTTCGGTTCGGTAACAACCCGTACAGCCGGTTTCAATACTGTGGATATGTCGGCGCTAACTTTACCCACAGTGATGATATTTATATTTCTGATGTGGATAGGCGCTTCTCCTGCATCCACCGGCGGCGGCATAAAAACCAGCACTATGGCATTGGCCTTACTGAATATTCTTAGCTTGGCAAAAGGCAAAGAACGAGTAGAAATATATGGAAGAGAAATTTCTCAAATATCAATAAATAAAGCGTTTACAATTATCATTTTATCCATTATAGTTATATCTCTTTCGGTATTCGGATTGGTAATATTCGATGCTGAAAAGGGTTTGATGAACCTAATTTTTGAAAGTGTATCGGCATACAGCACAGTTGGCCTCACCCGAGGCATAACCGCAGAATTGAGCAATCCGGGCAAGATTATCATTATTGCCACTATGTTTATTGGCAGGGTGAGTATGCTCACAGTGCTGATTGCTTTTGTAAAGAAAGTGGCTCACAAAAAATATAGCTATCCAACAGAAGAAATTTTAATAAACTAAAAAACTGATTGAATGAAGTTTATAATTATAGGATTGGGGCATTTCGGTTCGGCTTTGGCCGAACAGCTCACCCTGCTCGGGCATGAAGTAATAGGCGTAGATAAAAACATGGACAAGGTGGAAAGCATAAAAGAACGTATCACTCACGCCATATGTCTCAATAGCAAAGATCCTGCGGCTGTAAAAAGCCTGCCCATAAAAAATACCGATACTGTGATTGTATGCATTGGCGAAGATGAAGGCGAAAATATAATGACTACAGCACTCTTGAAACGAATGAATGTGAAGAGGCTCATCAGTCGGTCGGTTTCCCCCCTCCACGAAAATGTGCTTGAGGCTATGGGAATCACAGAAATAGTGCGTCCGGAACTTGAAACTGCGGAGCGCTGGGCCATTAACCTGTCAACCACCGGGTTCATAAACCTCCATAAAATCACCAATGAGTATTATATTGTAGAAATGAAAGTGCCACAGCAATTTGCGGGACAAACCATTGAGCAAATTGGTTTTAATAAAAACTACAATATCATAGTGCGGCGAAATAGTTACCGCCAAAACCATACTAAATGAAGGCGATGTAATTGTAGTATATGGCAATAAAAGCGATTTGGAACGGGTAATGAATGTTATGGAAGAAATAGATTAGATTACTTTTGGTGGAATGCAACATTCAGGCAATTCAAGGTACGGGAGATTTTTTATATTTCGCATTGTGAAAAAAAAAATAATTACTTTTATAGCAACTAAAGAGGGAATTTTCCTTAAAACATTATTTAATATATCTAACTGACATTAAATTACTTATAGAATGGAACAGACTCAATCAATTAAAGACTTAATTCTTGATATAGATTCAGATAAACTTGTTCTTCCAGAGTTCCAGAGAGATTTTGTTTGGGAGATTAGTAAAACCTATGACCTTTTTGATTCTATAGTGAAAGACATTTTTATAGGCGCAATAATTTATGGTATTCCATCTTTTGAAATTGCAGTCAGAGAAATTGATCATCGTCCTAAAATTGCAAAAGGAAAAAAAAGACCACATCTAACTATACGAAATATTAGCCTTGAAGATATTCAAAAGAGACAAAAACTTGATAAATCTAACTTTAAACTTGTTCTAGATGGTCAACAAAGAATCACTTCGCTTTACAGAGCAATCAAAGGAATAGATGAAGTTTGGTTTATTTCGAAAAACTCATCAGAAATTGGCGATAAATCATTTGATAAGTGCGATTTAGAAGAACTTCTTTCTGGTTTTGATGGTAACCAAGACAACCAAAAGTTATCAATTAAGATTTCAGATGTTTGGAATATGGAAAGTGAAGATTATGACGAAGAATATATACGTGAAAACTTCTTTTATACAAGTGATTATTACAAATTCAATAGTCACCATCCTGATTTTGATAGCAAGGCCGAGTTTCGCAAGTTTAGATTATTAAAAAAGAAAATTGGTGATTTGTTCAAGCAGGAAAAACTGCTATCATTCTACCTGTTGGATATGAGTTTAGAAAAATTTGTAATTTTCTTTGAACGTAGCAACACCCGAGGTGTTCAGTTAAACTTCATCGATATTTTAGCTGCTAAGTTATACACTGGAAACTTTAATTTAAAACAAAAAATAAATGATTTTCAGAAGCAATACCCTAATTATGAACTAATACCTGAAATTATTGTTAGGACGATCGCCTACATAACTAGCCAACCTAAACAAATTGATAGAAACTACATATTAACAAGCTTAAAAGCTTCAGATTTCATAGAATTATGGGATCAAGTATGTGATTATTATAAAATTAGTTTAGATTTTCTATATGAGAATAACTATATCATATCTCAGGATTGGATGCCATATGACAATATGCTAATTCCAATTATTATTTTCCTAAAGGAAATAAAAGGCAGTTTTCATAAGATGTCACAATCTCAGAAAGATTTCTTAACATTCTGGTATCTCAACTCTGTATTTTCGCTTCGTTATTCAGGTTCTTCAAATGAACGTATAATTGAAGATTCAAACATTTTAACTTTAATAGCACAAAATAAAAAAATTAATTCAAACACATTTTTTAATAAGTTATCAAAAATCCAGATATTAAGTTCTGAGGATGTATTCTCATTTGACAAAAAATCTAATGCGATTTATAAAGGCATTTTAAATCTTATTGGTTATAATTCCAAAGGACTTATTGATTGGAATAATGATAGTGTTTTATCCTTAAATTCTGAATTAGAAGACCATCATATTTATCCGAAAGCTTTTATTGAAAAATTTTGCAGTGAAGCAGACAAAGAATATACAAATTGTGTAGCTAATAGAACTTTAGTACCAAAAAAACTAAATATTAAAATTAGCGATCAAAAACCATCAGTTTATCTTAGAGAGATTCAAAGTATGAATTCAAATTTTGAACATACTTTGAATAATCACCTAATTACTAAAGAATTATTAACTGGTGAATATGATAATGAATTTTCATTCTTCCTAAATATACGCGCTGAAGAGATTTTTAAACTTATTGAAAAATACGTCAAAAATCCTTTCGCAAAAATTAAGGATTCATTTTATGAGGAAATTAAGTATGACGAGAATTCGAATATTAATGTAATCGGTACATATAAAGGCAATAAAATTAGTGCAGCCTTTAATCCTATTACATCGAAAGTATTTTTGAACGGCAAGCTTTATGACTCGCCAAGTGCTGCGGCTCAAGCTGCTAAAATTGAATTTGGTGCGAGTTCAGATAACACTGAAAACGGATGGACATTTTGGAGGTTTATTGATAATAACGGCGAAGAACGAAAAATTAATGATTTAAGAAATGATTAAGGATGAATCAATACGAGAGCAAAAAAATTGAGATAATAAAGAACATGAAACCTCTTCAATCCCCTATAACACTCCCTTGCGGTACGGTGCTTACCAACCGCATAGCCAAATCGGCAATGAATGAAAGCCTTGCCGACCTCAAATATGCCCCTACTCCCCTACTCACGCAGGCATACAAGCGTTGGGCTGAGGGTGGCGCAGGGCTGCTTATTTCAGGCAACATCATGGTAG
>JFJP01027480.1_pt1 | contig 11938 bp, 11 predicted proteins | sample 431651 | NCBI WGS metagenome assembly JFJP01 (sample SAMN02602958, study PRJNA72255) | Microbial mat metagenome, whole genome shotgun sequencing project. | biome: fresh water; feature: sink hole; material: water; isolation source: purple microbial (photo- and chemosynthetic) mats found in... | reverse complement strand
AAGTCAAAGGATCAAAAAAAATAATTAAGAGATCCTTAAAATTTTTAACTTAAAAAACCAGATGTTTTATCAAAATTAATAGAGAATCTTAAAGTTTTTTTATAAATTGCTAATTTAATTTTAAATTTATTTTAAATTTTTGAAAAATCTAATTTTTATAAAAAAAAAACGTTTAATTAATTTACGTTATGTCTAAATTTCTTTCTTACCTCTTTTTCATCGGTTTTTCTTTAAAAATCACTCTCCAACTTTGCTCAGATAATTTATTCTGTCTGATTTGCCCTTATTATACTTATAAAGAAGCAAGCAACAATTGCATTTCAAAAATTTCTTTGCCTAATTCAAGGAATGTATTTATTTTAAATGAGAAGAATATCAGCATTAATTATCAAAACCAATCCTTTGATTCAATTTATCAAAATTTAGCCAAAGCAATGGAAAATGAATCAAAAAACGCTATGAATTTTTTGTATTCCTCTTTAAATTTTTATTTAGAAGAAGGAGATCATTTTATTCACCAAAACGATTTTTCAACAAATAAAATTGAATTATTTAGAAGGGTCATAGCTAATATTTCGATTCAATGTTTGAAAGGCGAAGCAAATGTTTTTTTAAAAACAACCAAATTATTTATATTTATTTCTGGATTCTTTAGAATAAAAAATATAATTTTTTATGGAAATGATATAAATCTTAATGAAAATGAAGAATGCTATCAAAAAACAAACTTAACATGTTGCCTTTCCCAAGATTTAGAAAAGGATCAAGAGAGCAATAATTCTTGTAGTCTAAAAGGAAAAATTTTGCCAAGCATCAACAATATGAAAATTTATTATGGTTTATTCAATTTAGAATATATTTTTGATAATCCTAATCGATCGGAGAACCCATATTTGCTGATTTCAAACTGTACATTTTATAATTTTTATCTGATAAATGATACAGATCGCTTTGGAGCTCTCATCATAATGACCTCATATTCAGGTGTTGTTGAAATTGATAATGTTTTAATTTCGAATAGCTATTTTCTGAATGGATTTGTTTACTATCTATATTCAAATTATGATTTATTTGCAATTTTTGAAAAAAAACTCATTAAAAATGAAACTTTTATAGATAATCTAAATAATCTGGTCCAAAAGGTAATAATAAAAAACAGTTATCTTAAGAATTTGAATAACATTCTCATTCAAAATCAAAATACTAATGATAATTTTATATCCTTGATTCAATTTAATGGAAGTTTGATTGTTAATAATTTTGAAATTATTTTTGGTTATAAAATACCTTATATTTTTATGGTAACAAATGATGAAACTTTCGGGAAAATTTCAATGATAAATTTTTCAATAGCTAACATAATAAATTCTTCTTTCCTTTTCATGAAAAATGTAGAATCTCTCTATATCAATTCCAATGTTTTTTTGAATTCCTCAGATTTCAAAAAAGAATATTTTATGTTTATATCTATCCCGATGATTCATTTTTATAATATGACGATTGCCAATATAAACACAAATTCTTTATATCCATGCATGAAAATAAGTCAAAGTTTTGTTTACGTCAATTATTCTTTTTTCAAAAATAATACAGTTTCTTCTATATTTTATCAAGAAAATAACGATTTGAATATTTATAATTCCACGTTTGAAAACATTATTTTTTCAAATGGTATTTTTGAATTTTTTAATGGAAATAATTTGCTCATACAAACTTCCATTTTCACCAAACTAAAAGGAAAAATATCAATTTTTTATTGTAGTTTATCAAAAAATATTATATTGGAATCAGTTTTAATCAAAAACAGTACAAGTTACTCAGCTTTTTATTTAAGAAATGCAATTCAAAATTTAATTCATGACTTTTATGTCATAAACAATGTAATGACAATTTTATGGAGCTCAGATCAAATCGTGCAAAAAATAATCGTTCATCAAGTTTTTATTTTACAAAACATTTTTGCAAATATTTTCGTCAATCTCAATTTTCCAACTTTATTTGTCATTTTTCAAAAACTTTACATATATTTTAATAATTTCAATTCTGTTGCCATGCTGAGATTAACAAGTGGAGATTCTTCATTCATCGATTTAAGCCTGATTTCTAATTATTTTACAAATAGCAAAATATTTTTATTTGTTCTGAACTTTGCAAAAACTTGTAGGGTTGCAATGAAAGATTCTTATTTTGAAGATAATGGAATAACAAGTAAAAAAACATATTATGTAGGTCAAACCGAAAATTGCTTTATGAGCATAGGTTTAGGACTAACCTACTCAGTTTTTGACAATTTGAAAATGATTATGAGTGAAAAGATTGAATTGGTTTCGGGATTTTTCAGTGGCGATTCTCATGCAGGTCTATTTCAACTTACTAATAGCAAAATAATACAGCTTTCAAGCAATCCTAATTTCGGATATAAAGGCATTTTAATGGGAGAATTTGTTAATGCAAAATTAATAAATAATAGCTATCATAATTTGCAGTGCAACAGTTTATCAAAGGGTCACATGCATGGAAGCATATTTTTGGGATACACTACTAGTTATATTTATACAAGAAACAAGAAATCTTTAATTATGCAAAATAATTCCTTTTACAACTGTTCATGTTTATACGGAGGAAGTTTAGGAGTCATAGGACTTCAATCAATAATTATTGAAAATTGTTCTTTTTATAATTCAAGGGCGAGCAAATTTGGAGGAAATATAGTGTTAATAGCAGGTGAAACAGCCTTTTTAAAAAATATTCTTTTGAGTAACTCCACAGCTGATGAAGGATCTGGTTTGTTTCTTCTAAATATTAATAATGTTTCAATTGAAAATATATCAGTGTTAAATTCCTTTTCCAAAAAGAATGGTGTCATATTTTGTCGACTAATTTCTTATTTAACAATGATTTCAGTTAAAAGCAACAACACCTCAACATTGCTAAATGGAGGATTTTTATATTTGATGAATGGTATTGCAAAACTAGAAAATGTTTTAATTTCTCATAGTTCTGCTAGTTTGTCAGGAGGATGCATATATGCACATGGTTCTTCATCTTTATATATAAACAATATTATCATAAAAAATTCGAAGGCTCGAATCGGAGGTTCATTGCATGTGGAAAATTCTGAAACCATAAAAATAAACAATTTTTCAATTATTTCATCTATTTCAACAATTAGTGGTGCTGGATTATTTATAAACAGTGTAAAAATTCTTATTTTAACAAATTTTTCGATAGAGAAAAATGTTAATGCTGGTGGAAATGGAGTGATTTTAATTCAAACAGATGATGAAAATGCAAATATTATTTTTAATAATTTGATTTGTTTATTTTTTCTGATTCAAATTTGGTTAGGATTACTGCAGCAAAAGTAATTTTCTCTTCATGGAAAATTCAAAATAATAATGTTTCAAGCCCATTGCTGTTATTTTCTCAAGTTTCGGGTTATTTATCTTCCATTAAAATAACAAATAATTCTGATTTTAAAGCGTTTGATTTTTATAATTGTGATATTGTAATATCTGATTTTAGGGTTTCGAATGATGAAAATTATAATCAAAAATTAGGTTTTTTTAGCTATTCAAGCACCAATTTGAATCTAACAAATGGAAATATAGAAAATAATTACCTGATTAATATTGCAACTCTTACAGAAGGAAATTCATTTTTTGAAAATGTAACTTTTTCTAATTCATTGGGTCAAGTTTTATTCTTAATATTATCGAATCTTAAACTGAAAAATTGTCATTTTTGGAATAATACTAGTATTGATCCATCAAAAAGCAGTGATATATATTTCATCAATTCTAGAAATTATTTGTTTCTTATGGAAATAGTGAATTGTACCTTCGATATTTTTTCACATTATTCTTTGTATTTTGAAGGATTGATAAACATTACCATAAATAGCTCTAGTTTTCATAATAATCTTAAATCAAACAAATCAGAAACTTTTGGCATTTATGCTTTTAACTTTTACAGTCTCTCAATAAACTCATCTGATTTTTCAAACTTCACAGACAGCTCGATTAAAATATACACTGATAAATATAATTTTGCCCTTTTTTCCACATTTATTATCCAAAAAAGTATATTCTATAACAACATAGCTAAAATTGGAAGTTCTCTTTATATTTCAGGAAACTTGGAGATTTTCATTAATAATTGTAAATTTTCTCAAAATTATGCTTATATTTCAAATAAAAATGATACCACCTTGACAGGAGTAGCCCCTGCTGTTTTTTTCAAACCTTTAAATAATTCTCTTTGCAAAATAAATATTACTTCATGTTCTTTTATGAATAATATAGCCGAATATATTGCTCCAACTATTTTTTCTCAAATGGAAGTAACCTATGATGATCACAATAGTTTTTCTAATAATCAATATTTTTATGGTGTAAATTTCACCAAAAACTTTTTTTCTTATCCATTAAGTTTGCAGGTTGAGCGAAAAATTTCAAATATTTCTCCAGACTTTTCAATAAATTTAGTTAGTGGTCAACCCATAAATTTAACTTTTCAAATTATAGATTATTTTGGACAAGTTTTGACTTTTGATAATTCCACAATTTTAATGATAAAAAACCAAGATCGAAACAAACAAATTTACCTAGAAAACAATATTGCAATTGCAAGTGATGGAAATGTTGAATTTAGAAATCTTATTATTAAAACTCAATCAAATACAAATTTTTCATTATTAATTGAAGGTGTTTTTTTGAAAATTACTCAAGATTTAAAATCTGAAGTGAAGCCTGAAAATATTCAAAATATTTTTCCTTTTACAATTAGAAAATGTTTGTTCGGGGAAATTATTTTGAACGATTCCACTTGTTTTAAATGCAAAGAAAACACTTATTCTTTAATAAATCCTATGAAGATTGAAATAAAATATCAAAGATGCCTTCCTTGCCCATTAAATTCATATTGTTTAGGTGGTTCTTTTATAACCCCTTTAGCAGGTTATTATCGAAAGAGCTTCACCTCCACCAATGTTGTAGAATGTTTCGCTCATAAATCATGCCTAGGTTTCATAGAAACTACCAATTTTACAGATCCTTCTTTGATAAATGGAGCTTGTCAACCAGGAAGTTTTGGACCTGTTTGTTTTTACTGTGACCCAATTTATGGAAAATATAATAATCGTGACTCTTGTTCATATTGTGATGTTATTTCTGAATTAGTTTATGTTCGAATGTTTTTAACAATTGTTTTCATTCTTTTACAAATTATGATAAGTGTGTCGCAAATCGAAAAATATAATGAAAAAACTAGAGACAGAGATATTTTCAGCATCGGAACAAAAATTATCATTAATCACAGTCAACATATTATGTTGATTGTGAGAAATTCATTAGCTTTACCAGATTTTTCAGTTTTTAAAGATTTCTTCTATAGTTTTGATTATATTTCTTTTATCAATATTGGCTCATTTATGAATGAATGTTTTATTCACAGTTTTTTTTACAATCCACAAAAGTTTATTATTTATTTAAGCCTTTATTCAACCCTAATTCCTTTATTTTTTGCATTATTAGCCTTTGTTATATGGATGATTGTGCTTTTTTTATATCGTTTTATTAAAGCAAAGTCAATAAAAGAACAATTTAAAAATTGGCACAGAACTTTTTTGTTCAAATATCTCATATATCTTTTAATCACTGCATATATGTTTTATCCTTTGATTTTGAAATCTTCTTTCACCTTATTAGATTGTTTTAAACTGGATCTTAGTGAAAATATTACTTATCTTAGAGAAAGCCCGGAAGTTCAATGTTGGGGGTCAGAACATCTTAAATATGTAATTCTTTATGCATTGCCTGGGATTATAATTTGGGGCATTAGCTTTCCAATTGTTTTGTTCGTAATTTTAAGGAAAAATCACAAAACTATTGTAAATAATAAGAATTTGAGCCAAAGTATAAAAAATAAAAAGATTTTTGAGCAAGAACATTCTCTTCAATTAAAAGCAGTTTGCCCAAATGCAGGATCTACCCCTTTAAAAGATTCTAAGACCATATTATCTGAAAAAAATGCCAAATCATTCAATGAAAAAGCACAACCAACAAAAAAAAATGAATTTACACTAACAATTGAAAAAAATAAATCAATTAAGAATCTGAACATTTTAGGCTATTTTTATTGTGGGTACCGCTCAAAACTTTATTATTGGGAAAGCTTGATATTTTTCAGGAAATTTTTCTTGGCTTTAATTTTGACACTTGACCAAAAAATTGAAGAAGAATCCAAATGGATCATAGTTATTTCAATTTTACTTGCATCCCTTTTTATGACTTTAAAACATAAACCATATAAAATAAAGTTTATCAATAAATTGGAATCATTTTCGTTAATAACTTGCATATTCAGCTCATTTATTTCTGCTTTAGCTGTGGCTGATGGAGACGGTGTTTTTAAAAGTATAGTGAATATTACTTGCCTTGTTTTTAATTTGGGGTTTTTCATTTCCACTGTGTTGTTTATTTTGTATGATTTCACTTTAAAAATCAAGGAGAAAATGCTTAAATTTAAAGAGTATGCTCTTTCAAGATTTACAAATAAAATGAGCAATAAAGTAAAGATTTTTGAACGATCTGTCAAACCTAATAAAAAATGAGATTGAAATTTTTAATGGACTTTTTTTTGATTGTTGTGTCCGTTCATTCAATATTTAATATTATTCATTGAATTAATAGAGAATCATTTAATTAATGAAAAAAACCGTTCATTCACTATCATTAAAATGATAAATTTCCTTTTTTTGTTTCTCAATTATTTAAAAGTTTATATAAAAAGAAAGCTAATTTTTTTTTTATTATCTTAAATGCTATTCCAAATATATTTTGAATTCCTTTGGTTAGATTCGTGAAACACTTTATACATTTATAATTTGTTAATCCCCTCCAAATTTTAATTAATATCTGAATAGAATAATATTGATCTCGATGTGAATCATTTAGCAAAATTGCTTGAAGCCAGAGGGGCATTAGTTGGGGGTTTATTGCCAATATTTCCATATCCTAAATTTTTTCCTGATAATATTAAAATACAATGTTGTTTATTTATTTTTTTGAAAAATTAATGAAAACCCTCATCTTCATCTCGGTCCCAAGGAGATAATGAAGGTCTTTCTAAATCTTGATAAAGGCTTTCCTTTTTGGCTAAAAAATATTTTTTTATTTTCTTACAATTTGATTTTTTTTTACGTATATTATCGTCAGAACAACACATTCCCATTTTTCCTTCTATTGAATGTTTTACAGAAATTTTTAATTAACAAAAATAGGGTTTTATTAATATTTTTTATTTCTGATTCGTTTTTTTTAATTTTTATTCAAAATTTAATGTATAAGTGCTGGATTTTTCTTTCAAAATTTTTATAGCCTCTTTAAAAATTTCTTTCGAACTCATAATTCCCACTGATTCAACAGAAACTTAAAATACATTAAAAATAAATAAAAAATTGTATTGCAAATATAATTTTACAAATATAGTGATCTCTTTTTTTTCCTAATTCTATCGCATCATTAAACTCTTCATCTCTAATGCATTCTCTGCACATAGTGCAATCTCTTGGATTTTTCACAATCGCCTCAATTCTATCTATAAAAACATTGCAAAAACTTCATTTTCATTTAAACGCTTTTTTTAATTACTTCCTATTTCTTCTATGTCAAATACTTTCAAAGGACATACCTCTTTTAATTTTTCTGCCTTTTTTTCAAAAATTAAAGGTTTTAATAAAAAAAAGTAATAAAATTATGCTTCTTTATTAAGAATCGGCTTTTTGAATTTAATATCAGGCATTAATCGGTAATATGCTGTTGCAACTGGAGACCATTTTGCATGCGTTTTTCCAATCCCTTTTTCACAGAAAAGCTCTGCCTCTATTTCTTGATTTTCCCTCAGTTTATTAATTATTATGTCATCATAAACTGGTTTTAATGGGTTGCTTTCGAAATTCTTTTTCTGATTTCCCATTGGAATCCATTCCAAATCTTTTGAAAAAACTGTGGTGTTTGTATAGACTTGTTCAATAGGAGCTTCCTCGAGTATTTTTTTATCAGCTTGCCTGTATTCAGGTTTTCTCTCACATTTCATTTTCAAACCAAATTTTATGCAATTTTTTTCATTATACTCTTCATCATCTTTTTTTTAAAAATGTACAAATTTATATCAATCATTTGATTTTTTATATTTACGATGTTTTTCAACAAATTTACGAGGATCTGCTTTAATAGGAATCAAACCCAATCTATGGGCCAGAACTTCATCAGGTATCAATGAAGTGTTTTGATATAGGTAAACTTTTTCTATTGCCATTGTAGGAATCTTTTTCAAAATGTTTAAATATTTATTTTAATGATTGATTTTGAACTTCAGCTATCATAATTCTTCTTAAAGCATTTGCAATTGATGCATCTATGCCTATTATATCAAAAATCAGCTCATCATCATCATCTTTATAAATTTTTATTGAGATTTTATCCATGGATTTAACATCTTTTGTCGAAATTGTTTCGGGCTTTTCAAAAAATCAAATAAAAAAATTGAAAAAAAATAAATTCAACATTTAAAATGCCCTCATTAGTGAAGATCATTTTGTTTTGCAATTTTTCTAGATTGCTTTTTATGTTGGCATTCATTTAGATATGAACTAAAAAAAATTTTTCAAGCAATTTACAATTAAAATTAAATTAAATAAACTCAGTTTTAGAAAAAAAGAAAAAAATTAATAAAGATTGACAGAAAAATCATAAAAATATTAAATTATGAACAAAATATTTTTATTTAAGTCACTTCAGCGCAATTTCTCCAGACACCACTTTTCCCAATTGGTGACTTTGCCAGGAGGTTCTCATAAAAAACTTAATGATTTATGAAAAAAACGAAAATTAATTTTTTTTTATTTAGCTTCCAAACGAGTCACGAGATCAAAAGATGTGACTTTAAGGGGAACTTATATTAAAGGCAATTTTAATGATTTGCCAAATCTGATATTTTTCTCTGAATGCCTTGATCCTGTGACAAACTGGGTTAAATTCTTTACAAATCCAGAGAATCGAGTAAAAAACATTTATTTCAAACTTAAAAAATTATGTTTTTAAAGTTTTTAGACTATAGAAACATTTATCTTCTTAACCCAAGAAATTTCGGCACTTCAGACTATTTTGATAGTTTTGAGCTCGATGAAATGGCAGATGATGTTGTGCGATTTATGTATGAGCAAAAAATTTCAACTGCTACTTTAGGAGGCCATGGAATGGGTTTATAACTCATATAAAAGATTATAAAAAATTAATTTTCTTTTGAAAATTAGGAGGGAAATTGGCTTTGGCAATGGGATGCTATCATGCAGAAAGAGTCTCTGGAGTGTTTTCTTTAGACTCAGCACCATTAGATCATAGATATCATGAATCTTTCAGAGAACTGAAAGGTGTCGTCAATTTCGCCCATAATATGAACCTGAATCGAGGAATGAATGAAATTGAAGTTGAGATGAAGGAAAAAGTTTTGGTGAGAACATATTTTGGTTAATGGGAGATTTTTAATTAAATTGTGATTTTAGTGTCCAAAATGGAGAAAAATATTAAATCAAAATTTGCTTAAAGTTAATGATAAGAAATTTGAATGGAATTTCTATTCTGAAGCTTTGAATCATAATCTTCAAGCAAACAATGCTGTTTCTTTGGGATTTTGGGCACATAAACATGGCATGTATACTGGTAGAGCTGTCTTTGTTTTTCCAGATTATTCGCGTTGGGTTCATTTAAACACTAACACAATCCCAATGCTCAAGGTATGCGCAAGGTTTTCCAAAAATTAACAAGGGAATTTTTTCATAAAAACAATTGCCTTTTAGAGTTCAAGGCTTAGGAATTGATGTTTTCCCAATTCAAGGAGATGAAAATCCTTTAAGTAAACATTTTTTAATAATTAAGCAGTTTTTAATTATTAAATAGATCATTGGATGTATGAGACAGAAACCTATTCTTATCCAACTGCAAGGAAAATTTTAAAGTATTTTTTTTTTTTAAGTTATTTAATAACAAAATCATTTACTGATAAGGTTTTTGACATCATATGATGGTGTTCATCTATTATTGAAAGATAGATCCGAAGTTGGCAAATATTTCATCCCTGATAGACCCAATTCCAGAAACCGAAATGATTGGGAATACTCTGATTATTCCCCAGCTCATTTGCATCACAATTGGAGATTTTCTAATGTTTATGACAAAAAAGGTGGCTCAGTGAAAGAGGAACAAAAAAAAATAAAAAATTAACTATTCATAAATTCAATAAAAACAACAAAAAGAGAATCAAATGAAAAAATAAAAAAAACAAAAGACTTTTTAAATTATTTCGTTTTTCTTCACATTTTAGTAATTAAAAAAAAAAAAAAAATTATTAGAAAAAATGTCAAACATTCATGGACTTTATCAAAATCAACCCTCTATCAAAAAAGGTAAATTCAATCCTTATTTAAATGAAGGCTTCGCTCCAATATCTTCCCCAAACTCAAAATCAATAGATATGAGCAAGGTGCAAATCAAACAATTGTTTATGTTCACAGTTACGAAATTTTCTTTTTGGATCTTGCTTTTACAAATAATAACTTATATTGTCTCATCTATAATGTTTTACAATTCAGAAGAACAAGATTGGGGATGTCTTTTATTAGGGCTGGGAGCGAAATTTGAGCCTAAAATAAAATTTCAATATGAATTTTATCGACTTATTGCTCCTATAATATTACATGCTAGTTTACTGCATTTTTTATCGAATTTTATTTCACAATTATTTTTGAACTTTCTTTTGGAAAACGAATATGGAATGAGAAAATTCATGAGTTTGTTTTTTCTTTCAGGAATAGGAGGCAATTTAATGAGCTGTGTTATGAGACCTGAGAATATTTCTGTTGGAGCTTCTTCAGCTATATTTGGGGCTTTGGCTTTTTACGGTTGTTTTTTAATCCAAAATTACTCCCAAGGAAATAATACAAGAATGATTCTCATTTATGTTTTGATACTTGTTGGAAATTTCTCAGTTTTTTTTAAAGAAAATAAATTGGTTGATGTAGAGGCACACTTAGGTAAATAAAAGAAGAATATTTTTTGAATAAAATTTAAATTGTAGGTGGTTTCATTGTTGGTGCACTTATGGCTGCTTTTTTCTATTTTAAAAATCATGATAAAAAGTATATTTTTTTAAAAACAAAAAAGTTTATTTTTTTATTTTTTTTGCAGGTCAAGAATTAAAAGACTGGTGGTTGTGGTTTTATTCGTTCTATATTTTTTCATTACATTCCTTTTAATTTTTACTTCCGATACAAAAAATATTAGGATCTGCCCATAATCATTTTGTCAGAGATGTTTGTTAATTATTAATTTCATTTAAGAAACAAGAAGAACTATTAGAATTTAAACAAAAAAGCATATTTTTTAAAAAGATTGTTGAAAAACTATAAATCATCACAATTTAATCTTCTTCAACAAGAATTAAGTTTGATTGAATTTTTCTTTCGAGAATAATATATTGATCGATTGCATTTATTTTGTTTATTGAAGCCATATTGACCAAGAATAGAAAGCATAATTTAATTAATTATATGGCCAGCTCCGGCAAATAGTCAATTCTAAAAATAATCCCATTGGATTTTATTTAATGAAAAAATAAAGTTTAGAAAGAAAAGAAAAAAAGAAAAACTTATAATTTTTTTCATTCTTTTCTGAAGAAAGAGAAAAAAATAATTATAGAGTTTAAAACAAAAATTTAGATTTAAAAAAACAGTCATTGAAATTAAAATAGTTTTATAAATTATAATCAAAAAAATTTTTTTTTAAATTCAAATTTTAAATTAATATTTTTAATAATTAGCCAAATATTTTTTTGTTGAATTAAATTTTGCTCATTTTATTTTTAAATATTATAAATTAAA
>JFJP01025174.1_pt1 | contig 11938 bp, 3 predicted proteins | sample 431651 | NCBI WGS metagenome assembly JFJP01 (sample SAMN02602958, study PRJNA72255) | Microbial mat metagenome, whole genome shotgun sequencing project. | biome: fresh water; feature: sink hole; material: water; isolation source: purple microbial (photo- and chemosynthetic) mats found in... | reverse complement strand
GTCTGCTATAACAAATATATACAGTCATGCTGCTAAGAATATAATTTGAATTTCATGGCAAGCAATAAAAAGAAAGAGCGCCATATGGATTTGGATGAGTTCGATCCGAACCAGTTCGACATAAGCTTCTCTTCGAGCTCGGATGTGTCTATCGCTCCCAGCACCCGGACCAAAGACGAGCACCGAGAAGACAAGAAACTCATCGATCAGTTGAGCGGGATAACTGCTCTGATGAAGAGAATCGACAACCAACTTGCCAATAAAGACAGACTGCTCAACTCAGCCGCCAACACTCCAATGAAGATGAACAACCTGCCTCTGCAGTTCTCCCAGTCTAAGTCGCCCAAAAAGTTCGCCACTCCTGATGATGCCATCGAACCAGGCAGAGGAGACAGACCAAAAAATGTCTCTCCATTCGAAGAGAATCCATACCCCAACGATCGAGACAGACCCAAGAACAGGACAGACGGCTCCAGAGATCCGAAAGATCGCTCGAGACACGACAGAGACGACCCAAGAAACAAAGACGACTCTGCTGACCCCAGAAGATCGAGAGACAACTCCAGAGACCCCAAGAACAGAAGAGACAGGTCTGACGACGAGGACCTTCCTCGCAGACCCAAACAAGGCGACCCTGAAGAAGTCCGTCGACGGCGACGACCCAGACACCCACTACAGAGGCGACCACCAAGGAAGACCCAAGCTGGACTACCGAGATCGAGCCGAAGACGACTTCAAGCAACCTGATCGTCGAAGAGACGATCCTAAAAGAAGAGCTGCAGACGAAGACAGCGACTATAAAACTGACCCTCGCAACAACCCAAAAGACTCGAGAAACAAACACCCAGACGATCTCGACAGCCACAGACACTCTCCTGATTCGAGAAGACCTGACGCTTCGAACAGACCCAGCGACTCTCGCAAGCCTACTGATGCGATGCACCCCTCCGACATCAGATACCCCGACAGCTCGAGGAGTGACAGAGACTTAAAGCCCAGAGACCCGACAAGGTCGACCTCTGGTGATCGAGCAGCGAAAAACGACAGAGACAAGCCATCGCCATCCAACTTCAATCCTCCCAGTCGCGAAGCATCATCGAAGAGACCACTCGACTCGAGCAGAGGCAAAGACATGGATGCCCCTGCCGACCCCAAGCGACCGAGCAACTCGAGTCGACGGCGACGACCCAGACACCCACTACAGAGGCGACCACCAAGGAAGACCCAAGCTGGACTACCGAGATCGAGCCGAAGACGACTTCAAAAGACCCGATCGTAGCAGAGACGATGCGAAAAGAAGGCCCTTCGACCTCGATGATGACTACTACTCAAAGCCTGGAAGAGAAGAAGCCTCTGCCCCACATGCCAGAAACCAGCGAGATCCGAGACACACTCGCGACCCCAACCCCGACGGCTCCAGAATAAAGCCATCTCACTTCTACGACCCCGACGAAAGCGAGGTCATCGATAATGTCAAAACCCCCAGTCCTCGAGCAGGCGAGAAGTACGAGAGCTCACCGTCTGTCACAGACCCGAGGATGCAGCCCAGAGCCGACAAGAACAGATACCCTCCCACCAAAGACGAGATTGTCGACGACCCGTTCTCAGGCTGGGACTCCCGCAATGAAGAAAAGGACTGGAAGAAGAAAGACTCCGTCAAGCCTCCCCAGCCGAATCGAGTGCAGGGAGGAGCTGCTGTCGATGAAGAAAATGTTCTCATCGGCAGGAAGAAGCCCCAGAGTCCTGCCCGCAACAGCAACTTCACCCAGAGAGACCCAAAAGACCACTCAGGTCCCTTCACCCACAAAGAAGAGGGCTCAGACACGCCTCGAGATCTTTCCAGAAACAGCCAAGACACTCCCAGAGATCTCGCCGCCAAAGGAAGAGACAAACCAAGACCTGACTTCGAAAGCAGAATCAGCAACAACAACCCGACCGACAAGTCCAGCGATAGAGATGCCGGCAGAGAGTCATCAGACCCCAGAAGAAGCATGTCAAGAGATGACCGCCGGAGAGACCCCCACGAAGCGATCTCCAGAGACTCCTCGACGGAGAAACAGAACCACGACAGACTTACCGATCCGAGAAAGTCGATGCAGCAAGACCCCAAGAAAGACCACGAACTGGTCGACGATCGCAGAAAGGAAAGGAGACTCTCAGACCAACCTCAAGCCAATCGACGATCGAAGTTCAACATCGATGACGACCACATCGACGATGCTAAAGATGCTCGGAAGAACGACCAGCCTGCAGCCACCGACGCAGCCAGCAGGTCGAACACTCGAGACAAATCAGATCCATATCTGACCAAGAACAGCGACGCTTCAAGAGACCGAAGAGATGACCCACGGAAGAACCACGAAGACCACAGAAAAAAAGCCGACGATTCGAAGCCACCGCACAGAGACTCATCAAAGGATAGTCGAGGCAAAACAGACTCTGATAAACCATCAGATAAACGCGACAGAGACCAGTCCAACCAACAAGACAAGTCCGGTCGGTCATCAGTCAAGCCTGAAGACCATCGACAGGCAGGCAAATCAGACGTCTCTAGAAGATCTCAGCGAGCGGATAACAGAGACGAGTCGAGAGATCCGAGCAACAACGAAAGAGGGGATGATAGCAGATACGAAAACAGCCGCGATCGAGACACAGATCCAAAGCAGTCGCACGCTGTCGATAATAGAGAAGACGTCAGAGACTCCAAAGTGAGCAAAAAAGAGCCTGGCAGTCTCCACAGAACTGAAGCTGCTGACCAGTACAAAGATGAACGGACTGCTTTGATCAAAAGGAAAGATCCCAACGACTTCAAAGAGGGAGGCGGAGGACTCGAGAGCTACGAAGAAAACAGAATCAGCAAAAAGAAAGATAGGGGGTACAAACCCAACGACAGGTTCGGCACTCGAGACAATCAAACCAGAGACAGTCGCATCGAAGATGAAGACCGCTCTGCGAAGAGCAAGTCGAGAGAGCCATCTGAAGACGTCAGATCAGACAACAGAGGTTCGAGAAAAGAACTCAGAGACTCCCGAGACCCTTCCCAGAACAGAGACAACGCCGACAGAAAAAACAGCAGAGTTGATGATTTGCAGGGAAAGAATTCTTCCACCGTGTATGCCGAGAACCTTTTGATCCCCGAGAAACGAAGGTCCAACAGAGACATTCCGAGCAACACGAACCCAGACACAGTCATCATCCCTATCCTCACCTACCCCAAGCTCAAAAACTTCAAGAAGAAGTCTGACGAGATCGGCGATATCCACACCGACAAAGAAGACAGACTGCAGAATGCTGACTCTGAAAAGGACAACGAGAAGAAAGAAAACATCAGCGAGCTTCTCGAGCTGGCAGGAGCCATCGTCAGCGACCTCGACAAACACAACAAGAGAAACTCCTTCGTCAACAACCTCAAGGCCGACTACAAAGAACTCGAAGAGAACAAGCGTCTTCTCGAGGATGACTCTGATCCAGTCTTCGCGAAAAAACTATCGGACTTCCTCGAGAACATGAACAAGCTTGAAGTCCAAGAGAAAGAGTTCCTCGACTCTAGAGACGAAGACAAACTCAAGGGTCTGCAGAAGCGCAAGAGCTTCCAAAAGATCTTGACCGAACAAGAAGCTGTCAGACCCAGCTTCTCGACCGAAGAGATCATCAAAGGAAACGCGACCAGACCCGAGCTGAAGGAGATGATCCTCAAGTTCCTGAACGACTACGGCAAGCGAGTTCGGAGTTTGAAGACTCCGAGCTCCGAAGTGCTGGCCAAAGAAGTTGAAGAGGCGATCGAGCTTGTCAAAGCAGTCGACCAGGGCAGACCTCCTGGCCAGAGCATGGGTCTATTGAAGCTGCTGTCACAAGCCATCCATAACAACTTCGATCCTAAACCTGCAGACGAAGATGGCTCGGTCCCGCCATCGATCGAAGGTGAGAACCAAGAAAACAACATCATCGAGTTCAATGACTTGCTGCGTGCACTCAACAAACTCAGCGACATCAAGTTCGTTGCTCTTGACGAAATGGTCTCGGAGCCATCAAACAAAGTGAACCTCTTCACTCTGAGACATGACCAAATCGTACATAATAAAGTCGATCCAAAGAAAGACAAAGAGAACGACATTCTGGTGCTCAGCTCGATGGTTGATGACAAGCCCAAGCTCGAGCAGCTGGTCATCAAGCTTGGCCGAGAGCTGCTGCCTCCGAGGACCTATGTGAACAAAGGCCCTGCTATGATGGAAGATAGCGGCGACTTTGTGAGCATCAAGTTCGTGGACATAAGGAAGGACAAAGAGAGTCCCAGCAAGCCCAACTACGATCGCATCAATTCCAACGTCGAAAAGAAGCAAGACAAGGAATCGTTCATGAGCGACTTTGATGAAAAGGGCTTCACCTTCGTGCCGACTAAGCCTAAAGATGACGAGAAAAGATATAACAACCAACCGACGATCGAGAAACAAAACATCCACGACCTCAAACCCAACCCCATCAACTCAGAAGAAGAAGACTACCTCCCGATGGAAGACGAAGACAGCTTCCAAAAGAGATTCCACAACTTGCCGAACACCGCACAAGTAGCGAACAAAGAAGACGCTGCGGATAAGACTGCTAAGGTTGACTTGAAAGACAGCTTGGCTGACAAACTAGAGATCATGGTCGATGACATGGCTGACGACCGCGCACAGCTTACCATCCTCAAGAATGCCTTCGACAAGTCCAACGATAGCAAGAAGCCTGTCCCCACGCAGACGATCATCCCACCTCTGCAAGACCTGGCCCACATCTTATCCAACATCATCGAATACGAGAAAGCTAATGTGGAGAGCAAACCTGAGTATGATAGACTCAAGTCTGTTGAACCACCACTGCCATCAAAAGGCCTCTTGAAAGTATTTCCTCGGTTTGCGAACAGTCTCAACAAAATGCGACAGACTGCGGCAGATGCTGTCAAAGCCATCAAAGATAACAAGCATATCTCCCATCCATCTCATCAATCGCTCAAAGGGCCCCTGCAACGAGTCGAGACTGCCATCAAGAAAACCGAAGAACCGGAAGACCCCAAGAAAGCAGTCCAAGACCTGGCAGCCAAAGTTGACCGGCTGGCAGACACCATCAACGAACTCGAAGACGCAGACAAAGCCGGAGAACTCCACAGACCAGACCACCTGTCCGACGAAGACGTCTACGACCGAGAAGAGACCGGCACCTTCAGAGGCAAAGACAAAGAGAGCCAGCAGGAAGACAGCAGCTACAAAGACCGAGGCTCCCCAGCAGACCGAGGTGCAGCCAGCGACCACGAGAACCTCACCAGGAACAGGAAAAAAGACCAGCAGGACAAACCGAACAAGAACAGACGAGAAGACTACTACTCCGAACAAGAGAGCGCAGAAGACCAGCAGAAACAGCCAGCTGCCTCGAAGCGAAACCCAACCGTCCAAGAAGACCTGTCAGAGACGCCAGAAGGCAGGAGGTCCAGCCGCAGCAACCCAAAAGACCCAAGCCGGCCAAACAGCACCCTCGAAGACAAGCCGAACAGCAAAGCCTCGGACCTCAGAGACTCGGACAGCCGGAAGAGGAGCAGACTGGACGACCCGAAGCCTCGAGATGAAAGAAACAACTCAGACTCGAGAAGAAAGAGCAGGCATGACGAGCCGAACCCCGNNNCGAGAAGAAAGAGCAGGCATGACGAGCCGAACCCCGAAGAAGACAAGCACAAGTCCAGCACTTCGAAGAGCAGACTGGACGACCCCAAAGACCCCCGCTCCAGCAACCAAAACCCTGACCGCTCAGACTCCAGGAAGTCCGGCCTCCAGGACGGCAAGTCGAACCCCTCCGACAGCACGCTCACCAAAAACAAAGACGGCAAGAAGTCCTCGCACCTCGACAACAAAGAAGACCCGGCCAAGTCTGCAGTCCCAGGACCGGATGCAGCAGAAGACTTCAAAGATGAAGAAGTGGTCAAGTTCGTGGCCGAAGCCAAGCTAGCTAAATCTCAGAAACAGCTACTCGGCTTGCTCAAATCGATGAACTTCGCGCTGGAGAACTCAGAAAACCTGTCTAAACTGATTAAATCTCCAGACAGAAAGCTAACTCCAGTTGAAGCGAAGACAGAGTCAGTCCTGAGCCAGTCGCACTACGAGTTCGCGCGCAACAACCTGCTGAACAACCTGCACCAGCCTTCAACGGTCATCATGCTTGCGCAGCGGCCAGAGCTGCCTCCGTTGTCGAAGGACGTGCAGACAACTGCAGACAAAGTCTACAACCCGGTCAAGGACAACAAAGAGCGCGACCAGCTCAAGGCAGACTGCTCGAAGCTGCACGACGAGCTGTCGAAGATCGAGTGGGACGACGGCGAGGCAGAAGCGATCCAAGAGCTCGAAGACAAGCGGAAAGAAGAAGCACGCGAAGCCGTTGGCATCATCCCGGCCCAGCTGGACAAGACCGACTCCCAAGGCGCCAAAGACCCAAACCCCGACCGCAAGAAGGACCCCAAGCTGCGCTTCGAGAGCATGGTCGTGGAAAAGGAAGACCCGGTGCAGCAGCGAGACAAGATCGAGCAGCAGCGAGACAAGATCGAGCAGCAGCGCAAGAAAGACATCCAGGAGAAGGCGCAGACAATCGAGGAGGTCGTGCAGCAGCTCAAGGAAGACCTGGAGGACCTGGAGCCGAAGGTGAACAGCTTGGAAGAAGTCTCACCTGAGCAGAAGAAGAAGCTGCAGGACAAGATAAAGCAGTCGCAGAGTCTGCTGCTGAGCAAGCCGATCCCGCCTGCAGAGACGATAGCGGAGATCTCGGAGCTGATGCACCAGGTGCACAAGACGCTTCCGAAGGTGGAGCCAGAGTCCTCCGAAGCGAAGACCTCGGTCTTCCAGTACGCGAACAAGCCGTCGCAGGAGGCAGCTGCCATCGCGGACGGCATCGACGACAAGGCCAACACGCTGGCCGACCTGCTGACCGACCTGCACCGGCAGAACATGCTCAAGGCGGCCGAAGCGCTGCACCGAGAAGCAGCGAAGAAAGACATAGACCTGTCGAAGCCTCCCGAACACCAGCGCAACGCAGACCAGGCTCGCGGGGTGACCCCAGCAGACAAGCAGCAGATCCAAGCCAAACTCGAAGAGCTCAAGCGGACCATCGCCGAGTGCATGGAGTGCGCCGAAGAAAGGTACCCAAAGTTGACCCCAGAGTCTTTGTGAAAGCTGCTGAAGTGCAGGTCAACGTCAAACAACAGAAGAAGAAAGACCCAGAAAACGAGTACATAGAAAAGATCGAGGAAAAAGTCGCTCAGGTGAAGAAAGAAGTCGAGAACGGAGACCAGAAAGGAAACCTGCCATTCATCATGCGAGACCTGGAAAAGACGAACCAGAAACTCCAGGAGAGCATCCTCAGTGAGAGCTTCAAATCCGAGGACCCAAACCAGTCGATGCTCAGAATCCCAGCCAAAGAGATGGAGAAGAACATCTCTCAACTCAATGCTTCAGTGAGCAAGTACAAGGACGTGAAGCAGACGGTGAAAGACACGATGATCGACATGGTGAAGAACGCAGAGAAGCTGTTGGGGTTGGAAGGCGACAAGAGCAAGGCATCGGCAATCGCAGGCTTCGAAAGCAAAGACAACACGCTCAAAGAAAGCAAAGCACCAAGCTCAGCAGACAGGCCAATGGACTACTCGAGCAAAAACTCCAAAGACTCTTTCGGCCTAGCCATCGACGAGGATAAGTCCGAAGAAGAAGGCGACGGCGTGCGCAGAAGGATTCAGAAGAAAGACAAAGTGGTGCTCATGTCTCAACTCGATGACGAGTCCAAAGAAGGCTACTCGTTCAAGCCCTTCACCGAAGGCTCCGAAGCGCAGAAGATCCTAGGAGATTTCCAGAAACGCAAGCAGGAAGAAAAGGGCAAGAGGAGGATCCAAAAGGACGACGACGAGCTGAACCTTGAGGACGCAGATGAAGACAGCCAGGACTTCGGCGAATACCAGAGCGGCAACAGCAGCGACCGCTCGTCTCTGGATCACTCCGAGGCAGACAACAGGTACCGAACCGCAGACCCAGCGACCGACGCGCCCATCAGAGACAGCGAACAGCCCAAAGGAAACAACACCGACAGAGACAAAAGACTCAAGCCCAAAGCAGACCCCAGCTCGGACGACCGCCGCTACTCAGGCATGCCCACCTACGAATCAGTCGAAGATCCAGGAACCCACCTCGAGGGCCAGGCCGAAGACGAAGAAGCGGTGCAGATCGACAAGAAGAACAAAAGAGACTTCAACAAAGACGACCGATTCGACCGGAGAAACCCAGACAGCAACGGAGGCACCGGCTCGCGACGAGAATCCTCCAAACCCAACAAACGAGACTCAGTAAAAGTCCCATCCAGCAAAGACGGAAAGAGCTCCAAGAACGGATCGCAGCAAGGCACCAACTCCCAGAAAGACCCGACGAAGCCCCGCCACAGCGAACACACCGACGAAATCCAAGAACACGAAGACGAAGGAGACTCCCAAGCTTCGGCTGCCAGACACAGACGCTTCGAAGACGACGACGACACGCCCAACTCGACGCCCCACCACAGACTCCCCAACAACGCCCAAGACGACCCCAACAGAGGCAAGCCAGCCACTCAAGACCCCCGCAAGGGCGACTCGGCTCTCCGAGACAGCCACCTCCAAAACAAACGCCACAGCCAGTTCGGCGATCCGAGCTCCGGCTTCGCGACGAGCAAAGAAGACGTCAGCAAAAACCCCAGAGACGCCCGAGGCAAGCACTCCTCGCCCAACGACCGCGTCACCAACCTCAACCTCGACTACCAAAGCAGCGGCAAGCCCAAACCGCGCGACATCTCGCCAGTCGCCCCCCAGCAGAAGTCTCCGCGCTTCGTCGAGGTGCCCAAGAAGTTCGTCGTCGAAGACCTGGACCTCATCGAAGACAAGGAAGTCCCGTACCTCCGCGAAATCGAAGGCCTGGTCATCCGCAGAGACGGCGCAGCCACCCCCGAAAGCCAGAAAAGCCTCAAAGACGACCTTGACCCCGAAGTCGACCCCTGCGAGTCTTTCTACGAAGAAGTAGACAAGAACAGGAAAGACCTGCTCCTGCCCAAAGCCTTCCGAAGCGTCCCGGTCTTCCGCAGGAAGCTCCGCAAGCTCACCCCAGCAGAAGCCAGCAAACAAAAAGCAGACTCCGAAGCAGAGAAGAAGCTGATCAAGAACCCCAACGTGCTCGTCTCCGAGTACCTGGTCCCCACCGACGAGTGGTCCAAAGGAAAGAAAGTGCTCAAGAAAAAGAAAAGCTTCGAACTCCTCAAACCCCCAGTCGAATGCGAGTGGGAGTCTCGAGACGTGGCCTACTTCAACGTCTTCGCCAAAGACCCCCACTCCGACGAACCCCGAGTCTACCAAGACAGTGGCGTCATCAAGAAACCAGTCGAGACGCCCGAAGTGCTCCGCGAGAAAAAAGACAACCCGCACAAGTACCTCGCCGTCCGCGACCCAGAAGGCACCATCAAAGTCATCGAGATCTTCAACCCCGCCACCAGTCCCCTCGCCGACCTCGCAAACCAGAAGCCCTCCAAAGGCAAGCTTCTCAAAGCGCTCGTCTTCCTCAGACACCTCAAGAAGCTCCACGACCTGCCCATCATCGAGCAAGAGTCCGAACAGCTCATCCAGCCCAAGTCTCCCACCGCAGCCACCCAGCTCATGGACAAAGAAGAACTCGCGACCTTCCTCCGCAAAGTTAAGAACGACCCCGTCGAACCCAAAGTTGAGCTGCTGAAGGAAACCGGCGAGCTGCTCAACGACGTGCCGGTCATCCAAGCCGTCCCCAAGGAAGACTTCTCGCACGACCACAAACTCAACCACATCGTCGAGAAACTCGAAGAAGAAGGCAAGCTCGACCCCGCCAACACGCAACAAAGCAAGTACCAGTCCGCAGGCAAGACGCCCGAAGCAGAGGCCGTCAAGCTCGACAAAGACTTCATGGGCAGACCCGCCTTCCAGATCGTCGAAGAACCCAAAGCGACCACCGACGCAGACACCACCCTCGACCAAGACTCCGACCCGGTCGAGGAGCTCAAGAAAGCACTCGAGAACGCCAAGAGCCCCCCCGAAGCCCAGCTCATCTACCAAGACGTGGCCACCGATGCGAACCAGGCCGTCGAGAACCTCGCGCAGCAGAACCAGATGATCGACCGCCTCTACGACCAGCTCGAAAAAGCGGTCCAGAAGCGCGGCCTGCCCTTCGACGACAGCACCTTCCTGCCGACCGCCTCGGCCATGGTCAACAACTCGCTCAAGTCTCTCCAGCCCTACAAACACATCGGCTGGAAGAAACTCTCCGAGCTCTACGAAGTAGCCTCTGCTGACCAGTTCCCCATCTTCCTCGCGAACTTCTGCCCCGCAGAGCTCTTCCCCAGCGGCAGTCGAGCGCTGCCTCTCGTCTTCTGCCTCGCCAGCCTCTGCGACTTCCCAGACCGCATCAAGAAGTACGCCGCGCTCACCAGACTCTTCTCCTCCCGCAGCCTCAACCGCGAAGGCCTCTACGGCCTCAAGCTGCACCCCGCGGGCAGGCTGCAGAGCCTCATCGTCGACGAGGTCGTCCCCGCAGACGAAGCGGCCGGCCCCTTCGTGCTCAAGCCCGCGAACCACGAGGCAGGCCTGCTGCAGCCCCCCGAAGACCCCAAGGCCAGCAGCAAGTACTCGCCCCAGCGCCACAAGCCCCTCAAGCGCAAGCGAGAAGCCCCCCTCGAAGTCGACCTCTGGCCGCACCTGCTCGCCAAAGCCCTCAGCAAGAGTCTCGGCTGCTACGAACGGCTGCTCGGCCAAGAGCTGCAGAACGTCATGAGCGACTTGACCGGCATGCCCCTCAAGCTGCTCGCCTCGGCAGACACCAGCTTCGACCTCTTCAGGCAGAGCTTCAAAAAAGGCTACCTGCTGCTCGCCAAGGCCAACCGCGCCTGGCTGGCCGAAGCGAAGAAGACTCGCAGGGACGGCTGCCAGGAGGCCGAGATGGAGTACTGGGTGGTGGACCACGCGGTGAAGGTGCACGAAGAGCGCAGTCTGCTCTCGGTGAAGAACCACTTCTGCAGCAACGCGAAAGAGCCAGGTAGCCTCGACTGAGCAGTCTGGAGCACCGAGGAGTACCTGAAGGTCTCGCAGGACTGGATGAAGCACCGCCGCTACAAGAAGCGCGAGAAGGGCCAGTACTGGCTGCCCGTGGAGAAGTTCGGGGACTACTTCGACGAGCTGCTGCTGGTCAAGTACAAGGAAGACCACCACGTGGCCTGCAAGCAGGTCGAGTCCAGAGACGACAGCCCCTTCGTGCTCGACCTACGGCTGCGCGAGTCTTCCTCGGTGACCCTCAACCTCGTGCAGCAAGACAAAGTCTGCGCTCCGCCCGGATACGAGTACGCCGTCCTCCGCTCCTTCCTGCAGAAGCTGCCCGACAAGCAGTCAGACCACCCCGCAGACCTCGAGGTCCTCCGCTCGAGCTACCACCCTCCGCTCAAGTGCTCCTCCGTCGAAGCAGTCCTCGCCCCCGGCCTCTACCGCTTCACGGTCGACGTCGACGCACAGGCCAGCGACTTCGGCCGTCTCTTCGTAGCCGTCTCTGACCAGAACGTGCAGGTCTACTCGGACAAGAAGCTGCAGCTCAAGCTCTGCCCCGTCTCGGAGTCGCTGCGACTGCACAAAGACCTGCTGGCGAACCTCTGCGTGCAGCGCGGCGAGAAGGCGCCTCTGGTCCCCGACGGCAGCCTGCGCAAGTACCACCTCAAGGCGCACAGACTGGGCCTCTCGGTCTACGCCTACGTGAACCGCTCGAAGCACTTCTACCTGGCCGTCGAGCAGCTCGTCTCCGCCCCGCAGTGCAAGATGAGCAAGCCGCTCGAAGACCGCGACAAAGTGCTCCTCGAGCTGCCGGACAACTCGCGCAAACTCGTGCTGCTGCGGTTCGCC
>JFJP01002309.1_pt1 | contig 11939 bp, 14 predicted proteins | sample 431651 | NCBI WGS metagenome assembly JFJP01 (sample SAMN02602958, study PRJNA72255) | Microbial mat metagenome, whole genome shotgun sequencing project. | biome: fresh water; feature: sink hole; material: water; isolation source: purple microbial (photo- and chemosynthetic) mats found in... | reverse complement strand
ACGACGAACATCTGGCGGCTGTAAGCTAGCCGGAAGTGGGCCACCTTGATCGTCTGCAATACACCTGCCAATTCTACCTGCTCGTGGGTGGACTCCAGTCGAATTAGCAGGCATCGCCGGCGATAAATGCCAGCGACACAAATACATCGACCGATCAGCTTCGGGGAATGATGGCGGCATTTCCGGTGCTTGACGAGCCGCTGCACATTATCATAGGCGCCACCGTAACCGATTTCCTGAAAACCATCGAACAGTCGATGAGCAGTCCGGCGTCACGGCCGTGCCAATTGCGTCTTTTCTTCCAGCCATTGCGTGAGTTTACCTTTAAACTCGCCAAGCTTTGGGGGGATCGGCTGAACCCGTTTATATTTGGGTTCTTCTACCATATTGAAGTATTTACTTATCGTTGGGCGCGTAAACGATGTCCATGTAAAACACTCCAGATACCCCAGGCAAAAATACCGGATGATTACATACTGGACTGCAAACTATTGGACGCTTTTTGACAAGGAATGGGATGTCTCGTTGATGGTCGATCGCAAGCCCTCCAATTTTTTCAGGTTCGATTACAGCACCTTTCGAATTACGGTGCGGTGATGCGATAACACGAATTGGGTTTCGCCGATCAGATTGGCCAACGGCGTGCGTAATTCGTCTGCGACGTCGGCATTGAAGGCTTACAGCTGGTTATACGTGCCTTCCATCCGTTCCAGCGCACCGTTGAAGGTAATTTTCAGGTCGGACAGTTCTCCTGGTAACGGTGAGATTTACAAACGCTGCGACAAGTTGCGCGGACCGAGCACCTGTGCTTCGCTCGATAGTTGCTTGAGCGGTCGCAAGCCAAATTTGGCGATTCAGCATTCCAGTAATACCCCGACCAGCGGCAGCAGAAAAGAGTGCAAAGTATGCAGGTCAGGCGACTGCATCGACCGCAACAGTCAGGCGCACGCTGGCCGCTCCATGAATGGCGGGATGGTACCGATCATTGTATGCAACGAGTATTCGCGGCTGGGCAGATGCATGGTTCTCATGCCGCTAGAATGACGGTCCAGTTGATCGATTTCTGCCAGTCGCTTACCGTACTGGAAGCGTGGATCGTCGCCTAACATCCAATAGCGGATACTGCCGTCGGCAGGACTCAAGATGTCGAATTTTGCTTGCACGTGTGACCAGTGGCTAGGATCGCCGTTGTGGCCGATCATGTATTGGGTATCGAAGAAGCGGACGTTCAACTCATCCTGCTGATGATGCACCAACTCAAGCTACCAGTGCAAACATGGCAACCAGACGCACCGTGATCAGGCGCTTCATTCTTGCGTCTCTTAATTGCGCAGCTCCAGCACATAGCCGATGCCACGGATCGTATGCAGCAACTTGGGACTGAACGGCTTGTCAATCTTGGCGCGCAAGGGTTTGATGGCGACTTTGCCGACGTTGGTGCTGCTGTCGAAGTTCATGTCCCAGACCAGTTCGGCGATCGCAGTTTTCGATAAAATTTCACCTTGCCGCCGGACCAGCATCGCTAACAACAAAAACTCCTTGACGGTCAGGTCAATGCGCACATTGTGGCGCGATAGACCTTGTGGCTGAGCAAATCAATCTGCAGATTGGCAATGTGCAATTGCACTGGTTCCATGGACACGACCGCGTCGCGTCAACGCCTGTAGGCGCGCCAGCAATTCGAGGAAAGGAAACGGTTTGAATAGATAATCGTCGGCGCTGCCTTGCAGACCTTTGATCCGATCTTCAACAAGGTCGAGCGCGGTCAGCATGATGATCGGTGTTTGTTTGATTGCGCGCAGCCCGTGCATTACGAAAAAACCGTCCATGCCGGGCGGCATGACATCAAACACGATAACATCGTAATCCTGCTGCAATGCTAGGTACTGGCCGTCGACGCCGTCATGTGCGACATCGACCACGCAACCTTGCCCTGTCAAGCCATTGCGAAGATAGTCGGCCGCCTTCAATTTATCCTCAACGATCCGGGTTTTCATATATCGCCCGTCCCCTGAGCTAATATGCGGTTCCCAGGCTGCCGCTATTGAAACCACCAAGTGCGACACGAAGTCACTTACAACTCGTAAGGAGGAAGGAGACCTGTTGTTTCGTTAACAGTAGTCAAGCGGCACATGCGTCACTGGTAACGGTAGGGTATGAAGTTCCCGGTATGACGTAGCCAGGCCGAAAAGCCTAGCTGGAACCGCTAGGGGAAGGCAATCTCTGCGAACACCAGTGTAAAGCGGACTCTAGGCTGAAATTTATGGAACAAGTCCGGATCTTCCTGCAGCTTGGGTGTCACTTCCAGGATCACGTGGTAGCTGTTGATCTACGTGAAAATACTGGGTCACCTGTGGCGATGGCCGATGGCATAATAAATCGTCGCATCGATCAACGCTGGCGTGATATCGAGGCGTGGGAGCACGGGCGCAATCGATGGTCAGATTAGCGGAAGCCGCAGCGTTCTGCTGATCTGAGGCGACATCGGTCAGTTGCGACAGCTGGCGGAAACGCCAGACCAATTTTGGCGCCCTGACGTTCAGTTCATCCAGACTGGAGTCGGTCAGAGTGTACTGGGTACGTGACAGCCGACCGCCGATGTTGACATCCTGGTCGGCCGTCCTGTAGAAACAGATTGACCCCTTGCACTTTCGCCAATTGCGAGTGCAAGAGGGTGATCACTTCATCGGCGCTGGCAGTGCATCCTTCATCCTTCATCCTTCATCCTTGGTCTTCAGGCTGATATAAAGATTGCTACTATTGAAGGTATACTGGCCGCCGCTCATGCCAAAGCCCGTCACGTCAATATCCTGGCAAACGATATCGATCAATTGCAGAATGCGTTTGTTCATTGGCGCGAACGACGAATCCTGTACCGATTCGACAAAACCGACAGCGAATCCCGTATCTTGCTGGAGGAAGAGGCCTTCTGGAATAATCATCAACGGGATCGCTGTGGCGGTCATGGTGGTGGCGAAGAACACCATCAATGTAATGAGCTGATGGCGCAGCACGATGTGCGGACCGCGCTTGTAGGCATTCAGCATCGCATCAAAGCTGCGTTCAAACAGTTGATACATACGACCATGGGATTCAGCCGAATGCGGTCTCAAGAAGCGCGAGCAGAGCATCGGCGTCAGCGAGATCACGACCGAGACGGCGATTGTCAGGCTGACAGTAATCGTAAATTCGGGGAACAGGCGGCCAAAGATGCCGCCCATCCGGTGAAACTTTGCTTCTGACCGTCGATGGTTCTCTTCGGTTGGTTGACCGTCGTATTGGCGATGACGCCACGAATATCTTCCAGGCCCATCCAGACCGCAGTAAGTTTGGTCGGATCGACCTGGATCCGCACCGCATGTTTTTACACACCGCCGATATTGACCAAGCCAACTTCTGGAATCTCAGAAATCTGCTGTATCAGGATATTGTCGGCAGAAGTCATTTACCTGAATCAGCGGCAAAGCATCCGACTGTATCAACATCACAATGATAAGCGAGTCGGCCGGATTCACTTCGCGGAAGGTCGGCTGGATCGGCAAGTTGACCGGCAACTGGCTGTCGGGGGCGGTGATCGCCGCCTGCACGGCTTGAGGTCATCTGCGACAAGCATGCAATCGGCGAAAACTGCCACTCCAGCGGCTGTGCAACACTGGACGCCATGGTTTTTGGGATGCCGCCCGGCAGATTAGCTGAGACCTGGATGGTCGAGAAATCCACTTGCGGCAGCGGTACCACCGGCAGCAACGGCCACACCGCAGCGCTCATCAGAAAAATCACAATGGCGAACAGCGTGGTACCGATAGAGCGTTTGATGAAGGTAGAAGAAATGCTCGCTTGCCGGCCTCGTACTTGTCACGCTTGTTCTTTTAGCGTTAACGACGGCGCTGGATGCGTTGCTAGTGCCGATCGCCGCCACCTTTTCCACTACTTTGATGCTGGGTTCCAGTTTGTACTGGCCATCGACAACGACTCTTTGTCCTGAATATTCGTCACCTGGATTAGTAGGAGATCTGTACCATTCTACCAACAGTGACAACGTAAACGTAGGTGCCGTCCTGATGAGGGCGCCCAGAGAGAGCGTTAACCGCTGTATGCCGAGCGCGGTGCCGAGCAGGCACGTTGGAAAAATATAGAGGTATAACGTCAGCCCGATGCTCATCGCGGCAGCGCCGCCCAGACCTTGTAAAAATCGCATGCCATGCAGAACTATCAGCGATGACGATAATGCGTAGCCCAGCGATACCAGAATAAATACCAGGATGCCCCGCACATATATATAAACGTCGAAATCCGAATACTTTGCTAATTGAGGCGAAAGCGACCATAGTCATCGCGTCGGCAAGAATGTAAACGTTGGCGATCAAGACCGCGGCGGCCGAGTCGCCATCAAGGCTGCGCGTAATCATCGGCAACGTGACATTGACGATCGATCCAGCACGGTCATATTGGTGCCAAAGACCATCACAACCATAGCCACTCGATGGACTGCTCCCGGCAGGCCGTCGTCGCTTTCGAGGTCGCCGAACAGCCTGCTCATGACGCCAGGTACCTGGTTATGAAATACTGCGGTTTTGGTGCAACACGTGATTGCAGCAATGGCGAGATAGGCACGTTCGGCAGGCGGCGCGGAAAAGCGTTGATGGCTATGAACCATAGGTCGAAAATTATTACAGGAGGTGCCATTTTTCGCAGACACAGCGAGTGTCGGTTGCGGCGGCAAACCAACAAACGGTACGATTTTTCAGGTCATAAGGGGCGGCCGTGGCTACTCTTTGGTGTATAATTAGAATTTCTAACACGTGCCGTTCAGCAACCTCTGTAATGACTAATGACTAAGTTTGTATTTGTTACTGGTGGCGTTGTCTCATCCCTTGGTAAAGGGATTGCAGCAGCCTCTCTCGCAGCGATCCTGGAATCGCGCGGCCTTAAACTCACCCTTCTCAAACTCGATCCGTACATCAACGTCGATCCAGGCACCATGAGCCCGTTCCAGCACGGCGAAGTGTTTGTGACCGATGATGGCGCAGAGACCGATCTCGATCTCGGTCACTATGAACGCTTCATTACGACGAAAATGAAGAGGGTCAATAACTTCACCACAGGCCAGATCTACGAATCGGTTATCCGCAAGGAGCGCCGCGGCGAATATCTTGGCAAGACGGTGCAGGTCATTCCGCACATCACCAACGAAATCCAGGATTACATCTACCGCGGCGCCGAGGGTTTCGACGTAGCGCTGGTGGAAATCGGCGGCACTGTCGGCGATATCGAATCCCTGCCTTTCCTGGAAGCTGCACGTCAGCTGAGTCTGCGCGCAGGCCATAAAGCGGCTGCCTTTGTCCATCTGACATTGGTGCCGTACCTGGTCTCCGCCGGTGAGCTGAAAACCAAGCCGACTCAGCACAGCGTGCAAAAACTGCGCGAAATAGGTATTTCGCCGGATGCCTTGCTGTGCCGTGCCGACCGTCCGATCCCTGAGGACGAACGCGCCAAAATATCTCTGTTCTCGAATGTCCAGGGCGATGCCGTGATTTCGGTATGGGATGCAGACACCATCTACAAGATTCCGCAAATGCTGCACGACCAGGGCCTCGACGCGATCGTCTGCGAAAAGCTCGGCCTGTCACCGGAGCCGGCCGATTTGTCGATCTGGACCAAGCTAGTGCACGCGCTGGAAAACCCAACCTACGAAGTCGCCATCGGAATGGTCGGCAAATATGTCGACCTGACCGAATCGTACAAGTCGTTGACAGAAGCCTTGCGTCACGCTGGCATCCATACCGGCAGCCGAATCAATATCGAATATCTGGATTCGGAAGAAATCGAAGCCAACGGTACCGGCGCTCTAGCCAAGTACGATGCAATCCTGGTGCCGGGCGGCTTTGGCAAGCGCGGGGTCGAAGGCAAGATCGCGGCAGCCCATTTCGCCCGCGAAAACAAGATTCCTTACCTTGGTATTTGCCTCGGCATGCAAGTTGCGTTGCTCGAATATGCCCGTAACAGGGCTGGCTTGTCGCTCGCCAACTCGACTGAGTTCGACGCGCAAACTGACCAGCCGGTGGTGGCGCTGATCACCGAATGGCAGAATCATGACGGCAAGGTAGAACTGCGGGACGTCAATTCCGACCTCGGCGGCACAATGCGCCTGGGCGCGCAGACTTGTGACGTCAAGCCAAGTACGCTAGCGGCCGAAATCTACGGCGCGACCGTGACTGAACGCCATCGTCATCGCTACGAAGCTAACAACCATTACCTGGACCGCATCGAAGCCGCCGGCCTGGTAATTTCGGCCCGCACGCCGACCGAGGGCTTGTGTGAAATAATGGAATTGCCCCGTACCGGGGACAACGCCCATCCTTGGTATGTCGGCGTCCAGTATCACCCGGAATTCAAGTCGACTCCGCGTGATGGCCATCCGTTGTTTATTTCATTTATCAAGGCTGCATTGGCACACAAACAAACCAACACCACAGCGTAAGGAAGTGACATGAAACTTTGTGGCTTTGATATCGGTCTGGATCAGCCATTCTTTCTGATCGCCGGTCCTTGCGTAATCGAATCGCGTCAGATGGCCCTTGATACCGCCGAACAATTGAAGGAGATCACTAGCTCGCTGGGCATCAACTTCATTTATAAATCATCGTTCGACAAGGCGAACCGTTCATCCGGTTCGTCGTTCCGCGGCCTTGGCATGGAAAAAGGATTGGAAATACTGGCCGAAGTCAAAGCGCAAAGCGGCGTGCCGGTGCTGAGCGATATCCATGAGATCAATGAAATAAAGCCGGTGGCAGCAGTAGTCGACGTGTTGCAGACGCCGGCCTTCCTGTGCCGCCAGACCGATTTCATCAACGCTTGCGCGCAATCCGGCAAGCCATTGAATATCAAGAAGGGCCAGTTCCTGGCACCGCACGACATGATTAACGTGATTGCCAAGGCACGCGCCGCTGCACGTGAAGTCGGCCTGCCGGAAGACAACTTCATGGCTTGCGAGCGTGGTGCTTCGTTCGGTTACAACAACCTGGTATCCGACATGCGCTCGCTGGCGATCATGCGCGAAACCGGTTGTCCGGTGGTGTTCGATGCCACTCACTCTGTGCAGTTGCCGGGTGGCCAAGGCAGCACCTCCGGTGGTCAGCGCGAATTCGTGCCGGTGCTGGCGCGCGCAGCGATTGCAGTCGGCGTTTCTGGCGTGTTCATGGAAACCCATCCGAATCCTGCCGAAGCCAAATCGGATGGACCGAACGCCGTATTTCTGGGACGCATTAAAGAATTGTTGTCTATCATGATAGACCTGGATCGGGTCGTCAAAAAGAATGGCTTTATCGAAAGCCATTTCGATTGATTGCTTGCGGGGCCGGCGGCGGTGTGATGATTCATGCTACGGCCGTGCCTACATCTCCTCGAAATACATGTTCGTTGAACTTTAGACGTTGAGACGTTGTATCTGATTAGATGGAGACAGAGCCGCACAGGGAGTGTGTCATGCGCCACGCAGTGCAATCCGTCCCCGCAAATATTTTTATCTAATAGGGAAATACATGAGTGCGATCGTTGACATCATTGGCCGCGAAATCATTGATTCGCGCGGTAATCCTACTGTAGAGTGCGACGTCCTGCTAGAATCAGGTGTCATGGGCCGCGCGGCTGTACCGTCCGGCGCTTCCACTGGTTCGCGCGAAGCGATCGAGCTGCGCGACGGCGACAAGAGCCGTTACGGCGGCAAGGGCGTGCTGAAAGCTTGCGAACATATCAACACTGAAATTTCTGAAGCCATCATGGGCCTCGATGCCAGCGAACAAGCGTTCCTGGATCGTACTCTGATCGATCTCGACGATACTGAAAACAAGGGCCGCCTCGGCGCCAACGCCATGCTAGCGGTATCGATGGCAGTTGCCAAAGCTGCAGCTGAAGAAGCTGGCCTGCCGCTGTATCGTTATTTCGGCGGTAGTGGCGCGATGCAAATGCCAGTGCCAATGATGAACGTCATCAACGGCGGCGCACATGCCGACAACAACCTAGACATCCAGGAATTCATGATCATCCCGGTCGGCGCACCGAGCTTCCGTGAAGCGCTCCGTTACGGTGCGGAAGTGTTCCACGCGCTGAAGAAAATTCTCCACAACAAAATTTTATCGACCTCGGTTGGCGACGAAGGCGGCTTTGCACCGAATCTATCCAGCCACGAAGAAGCGTTGCAGCTGATCATCCAGGCAATCGAAGCCGCCGGTTACGAGCCAGGTACTCAAATCGCACTCGGCCTGGATTGCGCTGCAAGTGAATTCTACAAAGACGGCAGCTATTTTCTGGCCGGTGAAAGTATGACCTTGACTGGCGCACAATTCACCGGTTTGCTAGCATCATGGTGCGACAAGTACAAAATCATCAGCATCGAAGACGGCATGGCGGAAAATGACTGGGACGGTTGGAAGTTGTTGACTGAAACCCTCGGCAAGAAGATCCAACTCGTGGGCGACGATTTATTTGTCACCAACACCAAGATCCTCAAAGAAGGCATCGATAAGGACATCGCCAATTCTATCCTAATCAAAATCAACCAGATCGGCACGCTGACCGAAACCTTCGCCGCGATTGAAATGGCCAAGCGCGCTGGCTACACTGCGGTAATCTCGCATCGTTCTGGCGAGACCGAAGATTCGACGATTGCCGATATCGCGGTTGGCATGAACGTCTTGCAGATCAAGACCGGATCGATGTCGCGTTCAGATCGCATGGCCAAGTACAACCAATTGCTGCGTATAGAAGAAGACCTGGGCGATATCGCCAGCTATCCTGGTCGTGACGCTTTTTATAATCTTAAGTAATTAATAGTTTGCGGGACAAATTCTATGAAGCACCCCCGTGCCCCGAATTACATGCTCTGTGCGACTCTGGTCTCCGGCTTAGTAGGCGGTAAATCTTGAACTAACGAAGACTGTTTATACCAATGCACCTGATTACCATTTTCCTGACCGCTTTACTCATACTGGTCCAGTACCCACTGTGGCTAGGTAAGGGCGGCTGGCTGCGCGTTTGGGATATGGATCAACAGGTGCACGCGGCGCATGACAAGATCAATGAATTAAAATCCCGTAACGCCAAGCTGGGTTCGGAAGTGAATGATTTGAAAGATGGCACTGGCGCGATCGAAGAGCGAGCCCGCAGTGAACTCGGGATGATCAAGCAAGATGAGATCTTTGTGCAGATACTCAATCCGAACAGCAATTCGGCTTATGCGCCGGCGCCGCCCAATCCAGAATTGACAGCGGTGCAAGAGATAGTGGCAGCCGCCGTGCCGGATGAGCCACCGAAAAAACAACGTCCCTGAATTAGCACGGTTTGTTTTAGTGCTTGCTGCTGCCGCTTGGTAGCAGTGCATCGATGGGCGCTTCGGTGGCGAACAGGTGGGCACAGTCTAATTTATCGAATTCATAATGTTGGTCGCAGAAATCGCAATCGACCGTCAGCTTGCCTAAATCCGCCAGCGCTTCCTCGATCTCCGGTTGCCCCAAAATTTTCAGCATGTGGCCGACTTTGTCGCGTGAACAATTGCATTTGAAGCTGGGTAGCTGCGGTTCGAACACGCGGATATTCTCTTCCCAGAACAGACGCCGCATTAGAGTCTGGATATCGGTGGTCAGCATCTCTTTTAATTGTATTGTGCCGCCCAACGCCATGAAGCGGTTCCATGTTTCAAGGTCGTCGTTGACCGATGCATCGATGCCGCCATGGTTCGGCAATTTCTGCAGCAGCAGGCCGCGTGCGACCTTGTCGTCGGCAGCCAGCCACAGTTTGGTGTCGAGCTGCTCCGAGCGCAGCATGTAGTTCTCGATGACGGTGGCGACACTGTCGCCGTCCAGCGGGACGATACCTTGGTAAGATTTCTGGCGTGGCATCTTGTCTTGCAGATCGAGTGTAATAACGAAGCGTCCCTGGCCATTGAGATTGACCAGTTGCGACATGCTGGCATCGTCGTCGATCACGGCATCCGGCGTCAGCTTGGCGGTGGCACGCATATGCAGTTGCGAATCGCATTCGGCCACCAACAAGCGCACCGGGCCATCCCCGTGAATCTGCATGATGATGACACCATTGAATTTGAGATTAGCAGACATTAACGCAGCAGCTGCCATCATTTCACCTAGCAGGGTTGTCACCGGCTGTGGATAGTGATGATGGGTCATCAGCACTTGCTGCCAGGTTGTCGACAGCTCGACCAGTTCGCCGCGCACCGCGGCATTGTCCACCATGAATTTTTGCAGCGAATCGCTATGCTGGTTGCCGACATCCGTGACTGTCATTACGTCCATATTCTTTTCCACTTCTTTATTTATTCGCTGATGCTTTTTAAGCTAGTCTTGTATTGCGCGCTGCGCTCGACATAATGTTGGGCACTCTTGGAGAGTGCGGAGATTTCCTGTTCACTGAGCGTCCGTGCCATCTTTGCAGGCGAGCCGATGATCAGTGAGTTGTCCGGGAATTCCTTGCCTTCGGTGACCAGTGCGCCGGCACCGACCAGGCAATTCTCACCGATTTTTGCGCCATTCAGTAGCACCGCCTGGATGCCGATCAGGGTGCCGTCGCCGATTGTGCAACCATGCAGCATTGCCTGATGACCAACAGTCACATTTTTGCCAAGCGTCAGCGGGAATCCCATATCGGCATGCAACGTGCTGCTTTCCTGCACATTGCTGACCTGGCCGATGATGATCAATTCGTTGTCGCCGCGGATCGTGACGCCGAACCAGATGCTGACATTAGCTTCCACCTTGACTTTACCGATCAGATTAGCGGTCGGCGCGATGTAGGCAGATGGATCGATGCTGGGGACGTCTTCACCCAATTGGTAGATGGCCATAAGTTTCCGTAAAATTCTGGTTTCGAAGCATGATAGCCGCAGTCACTCGATGTCACTATCTTCGTCCATTATTAGTTTTTTTTCAACCATGCCATCATTTTACCGCTATCGCCATGAACAATTCCGTCGATTCTTGCCCTATCTCTTAAAATCACGTGCCGAGTTGCCAACCCTGGAAATGCGTACGGCTCCTTGCACTGACTGTGCGAGGCAGCCATGACGGCCAAAGTGGCTGGCGTGTAGGCGCTGGCCTGGCAAGGGCACAGCCTGATATTTGATGGCGGGTGCTTGCTGGTTGCCGGCTCGACCATACCAGGACGTCCGGCCAAGCCGCAATTGGTACCGCCGTGCGAGGTCAAGCATCGCTCGAGGGGTGCGCGGCGATGATTCATGCCCTGGCGCATATCGAGTTCAACATAATCAACCTGGCGCTGGATGTTATCTGACGCTTTGCCGGGATGCCAGATGATTACTATACCGATTGGCTGCGTGTAGCCAAGGAAAAGGCTTATCATTTCAGTTTTCTGGCCAGTCATATACAGACGCGGGGGTTTGCATACGGTGTGTGATTTTTCCGCCCATGGATAGTTTATGGGAACTGACCAAGAAAATTAGTCATGCCATTCTGGCACGGATGGCACTGGTGTCGCGCATGATAGAGGCGTGCGTACTGGATGCATCGTCGCGCACTAGCGCCAAGCCTGTCCCAGGCGGATGATCACGAGGCGGCGGCCAATAGACATGATTCTGCGCGATGAGATCGGCCACATGGCAATTGGCAATTATTGGTACGGTTGGTTGTGTGGGTGCGGCAGCTGAAACCGCTGGCGACATCCGCCGCGTTGGTGGCGCAGCATCGGGTGCCAGTATTAAGTGGCCCGTTCAATCTAGCTGCGCAACGGGCAGACCGATTTTCTGAGCAGGAACTGCAGGCGTTGCTGCAACCGACCTAAAAGATGCGCATCGGCTAGTTCCTAACCATTTTCTTCTAACAACGATTTCTTGTAATGGATAGGAAGAATCCAATGCCCCTTCCTATCCGTTACCCCTGCTGTGGTCAACGCAATGGCATGGGGCAAAC
>JFJP01000074.1_pt1 | contig 11939 bp, 7 predicted proteins | sample 431651 | NCBI WGS metagenome assembly JFJP01 (sample SAMN02602958, study PRJNA72255) | Microbial mat metagenome, whole genome shotgun sequencing project. | biome: fresh water; feature: sink hole; material: water; isolation source: purple microbial (photo- and chemosynthetic) mats found in... | reverse complement strand
AGATGCAGCCGAGCCTCGGCACGGTAGGGCGGCAGAAAATGAATCGGTCGGCCTTGGCTCTGCGCCTTCTGAAGCACTTCGGCGAGTCGGCCCGCAGGCGCCGTTTGGGTTATGCCTGCGCGAGCGGCCTGTTCGGCCACCGTGGGCTGCGGCCCCATCCATACGATGGCATCGATGGAAAGATCGTCGGAGAAAAGGGTCGTGGTGCCGTCATCCAGATCCATTACCCCTGCAAAATCGGGATGATCCACGCCCAAAAAATAGAGAAAGGTGCTGTCCTGGCGGAAGGTGTAGCCATTGTCGGCGTAGTTCATGGGCGATTCTTCGTTGCCCAGAAACAGCAGCAGGCCGTTCGTGTCGCAACGTTCCTCGTAGGTTTGGCTCGCGAACATGGTGACTCCTTCGAAAAGCTCACCTAGAATACTAATGTATCAGCTCCAAAAGAGCAGCAAAATCAGCCCGTCAAGCAAACCTGACGGCGGAATAAGGTGCCGAGATATGAAACAACTAAGGAATGCCCTCTATGGCCTGAGCCTGGCCCTTTTTTCTTCGGGGCTCGCTCTCTCGGGGCAAGGGAGAAAAGAAGATTTCGAACGGGCGGCTGGCCTTAGGGCGCTCACGAGCCAGAAGGTGTTGGCTGGTGATCTTCGGCCCAAGTGGCTGCCCGATGGTTCCGCTTTCATCTATCGCAAAGACCTTCCCGGCGAGACACGATCCTGGATTAAGGTTCAGGCGTCCGGTGCCTCCAGGCAGCCGGCCTTCGATCACGGCGCGTTGGCCAAGGCCCTGAGCCAAAGCCTGGGCCGCACCGTGGAGGCCACCAAGCTTCCCCTGGAAGAGGTGCTGTTCACGGCGCCCACAACGCTGCGCTTCCGCGCTGACAAAAAGCTTTGGAGCTATGAACTGAAGACCAGCGCGCTGCGCCTTGAGGTCGAACCGCCGAAGAAAGACGAGGAGAGTGCCCCACCGCCCAAGGAAACCAAGAGCCCCGACGGGCGCTGGGTGGCCGCGCTTCGAGGGGAGAACTTCGCAGTAAGCAACGTGAAGGATTCCAAAGAGGTCTTCCGCAGCCGCGACGGCAACCTGGGCGACGCCTATACAGGCGAATTTTTCTGGAGCCCGGATTCCAAACGGATCGTGGCGTTACGTGCCACCAAGGTGGAGCAGCGCAAGGTCACGTTGGTGGAATCCACCCCGAAGGATCAGTTCCAGCCCAAGACCCAGACCATGGACTACACGAAACCCGGGGACCCCTTGCCTCGGGTTCGCCCCCAACTCTTCGAAACCGAAACGGGTCGCCAACGACCGGTGTCGCACGACCTTGCCCCCACACCCTATGTGGTTTCCGAAATCCGCTGGGCCAGCGATAACCAGCGCTTCACCTATGTCTACAACGAACGCGGCCACCAACTCCTGCGCGTCATCTCCGTGGATGCAGGCACCGGCGAATCCCGGGTCATCGTGGAGGAACGCAACCCCACCTTCATTGAATATTCGGGAAAGTTTTTTCTGGAATTCCTGGATGACACCCACGAATTGGTTTGGATGAGCGAACGGGATGGCTGGAACCACCTCTACCTCTACGACAGCCACACCGGCGCTTTGAAAAACCAAATCACCAAGGGCCTCTGGCCGGTGCGCAACGTGGAGCACGTGGACGCCAAGACTCGCACCATCACCTTTATGGCCGGCGGTCTCCATCCGGAGCAGGATCCCTACTACCTGCATTGCGTCCGCGTGAAACTTGACGGTAGCGGCCTGCGCATCGTCACCGAAGGTGATGGCGCCCATCGACCCACCTTCAGCCCGGACCGTCGCACCTTCGTGGATGTGTGGTCGCGAATCGACCAGCCTCCCGTCGCGCAATTGCGCAGCTCCGAGGATGGCAAGCTCCTGGCCGAAATCGAGAAAGCCGATTGGACCGCCCTCCTGGCTGCGGGCTGGCGGCCTCCCGAACGCTTCACCGCCAAGGGTCGCGATGGGAAGACCGATATCTTTGGGGTCATTTTTCGCCCCATGACCTTCGACCCTTCGAAGAAATACCCGGTGATCGAATACATCTATGCGGGCCCGCACTCGGCGCATGTACCCAAGGGTTTCCGTGCGTATCACTCGCCTCAGTATTTCGCGGAGTTAGGCTTCCTCGTGGTGCAGATGGATGGCATGGGCACCAGCCATCGCTCCAAGGCCTTTCAGGACGTGTGTTGGAAGAACCTGGGCGATTCCGGGTTTCCCGATCGCATGGCGTGGATCCAGGCAGCCGCGGCTAAATACCCGCACTTCGATCTCAGCCGAGGCGTTGGCATTTATGGGGGCAGCGCGGGTGGCCAGAGCGCCCTGCGCGCGTTGCTGGCCTTCAGCGATTTCTACACCGCTGCGGCGTCCGACTGCGGCTGCCACGATAACCGCCTGGACAAGATCTGGTGGAATGAGCAGTGGATGGGCTGGCCCATTGGGCCCCACTATGAAGAACAGAGCAACATCACCCAGGCCCATCGATTGAAAGGCAAGCTCCTGCTCACCGTGGGCGAAATGGACCACAACGTGGACCCGGCCTCCACCCTGCAAGTGGTGAACGCCCTCATCAAAGCGGATAAGGATTTCGAGATGTTCTTGGTGCCGGGCGCCGATCACTGGATGCTGGAGAATCCCTATGTGCGAAGGCGCATCGGAGATTTCTTTGTGCGTAGCCTCATCGACCCCGAAACGAAAAGGTGAACCCCATGAAAAAGCCACTGTTCCTGCTCTGCGCGCTGCTTTCCGTCACCTCAATGCTTCACCCCTGCACGGTCATTGCAGCGGGTAAGAAGGCCACCAAGGATGGCTCCGTTATCCTCTCGCACACCGATTGCGGCCCCGACTCCCGCATCCAAGTGGTGCCAGGGCGCACCTTTGGGCCTGGAGAAAAAGCCCCCGTGTGTTGGGGCCTTCAGGATCCTTCCCGCCCTCTCGGAAGCCCCGGCGAGATTCTGGGTTACATCCCACAGGTGGCCCAGACCTTCACCTACTTTCACTCCGCCTATTCCCACATGAACGAGCACCAACTCGCCATTGCGGAAAGCACCCTTAACCAGCGCCCCGAGTTGGTGGTCGCCAAGGGCGCGGGCGAGCAGATCATGACCATCGAGCAGGCTCAGGTCTTCGCCCTCCAGCGCTGCCGCAAGGCCAAGGATGCGGTGCGCCTCGTGGGTCAGCTCATGGACACCTATGGCTTCCTGCCCTCTTCGGGGGATGGATCGGAATCGCTGGTCATCGGCGACACGGAAGAAGCCTGGGTGTTTGAAGTCTACGGCGTTGGCCCCGGCTGGAAGAAGGCCAGCGGCAAGGCAGGCGCCATCTGGGCCGCCCAACGCATTCCCGATGACGAAGCCGTCATGATCCCCAATTGGAGCGTAATCAAGGGCATCGACCCCAAAGATTCGGCTCGCTTTCTCGTCTCCAAAAACTACCAACAGGAGGCCATCGACCGTGGCTGGTTCGATCCGAAAGCGGGACGGCCCTTCATCTGGCAGGAGGCCTATGCACCGCTGCCCGAGGAATTCGCCACGGGCCGCTTCTGGCTCTTCGCCACCACCTTCGCGCCCAACCTCAAGCTCAATGGGCATGCCTGGCCCGATCGCAAACTCACAGCCACGGAGCCCTTCAAAGGCATCAGTCCCTATTTTCAAACCGTGGAGCCGCTTTCCATTTACCCTTTCTCCCTCAAGCCCGAGAAGCTCATTTCCGTGCAGGATGTCATCGCCTTCCAGCGCTCCACCATGGAAGGCACGATCTATGACATGGCCTCGGATCCCGCTTGGCTGGTGCCCGATGGCAAGGGCGGCCTAGCCCGCAGCCCCCTGGCGACGCCCTTCCCCGGCAAGGATCTGCGGGCGGCCTTGCGAATCACCCTGCGCCGTCCCGTGGCGCGGCATCGTGGCCACTACGGCATGGTGTGCCAATTGCGCGGCTGGCTCCCCAATGCCATCGGCGGCCTCTATTGGATCTACCTGGATAACCCGGCCATCAGCCCCTACGTGCCCATGTATGCGGGAGCCACTGCCACTGCCCCCAGCTACCAGCTCTATAACCCCGAAGCCTACAGCGATGCCAGCGCGAGGTGGACCATCGACTTCGTGGATAACCTAGCCAACCTGCGCTTCCAGGATGCCATTCGGGATGTCCGTGAGGCCCGGGATCCCTTCGAGAAGGCCATCTTCGAGCGATTGCCGGCCTTGGAAGCCGAAGCACTGGCACTGCACCCGAAGAACCCCGAGGCCGCCAAGAAATTACTCACGGACTACTGCGTCGGAATTCAAAACCAAGTGCCAGGGCTCTACATTCATCTGCGCGAAAAGCTCATTACCAAATACACGAACAATCGCGAATAGCAGGGGTTTGCCCTTATTCAGCACGATCTGTCAGGTAGTAAATCTGCACGAAGGATTCTTGAACATCAAAGGACCAGTGAACATCCCGGTGGTAGGCTGCCGCCTCCTCGAACTTCCCGTCTTCGAGTAGCTCCAACAAACGGGCGTGCTCGGCGATGGATCGCTCTTCCCAGCTCTTCAGAAAGACCTTGCGACGCGGCCAATCGTAGAGCCGCTGTTTGAGCGATTGCACCAAGGCGATCATGCGCAAGTTGTGGCTAGCGTCCAGAAAAACGCCATGGAAGGCGAGGTTGTGGGTGAAGAAGGTTTCGTAGTCCTCGACCTCAATCGCTTGGCGCATGCCATCATTCGCAGCCTTCATGGTGGCGAGCCCGTGTTCTCCAAGACGAGGACCTGCAGCCGCCAGAGCAGAGGATTCTAGGGCGCCGACGATCTGGTAGATGTTGCGGATTTCCTCGAGGCCCAGCGGTTTCAACCGAAAACCCCGCTGAGGCAGCACCTCCATGAAGCCTTCCACTTCCAATTGAAGCAAGGCATCCCGCAGGGGCGTACGGCTGATGCCCAGACGCGAGGCCAGAGCGTTGAGATCCAGAAATGAACCCGGCTGGATCGCGCCGCTATTCATCTCCCCGCGCAGGAAGTTGTAGACCTGCTCACGCAAGGAGCGAGTGGGGAGGAGGGTCGGCTTGGGTGCGGGGGAAGCATGTTTGGTTGGCATCTGGACAAAGACCTCTCTCCAGGAGGCCACGGAGAGGGCTGTCCTTCAATAGCAGATTCGCGCGCCGGGTGCCCCGACGGGCGACAGGCCAGGGACTATTCGGCTCGACCGGTCTGGTAATAGACGCGAATGAACGGCTCTTGTGCCTCGTAGGACCAAAGCACCTCGCGGTTATAGGCAGCCGCGGCTTGAAAATCTCCCTTCTTGAGCAAGGTGAGCAAATGAGCGTGCTCCAAGACCGCCCCCTCCTCCCAGCTCTTGGCGAAGGCCTTACGCCGGGGCCAATCGTAGAGGCGTTGTTTCAGGGAATGGATGAGCGCCGTTAAGCGCGGGTTATCACTGGTCTCTAAATATTCAGCATGAAAGGCGAGGTTGTGGTTGAAGAAGGTTTCGAAGTCGTCGGCCGGAATAGCTTGACGCATGGCCTCGTTGTGAGCCTCCATCCTGGCGATGCCATCCTTCCCAAGCCAGGGTTCCGCAGCAGCAATCACCGCGGATTCCAGAGCGCCCACAATTTGGTAGATATTGCGAATTTCGGGAAGCCCCAGCGACTTCAAGCGAAAGCCGCGGCGGGGCAGGATCTCTACGAAACCTTCGACTTCCAATTGCAACAAGGCGTCCCGCAAGGGTGTCCGGCTGATACCGAGCTCACCCGCCAAGGCATTGATGTCCAGAAAGGATCCGGGTTGCATCCCGCCACTGTTCATTTCCCCACGAATGTAGTCGTAGACCTGTTCTCGCAGGGACCGGGTTTGCAGCGTGAGCTTTTTTTTTGGAGAGGTTCCGGCAATAGACATAACGGATATCACCACAATTTAGGAGGCCTTTGAAGTGAGATCGGCCCCGAGATGAAACTCACTTTATCTAATTTCTAACGAAGTCCCAGTGCTGCCGTGGAAACCCTTGGAGATGATCTCACCGCCCTTCCAGATGGCCCATCCCGGCAGCCCCCGCTGAAGTGCCTTGGTCATCTGCCATAACTGCACCCGGGTATTGGCGCTGTAGACGTAGACCATGCGGCGCGGATTCCAGGGATTGGGAATGGCGAAGGCCACACCATCTTCGGGCTTGCCGTAGGTGCGACCCTGAAAGCGGAAAAAGCCCTTGCCGAATTCCACTGGCAGTTTGTGTTCCTCGGCCAGCCTCGCCAGCAGGCTGTTTTCTTCGATCCCACCAAAAATCACAAGATCGCGATCCTTTAAATCCTGGTCGCTCACCTCGGCGTCGGGACGAATTTCCGGCAGCACTTCCGTGAAGGCATCGGCCACCTGATCGCGGAAATTCGTAACCAGGCTGCGATTGGCCTCGATCTGGTGGGAAGTGCCAGGAACGAACAAGAGCTGTTCCCATTCATCCAGGAGGTTCGGCAGGGAAGCGCCCACGGCCGAGGCCAGCGGAATCTCGTTGCCCGCATTGAAGGTCATCCGGGTGGGGCGATCCGGCAAGCTAAAGGTCACGCTTTCCTTGGCCCCTTTGACCTCGACCCGTTCCATCTGAGTGCCCTTGCCGGTGGCGAAGGCAACCGTGGCCACGAAGGGGTAGATATCGCCCTCTTGGCGAACCGTCAGCGTGGCATCCCAACCCTTTTCGGTTTTCGCGAATTGACCTTCGATAGCCACCTTGGGCAGACCGGTGCGTTCCAGCCAAGGCAGCACCAATGGCCGCACATCCCGACCGGCGACTTCGGATGCCGTCTTTAAAAAATCTTCGGTGCGAATGGATTTTCCCCCGTAGGTTTCATGCACCTTTGTCATGACCTTGGCAAAAACGGTGTTGCCCAACCAGAGTCGCAATTGATGCAGCGCAAAGGTGCCCTTGATGCGGGGCATCTGATACGCGCCATAGCGGTCGTAGGCGGTTTTCGTCGCGAGGGGCGCCGTTTCCGTTTCCCGTTTCGCCAGGAACAGATAACGGGCGTTGAGTTCGGCCAGAGCATCCCGCTGGGAATCAAAGGCCTTGGAAGCATCCTCGGGCAGGCGGCGCAGAAGGGCGTGATAGGCGGCGTCGCCGCTGGATAGCCAGTTCTCGGCGTCCGTGGCAGGAAAAACGGTGTTAATCCAAAGCCCCTTCTTCTCGAAGGAGATCAGCTCTTTGATTTTTTCGAGATCGCGCTTTACGAGAGCTGGCGCGGCCTCGGCCTTAACGCGATCCCGCGCTGCGATCAAAGTTTCCGCTACATAGATTGGACTGAAGGTCGCATAGCCATAGGTCATGTGGGGCGTCGCGCCGGGCAGATCCTGGATGTAGCGACCGCCCACCCATTTTTCCCGCATCGTCGTCTTGCCCTGATGAGCGATGAACATGAGCTTTTCCGCCATCTCAGCGGTGGTGAGCTTGCCATCGCAGGCGTGGGGCCGTTGCACGGGGCTGGTGGCCCAATAGCGAATGGCTTCGGGCAGATCGATGTTGCCTTTTTTCTCCTGGAACCAATTCCAGAAACTGATATCGCGATTCCAGGTATTGAAAGCCAAATCCACGGGGTTGTTTTCGGCGTTGGCAACGTATTCCTTCCGCACTTCCAAATCTCGATTGTTGTTATCGGCCCAGATGAAATCCTTCAGACCTCCCGGCGTATCGGCAGGATGGCCCTTGCTGCCCGTGCGCCAAAGCTTGGACGTCTTGGTACCCAACAAGAAGCAGGCGCCTTCACCGCTCTTGGTATCGGCCAGGGTCCAATCGTTGGTGTAAAGGCCGTTGTTTTTCTCGCTGAAGATCTTCACGAATTCATCGATGTTCGTGGCGTACTGGGCGGCCTTGCGGATGCGGTTGGATTGAGGCTGGCCTTCGGGATCAAACGGCGTTTGCCCCACCGTAGTTTCGCCAATAACCAAGCCTGCGCCATTGAGATACCAATCCGTGCCAGAGTGCAGGCCGCCTGGGAAGGTCTGATACACAAGGCGATTGCCCTTGGTGGGCACCACATCCACCATGAGGTCGTACTGCACGCCGGTGTAGCCGCCCCACATGAACATCTGGCCCATCACGAAGCGGCCATCCTTCGTGGCGCTCTTAGTGGCTACGAAGGAGGAGCAATGGTCGCCCTTGCCTGCGCGCGCGGCTTCGTCTTCGGCCTTCATAAACGTGCGTCCCGAAAGCGGGGTGGGCGTCACCTGGGTGGCGCTCTCCACGTAATCCAAATCGATCAGCGAATTGAGGCTCACGATATCGAGCAGATCCAACTCGCGCCCCTTGAAGCGCGCACCGCCCTTGTTGGCGCCATCGGCGATGCCCTTCATTTCTTCCAGGTATTCCAAATCAAATTTGCGCAGGAAGAGAGCATCCGTCATCTGCCGCACCTGGGCCCAACCCTTGCCGAGATCCTGGGCGTTCTTCTGAATACCAATCTTTTCCATGAAGCGGATCAGGTCCGCAGCCACCAGTTCGCCATACTGCCGACCCCGCGGATAGGGATCGCCTTCGATGTGGATGAAGGACCAGCCAGCTTCTTCATACCGAAAACCCTTGCCCGCCCACCGCACCGATTCCAGGGGAATGTGCTGGGTGATGTCATCGAGCTTTTCCAGTTTGAGATCATCGAACCAGGCACCGCCGGTGGCCTTGCCGTTGCGCCCCAAATCCAGTCGAATGCGATCCGTGGCGGTCGTCGCAAAGAAGGTGACGGATACGCGGCGCGCCCCATTGCCCGCCACGGTGGGCGAAGCGTTGGTAAAGGGAAAGCTCGCCATGGAAAGGCAGGCACCCAGCGCCGTGGGGTAACGCGCGGCGACATCGACCTTCACACCCTTGGCCTTGATCCAACCACTCAGGCGGTACAACTGCCCCACCTGAAGCTTCACGGGAGCGCTCAGGGCAAAGGAAGAGCCACCTTCCACGGGGTGGTCCAACCTCAAGGCTGAAGTGCCTTCGGCCTTGAAGTCGCCGTTGGCAGAAAGCTTCGCACCCACTGCCAGCATGGCTGTCCAGTGGGTGGGCTGACCGTTGGTGCTCTGTTCGAAACCGGCATTGGCCACGGGTAGCAAGGGCGGCTGTTGCGCGGCAAGGGGTAGAGCCATGGTTGCAACGAGGGCATAGGCAAGGTGACGCATGAAGGCCTCCGCCTTCTATTCAAACAGACCTCGCGTTGCGATACATGGAATCATCGCGGACGATCCAATCCCGCGTTCTTTTTTGGCTAAAGCGTACGCCCCGCCGGATCCCACAGCGCAGCCTTGCGACTGGCCCGCCAGATGTCCAAAAGCTGGTCGAGCATGTCGCCAAACTCGGTCAAGCGGAAGGCATTCGGCCCATCGCTCAAGGCCTTTTCGGGGCAGTCGTGGACCTCGAAGAAAAAGCCGTCCACCGCCGTAGCTGCGGCCCGCGCCAAGGCAGGAATCATGTCCCGTGCGCCACCGGTGGCGTGGCCCAATGCGCCGGGCTTCTGCACGCTATGGGTGGCATCGAAAATCACCGGTGCACCCGTGCGGCGTAGGTGTGGGAAGCTCTGAAAATCCACCACCAGCTGCCCATAGCCAAAGGAGGAACCGCGTTCCGTGACCCACACCGGACCTGCGCCCTCGGCGCTGCGAAGTTTTTCTACGGCGTTCTTCATATCCCAAGGCGCCAGGAACTGCCCCTTCTTCACATTTACCGGACGACCCGTCGCTGCTGCGGCAAGGAGAAGATCCGTCTGGCGGCAAAGGAAGGCGGGAATCTGCAGCACATCCACGAACTTAGCGACTTCAGCGCACTGCGCGGATTCATGCACATCCGTAAGCACCGGAATGCCCAGTCGTTCGCGCACCTCGGCGAGAATCTCCAGGCCTTCTTCCATACAGATGCCCCGATAACTGGCCAGGGAGGTGCGATTGGCCTTATCAAAGCTAGCTTTGAAGATGAAGGGAATGCCCCGCGCCTGCGCCAATTCCAAAAGCTTTGCGGCCAGAAAATGGGTGTGCTCGCGGCTCTCGATGACACAAGGCCCCGCGATGAGGAAGAAACTTTGATCTGTAAATGGTCGCTTGAAGTCCATGGGAAACCCTCAGGGTCAGTGTATCGGACTGCGCGTGTTCTATATCGGTGTGTGTCGCCTGGTGGGCAAGGCCTAAAAAAGATCGTTCACCACAGAGGACACAAAGAACACAGAGAAAAAGAGAAAAGGCACGAAGGGGAAAAAATAAGACACAGAGAGAAAAACGTCGGTGGGTCGTTGCGGGCGCAAGGTTTGGTGTCGGAGCGCCTGCGGGTCTTAACGAAGCGCTTCCGCCCGTCTAATCACCTCCTGGAACCACCTTTGTGTCTTTCCCTTAAACTCTGTGCCTTCTTTTGTCTTTCTTTGTGCCCTTTGTGTCCTTTGTGGTGAATCTCTTTTTTCTTAATGGCTCCCAGCTGTTTGGTGTCGGAGCGCAGTTAACACGACCGTCAAGGGATACCGATAAATTTCGTTTTAATCTTCTCCACCTGGCTTTCCTTGGGTCCTCTTCGAGTGTCTTGAGGACACACCTAATTCGCAATGTGCTTATCAAATCGTCAAAGAGATCACCCTGTCACCTGATAACATGACTCTCACAGGCAACATTCTGTTGGTATTTATCATGTCCAAGCCCCTCATGTCCGAAGACCTCAACCGACGCCTCGTCGAATTGCTTCTGGAGGAAGGCCGCATCAGTCACGCGGAACTGGCGGAACGGCTCGGTGTGAGTCGGCCCACCATCATCGAGCGGGTGAAGCGGTTGGAAACGGAAGGCGTCATCAGTGGCTATAGCGCGAGAGTCACTCCTGCCGCGGTGCTTAAACCCAGCGTGGCCTTTGTCTCGGTGCGCCACCGTCACGGCGATGACGATGCTCTGGAGGCTGCGTATCTGGAGGCCCTACGCAACGAACCCGATGTGCTCGAAGCCCACTCCATGGCCGGTGAGGATTGCCTACTGCTCAAGATCGTGGCCGATACGCCCATGGGCATTCACGATCGTTTGAAGCGTATCCGCAGCCTGGGCGAGCAGGTGAGCACCCGCACCTCCATCGTGCTCCAAACTCATTTCGTAAAACCCGGCCCCAGCCCCTTTCCGCCAGACTTGGCAATCCCCCGGAAAACCAAAAAGTGATCGCCTGGCTGGCATACGCGATCTGCGCGCTGGTTTGGGGTAGCACGTACTTTGGCATCGCCCTTGGCATCGAATCCTTTACACCCTTCGGCATGGTGGCCACCCGTTATCTAAGCGCGGGATTCCTTGCGCTGATACTTTCCCGCCTCACCAAGGAACCCCTTCCTTTGAAGCGGGATCTGCCCCATCTCATGTTCCAGGGCCTGCTTCTGCTGGGCATCTCCAATGCGCTGGTCACCTGGGCCGAAGGGCGCGTTCCCAGTGGCCTCACGGCTGTGCTCTGTTCCACGACGCCCTTTTTCTACGCCCTGATGAACCGCGAAGGCCTGACTCTCCGAGGCTTGGCGGGCCTTGCCATCGGCTTTAGCGGCGTGGCCGTGTTGACCTGGAAGCCCGGCCAGGGACTGGCCATGAGCCCCTGGGGCTTTGGAGCCATCATCCTCGCGACCTTTCTGTGGGCCTTTGGAACGCTCTACGCTCGGAAACAGGTCCAGGGCCGAAGCCTGCTGGGCAACGTCGCTATTCAAATGTTGACGGGCGGCATTTTCGGGCTGGTGATGACGCCCTTCACCGGTGGTTTTTTACACGCACCGCTCACCCACAAAGCCTTACTGGCCGTTTTGTACCTCACCATTTTTGGGTCCCTCATAACGCAGACGGCATTCAATTACCTATCGCGCGTCTGGCCACCCGCCAAGATGAGCACCTATGCCTTTCTTAATCCGGTCTTGGCGGTACTGCTGGGTAGCCTGTTCCTGCGCGAAGCCTTCACCCTGCGCGTGGCGCTGGGCATGCTGGTGATTCTCGCCG
>JFJP01042517.1_pt1 | contig 11940 bp, 9 predicted proteins | sample 431651 | NCBI WGS metagenome assembly JFJP01 (sample SAMN02602958, study PRJNA72255) | Microbial mat metagenome, whole genome shotgun sequencing project. | biome: fresh water; feature: sink hole; material: water; isolation source: purple microbial (photo- and chemosynthetic) mats found in... | reverse complement strand
CCTTGCTTTTCAGTATTTATTTCACTCTTGATAAGCGAAGTATTGAATATAATAGTCAAATCTTTAAGGTGACGTAAAGCGCTTCCGGAGTTTTCGAATTCGGTTAGTTTTTTCCGTACATCCAGCTCAAGTCCCATGCTGTAGCCTTCTTCGGTGTTATAAGGCTTGTAATCGTAACCCGTTCCGGCAGGAATAAGAAACGCTTCGATAGGATTGGTAAAATCTTTGTAAAATGCGGCTACCGAAACAATCTCGCCAGCAGACGGATACCATTCGTATCTCAAATCGTAATTATTGATGTAGGCATTCTGGAGATCTTCGTTTCCGTGAATAAGTACAAACATTTCGAAGTCCTGATAGACGAAATTCGACATTTCCCTGAATTCAGGACGGTTTACAGTTTTCCCGAAAGAGGCGCGAAACAGGTTCTTCTCATTCAGATTATAAGTTAAATTTAGAGAAGGGAAAACGTTTAGCGTATCTCGAACGATGTCGAGTTCATCAGTATTTCCGGTTTTTTCGTAAAAATCGCTGATGAGACGGTGGAACTTCTCTATTCGCACACCTCCATATAGATTTAATTTAGGTGTAAACGGAATTTTCAGGCCAACATATCCGGCAGTGAGTTCATCGTATGCCTTGTAACTGTCGCTGGCATTGGTGTTATCGCGGTACGAAAGTCCATGCTGGTTGTATGGTGCTGTTTGGTCGAAGTAGAAATTTTCTTCGGCAAAAATATCGCTTAGCGAATTATAGAAAATATCGGGTGCACCTCCAACAGAAACGGCACCAAGCAGACGTGAATCGAATGAACGGTTTTTCTGCTGATAATACATTCCGGCTTTAAGAGTATAATCCGTTTGGCTGTTAAACAGACGGAAAAGGTGCTCAAGATCGGCTTTGTATTCTGTAACCTTCTCATCAAGATCTAGCCATAAACGACCGCCCATATATGGATTCGGGAAACTCTGTAATCGCAAATAATACTTATTAAAGTCTTTACTTTCTTCATTTTCATTCAGTCCATAAGCCAATCTCCTGTTGTCGGGTTGGATATTCTTGGTTGATCCATATCCAGCCATCCAGTTTATTTTGGTGCGATCCTGATTGAAACGCTGTTCACCGGCCAATTGCCCTGAATATACCAAACGGCTTTCATATTTTAAGTCAAAAAATCTTAGTGTTTCAACATTATAGTAATTGATCCCATCACGAACACTGGTAGTTTTATTTCCCATTTGATTCATGAAATTCCGGAATTCGAGCTTTTGGTTATTTCCGTACAGAATGTTCCAATTGTGTATAAAACCAAGTTTTACAGACTCCTTGCTGCGAACATCTTTGAAATCAAAATCTTTGATGACCATATCTTGTTCCTGCGAATAATCCTGATATTCCAATCGGTGAACGTTTAACCAATCGTTGGTAGAATTGTAATTTAACGAAGTAATGTTCCCAATTGAAACTTTACCTAATACGAAACGGCGTTGCAGAGTTACAGACAGGTTTTGGTCAGGCAAAACATTTTTCGGTTTAGTTTCCCAGTTGTTACTAAATAATTTGGAAATTTGATCCAATTTATCCGTTTTCTGAACGTAATCATCAACTGTCTGCCAGTTATAAAGTTCTTTAAACTCTGTACTGGAAGGAATTCCAGCGGGAATATCGCGGGTACCGTCATCAAAACCCAGCCAATCTGTTTTGCCGCCGGAGTAAGTCAAAAAGTCATTATTGAATGTGGTATGCTGAACAAATTTGGTTCCGTACGAAATAATCAGGCTGTTTTCATCGGCTACACTTTTGGTTTCCACGTTAATGGCTGCTCCGGCAAAATCGGCAGGCAATTCGGGTGCAGGACTTTTATAAATCAGGATATTGTTGATCATTCCGCTGGGAATGGCATCAAACGAAAAAGCCCGCTTATCGGCTTCAAAACTGGGAGCAGTGGCACCATTCAGCATGACCGAATTATACCTTTCAACTAAACCACGCACAATCACGAAACGCCCGTCGGTAATAGTAATTCCAGGAACTCGGCGGATCACCTCAGCAGCATCTTTATCTTGCGATTTGCTGATTTGCTGTTGTCGCGGCGTTTAGCCACTACCTGAACTTCTTCAATATCAACCGAGGCTGGTTTTAGTTCGACATTTATTGCCGACTCATTACCATTCGTAACTTCCACGCGAATAATTTGGTTGTCGTAGGATATATAAGAAATGACCAGGTTATAGCTTCCTGCACTTACTTTCTCGATCCGGAAATTGCCGTCAAAATCGGTGATGGCGCCGTTGGTGGTTCCCTGAAGTGCGACTGTGGCCCCAATCAGGGTTTCTTTGGTGTTTGCATCCGTAACTGTTCCTTTAATAACACCAGTTTGTGCCTGGGCGGTAACCCCAATGATCATCCAGACCGCGACCAGCAAAATTTGTTTTAGTTTCACTCGAAAATAGTTGAATTAATAAATTGATTTTTACTTTTTCTATCTGTTTCGTGCAGAGATAGGCTGTTAATTCGGGTGCTAAGGAATAGCTAAGTCATTACAGAACGATTAATATTTATTTACGCTACGATTACATTTCAATAACATGATTGTAATCATGTTGATCAAATAATAGATAATCAGTAATTTAGGTTTCTTAGATGCCGATTTGTTTCATGTTAAGAGTCGATTAAAAGTAGAATAGGGGAGTCTGTACGAATTCTAATTTTTTTTCACCTTTGTTTCGTGAATCCAAACCGTAAACCCATGCTTAGTAAAATTTTTATTCTCTTATTTCTGACTGCTGCATTTATTTCGATACAGGCGAAAACTTCCTCTTCAAAAGGAAATCCCAAACTCGTTTCAACAATCAAATCTACTTCCGGATTAATTGCTCTCTGGGATTTTAAAGAGCAGGCCGGTAAAACCCGTAAAGCTTTTGGAAAAGGAAAGTTTCCGCTGAAAGAGCAAAATGGAACTATTCCACGCATAAATGACGGGCCACTTTCGGGTTATTCAGCTTTGTTTCGCGACAGCGCTTTTCTTCGGTTACCGAATTCGGAAACTGGTAAACTGAACATTTACGGTAAAAATCAAGGGTTGACTGTGATGGCCTGGGTAAAATGGGAAGGCAAAACCGGATTCGTGGGTGGTATGTGGAACGAATATGCTTCAGGAGGAAAACGCCAGTATGGGCTTTTTGTGAACCTGCCTCATTACAACGGAGGCAACCAGGTCTGTGGGCACATTTCGTACAGCGGAAAACCAACGGCGCCGTTTCCGTATTCCATCGATTATTCGGCCAGTAAACAAACTGTTGAAAAAGGCAATTGGCAATTTGTGGCTTTTACCTATGACGGGCAGCACATCCGATCTTATCTGGATGGCAAATTTGAAGCCCGCGAGCACCCATATTTTTATCCTGACGGAATGGGAAACAATGGCTCTGATTTTACCGTTGGCGCCGTTTTGCTTGCTCGCGGAATGGGCAACTATTTTCGGGGACAAATTGGAGGGTTGGCCGTATTTGATCGGGCGTTAAGTGCGGAGGAGATCGGAAGATTAAAATAGAAGCCCCATCCCCAACCCTTCCCCAAAGAGGGAAGGGCGTTTCGGCACAGAAAACGCGGTCTAACTGATGATAAACGAGACTAAAGTCTGAACTTACAGGGTGTAAAGTCCCCCGTTTGGGGATTTAGAGGGCAAAAAAAAACCAAAACTATTACTATGAAAAATTTACTTCTCGCACTTCTCACATTCCCTTTGTTCTTCGCTATTCAGTCAACAGCGCAGGAGCCCGAAGACAGCGTTATTGTGGTAAAAGGCCAGGTAAGCGATTATACTATCACTTTAAAGAAAAAGAAATTCCGTACCGGGCAGGTTACCGGTCCTGATGGCAAACCGCTGGACGGTGCAACAGTCATGTTTCAGTATAGCCCTGTGCACAATAATACGGATGCAAAAGGCATGTACAAAATTATCGATGGTGGCTACGACTCGGTGATGGTGGTGTATTACCCCGGAATGGAAATGACCCAGATGAATGTGAAACGATTGGGAAACATTGTGAATTTCAAGCTGAATCCGCAAAAAACAACTTCAGTAAATGCTGAAAAAGCAAGGGCTACCGAATGGTTCGATCCGCTGTACGATCACCCGAAAACCTTCTGCAACCCGGTAAACATCAGCTATAATTTCGAGCCATACAACAACAATGTAAAACCGAACGGTTCGTTCCGTTCGGCAGCTGACCCTATTTTGGTGAACTACAAAGGCGAATATTTCCTGTTTTCGACCAATCAGGGCGGATTCTATTGTTCCAAAGATTTGATTCACTGGGAATTCGTGTATGCCAGTTTCCAGCGCACCCCAACCGACGACGATCAGTGTGCCCCATCCGCTTTCGTTAGCGGCGACACGCTGTTTTATACTGGCTCAACTTACCGCGGATTGCCCGTTTGGTACAGTACCGACCCCAAAAGTGGACGTTTCAAACGCAAAATCGAATCGGTTTCACTACCCTTCTGGGATCCGGGATTTTTTCTCGACGACGACCAACGATTGTACATGTATTACGGATCGAGCAATGAGTTTCCGCTGAAAGCCGTTGAGTTGAACCGCAGCAACTTTTACCCGAAAAGCAAAATTACCGATGTGATGATGCTGCAACCCAAAGAACATGGCTGGGAACGTTTTGGCATGAACAACGACGACAGCACCACGCTGGCGCCCTTTACCGAAGGGGCTTTTATGAATAAACACAAGGGGAAATACTATTTTCAGTATGGCGCTCCCGGAACCGAATTTAAGGTGTATGCCGATGGTGTTTATGTGGCAGACCATCCGCTAGGGCCGTTTACCTACCAGAAACACAATCCGGTGTCGTACAAACCCGGTGGTTTTGTGCTGGGTGCAGGTCATGGCGGAACCTTCGCCGATAACTATGGAAATTACTGGCATGTGGCCACCTGCATGGTATCGCTCAAATACAAGTTCGAGCGGCGCATTGGTATTTACCCGGCTGGTTTCGACGAGGACGGAACAATGTACGCCTCAACCGGTTACGGCGATTACCCTTGCCTGAACCCAACCAAAGCCATCGATCACCGCAGCGGAACGTTCTCGGGATGGATGCTGCTTTCGTACCAAAAACCAGTCACGGTTTCTTCTACAGATGGTGACCTGATTGCCAAAAATGCTTCGGACGAAAATATGCGCACCTATTGGGCTGCACAAACCAGCAATCCCGGCGAATGGTTGCGGATGGATTTGGGCGGTGTAAAAGAAGTCCATGCTTTACAAATCAATTACTACGAACACAAGGCATTCCAGCACAATAAGGCAATGGATATTTACCATCAATACCGCATTTTCCAGTCGGTTGACGGCCAGAACTGGATGCTGTTGGTTGACAAAAGCGATAACGACCGCGATGTTCCTCACGACTACGTGGAGCTGAAAAAGCCTGTCACTACCCGCTTCCTGAAAATCGAAAACATCCACATGCCCACCGGCTCGTTTGCCATCAGTGATTTCAGGGTATTTGGATTAACCAAAGGTGAAAAACCGGAGGAAGTTCGCAACTTTAAAGTAGATCGGTCAGCAGCCGACCCGCGTAATGCACAAATCAGCTGGAGCCCCTCGGCTCATGCTTATGGATATAATATTTGGTATGGCGTTGCTCCCGGCAAACGCTACAATTGCATCACTGTAAACGGCGAAACAAGCTACAATTTTCGGGGTCTGGACAAAGGAACAACTTACTATTTTTCGATTGAAGCGCTGGGTGAAACCGGAAGATCGGAGATGGGAGGAGAGGAGGAGGTGAAATGAAATTAGCAATTCATGTCCTTTGGTTAAAACCAACGGCAAGGTATAGACTTGGCTATGAATGAGTGAAAATCTATTTCAATTTGGTAATATCCTTTGCTTCCGGTAAAAACCGGAACAGGCAGTCTCGCTTTAGCGGACGGACACTCTGAAACTAATAATAGTTCCGATATACGCTGGAATTTATCAAATCATTCAATTGAACTTTGATAAGCACGATTCCAATGAAGACAAACATCAGGAAAAATAGGATTCCAGTGCTTACCGAGATAACCAATTCCGTATTCGCATATAAGCTTATGACTGTTCCCGCAACAAAAGAACAGCACAAAGCAAAAAAGTACAGACTGTCAAGTTTAACTGTCCAACTAATTTTAAGCGAGTGACTTTCTTTGTTGATGACAATTTCACCTTCTCTCATGAAGCCAAGCGATTCGTTCTTTGTCATTAGGGTGCCTTGGGAATATAATTTTGATCTGGAGAAAGTTAATCCATTATTAATTTTTGTGATTCGGGCATTCAAGTTTAAAAGTTGAGACTCCATTTTTGATTTGATGGTATTGATATCATTAACTTTTCTTTCCGTAATTATCAAGGTATTACTTAGCTCATTCCATTTCATGGCCCTACTCTTAAAAGTTATTAGATTGATCGATCGGACGGTGGTTTATTTCGTCCCCGGTGTAATAATCCGGTAATTTCCACTCAGGTGCATCACGCTGAACAAGTAGAGCAGACCATCGTAATACGGATCAAAATAACCATCTTCGTATGGTTCGAGTTTGGCGTTCCACACCCCATCCACAAATTTCCAGCTTTTAGCCTGAGTACCCATGATGGAGGCAGCGGCTGAAGTGGATACCAATCCCAGTGAATGCCTTAGTTTTTGGAATCCGCCAGCTCCAAGAATTTCTTTCTGTTCCGGTAATGATCCGTCCAGCATAAACTGATCTTCGAAGGTGTCGATGCCACGGCAGAAGAGGAAATTCTGAAACCGTTTGCCGTAATCTTGTTGCCACTTGATGTCTTTGGCATACCACGAATAATCCATGGCAATGTTCATGGGTACCCGCCACGAATCGTATCGGAAGGCCGGTTGCATTCTCCAAAAATTTCGGGGTTTTCCACTAAACTCGGCATAATCAGAATTCAGTGCTGTTTCCCGATCACAGGCGCGGTGCAGGTAAACCCTGGCAGTATCGGCACAATCGCGGTAAAACTGTTCGTGTCCGTCTTTGGCATATTTGGCCCACACTTCGTAAAAGGCAGGTAAATGGTACGACGGATCTGTCCAGTTGTAACCACCTTTGTCGGGCACAAAGGTGATTTGTTTGTGTTCGGTGTTAAGGACATTCATTACGCCTCCAGTACCATCTTTTTTCCACATGGCATCCAGAATACGGCGAGCTTCGGCATAGTAGTTAATTTCTGTTTCGCTTCCCCAACGGTTGGACGCAAAAATCAGGGCGGTTACAAAATACAATTCGCCATCGGAGGCCGAACCCGGGGAATTTTGCTTGAAGGTTTTATTATTGACACTCCAGGCAAAATAGGCATCGCGTGCTCCACCCTGATGTTGCATGTATTTTTTGGTCCATCTCCACAACTTATCAAATACTTCCCTTTTATCCAGTTGCACCGCTACCATCAAGCCATAGGAAAGTCCTTCGGTACGACAATCATTGTTTTTCAGGTCTGAAACATAGGCCATCGAGTCGCCTACTTCGAAATATACCCGGCTGGGTCCTTCAAAAAGATCGTGATAAGCTTTGGTGAGTTTGGCGTCAATGTCAGCTTGTTTATACCCTGCATCAAGAAAAACATTCCGGTATTTGCCGGTTTCATGGGCGCCCGTTTTCCAGGGTTTCATCTTTCCGCGGGAGTCTTTGATGTCTGAATTACAATCGCTGACAGTGGTTGCTGTTTGTGCAAAACAAAGAGAAATGAGTGAAAAAGTGAGGAATGTGAAGCAAAATATCTTTTTCATGGTAGTGCAGGTTTGGTGAAGGCTTAAAAGTAAAATATTATTGAATGAAACGAACATGCCGCTGATAATTGTTTCATCGGTGGCGGCACAAAAAGAAAATGAATTGGAACGAAGTGGAATTGAATCGAAGCGTAAATCCATGAAATGAAATCCGTGAAGCGAAAATTAATGTTCAAAATGACCGCTTTCTTGCGTGTGAGTTCTCCCGATAGACGGGACGAGCTATGTGAACGCTTAATAACCAATTAATAAATACCGTTATTTTCACATGAAATCCTCTTTGTTAATGTTTTATTTCTCCCTTTTGTAAAGCAGTAGCCCGGCCAGTCGGGCAATAGTCTCGGCGGCTAAATCACCTTCGGGACTGAAAGCCCATACAAAAGCTACTTTTAACGGATGTTTTTTTCTGATGCTTTCAATAGCAGCCAGCGCCAATTGTTTGGTGATTCCTTTGCGGCGGTATTCTTCCAGAACCAGTGCTGAACACAGATAAATGGCTTCATAGCTGACGTTTAGCGGGGTTAGCTCGTAGAGTTCTTTTTCCGAAATTTCAGATTCCAGAAACCGCTTCATTAAACCAATTGTGGTTGGGATAAGTAAAACCCATGCTACCGGGCCGTTTCCGTCGTCGTGCGCCGAAACCGTGGCTGGATGGATCTGATGCAGCCGTTCCAGTACTTTCTGGTTTACATCGAGTTGACTGGGATCGCTTTTCACGGCAAACACCTCGTCAGCCAGTTTTATCAATCGTTCGAAGTTGCTTAAAGCCATTAGATTATTTTTAGCTATTCCGGGTACAAATATGGTATAGCTTCATGAATAATGGAACAAAGAGGATAGAATATGGTGAGATAAAAGTGAGTTATAGCAATATAGGCAGTTACAAAGGATCAACAGGTTGCTGTAATTATTTAGCAAAGTTTTAATCGATATAATATATTAGTAGTATTGTTGGCGGAGCAGAAATGCTTTTGGGCACTTATCCTTCGTTCGCGTCAGTTTTAATATTCGAGAATCACATTGTTAATAGATTGTTCAGAAAATTCAGTATTAAATTAATATTCGGCATTCGATATTTGATAGCTTTAAATCCGGTGAATTAAAGAAAATATCAACGAATAAAACCTAAGTTTTATGAAAAATATTCCAGTTATCTCGGTTACCCGAAAGACTTTAGCTGAAGCGTATGAAGCAGCAATCACCGCTGTTTATGAGCAGGGCACCCGTTTCAAAACCCAGTACGACAAACCCGACGATCCGGAAAGTATGGATTGCACAATGAATATCACTATTGAAGAGCCGGAAACAGATCCGATGATTCATATGGCTTTTCCCGGAGGAATTGACGACCTGAAAGAATATGTGCTGGAATTAAAAGGGTATAAAGATCATTGGACCAAGAATATGAACGTGGAAAGCGATACCCGTTGGGAATACACCTATCACGGAAGGCTACAGCATTACGGCGTATGGAAAGAACTTGTTGACGGACAATCGCAGGAAGCCGGACCATTTAAAGTTGACCAGGTTCAGTCGGTCATCGATAAATTGTCGAAACAACCATTTACCCGGCAGGCACAAATGATTACCTGGATGCCCAACATTGATCTCGATTGTTACGATCCGCCTTGCCTGCAATCGCTGTGGTACCGTATTCTGGAAGACGAAGAGGGGATTTACTGGCTGAATTGTAACATCCGTTTCCGCAGTAATGATGCCTGGGGCGCCAATTTTATGAATATGTTTGGATTTGTACAGTTTAACAAAGAGGTAATTGCCGCAGGTGTAACCGAAAAAACCGGTAAAACAGTAAAACTTGGCCGCTTAAACTGGCAGGCCGATTCGTTTCATATTTATGGTAAGGATATTAAAATAGCCAAGGAACGTTTATTCGACCGGCTTACAGATATGAGCTTTGAAGAGCGGACGCTAAATTTTAATGATGAATTCATCAGGAGCATGTACGATGATGCAGAATCACAGATAATTGGTAAAATAGCAAATTACGATGCCAGTCATTGAGAAATTGACAATGGTTAGTCGTAGTTTTTTATATGTTTCTGAAAACTGCGACTGATCACTATTTCTTGAATGTTCATTCTGAAAAATAATCGGAAAAGGGTTCGCATTCGGCGAAATATTGTTTGGGCGTTACCCCCGACAGATCGCGAAACTCGTTGATCATGTGCGACTGATCGAAAAAACCACATTCGTAAGCCAGTTCGGCCAGCTTGGTTTCCGGATATTGACCTTTGTAATGAAGCGCATGTTGAAACCTCACTGTCCGCATGAATTGTTTGGGCGAGGTACCCACAATCTCCTGAAAGTTTCGTTCGTATTGTTTTCTGCTCCAGCAAGCCAACGAAGCCAGTACATCTACTTCCACAATTCCTTTGTTTTTGTTGATCAGGCTGATGCTTTCTTTCAGTCTTTTTTGTCCTGAAGCATGTTCCTTTTGGGTTAGCCGTTCGATTAAAAATTCTTCGACCAGCCGGACTTTGCTATCAAAATCTACTGTTTCGGAAAGAGAGTTTTCCAACCGGTCGATATGCTCGTTGAGTAAATACCGGGCCGGAACGAGGCAGCCAAAGAGTTCGCCCATGGGCAAATTAAAAAACATGGACGCGCCCAATGGCCTGAACGATACTGAAAATAGCTGAAGATTTCCGGTAACAACCAAATCGTACGGACTGTTGCAATGACCCGACAGAACACTGTGTGCAAGTGCTTCCTGGTGGTGGTTGATTAGTTGAGGTTTGTCACCCAGGTAAAAAGTGAGTTCCATCAGCCCATTGGGAACAATGCGCTGCACATGCTCCTCGCCCGGCTTCAGGCAGTTTTCAAGTCCCCAGTATTGTTTAACGTAGGGCGATAAAAGCGTTGATGGTTTGGCAAAGTAAAATCCCATTGAGTCAGCTCATTGTAAATCGAATGATTGGTATAAACCAGAAAGAACGGATTACAACCTCAGTGCAAAGAAGTTGTAATCCGTAAAAACAAGTTTAATCGCCATAAAGGCCAAGGCGATTGCCTTCCGAATCAATAAAAAGGGCAAAATATCCACGTCCCTCTACTTCAATTTTAGTTTTGGGGTGAACGATTTTTCCACCCATCTGCACGACCCGATCAATTGCGCCATCCAGATCATTTTCGCAATTGAAATTAATAATCGGGCCATTTTCTGAAGGAACAAAACCAGGCGCCAAGGAAATAGCTCCTTCCCCGGAAGGGAAACAGGCCATTTTCTCTTCGGCACAGTCAAAAATTTCGAGGTCTAATTTTAGAAGATTGCTGTAAAATTTAACAGCGCGGTCAAAATCAACGGCGGGTATATCAACCCAGGTAATTAACTTTTTCATTGTTCATTGTTTTTTAAGTTCGACAATTCAAAAGTAGTTCAGCCGTTTTTCCTGATATTGTAAAAATGCGACATTTAATCCCAGTTCCTGTGACCTGCTCTCAGTGAAGATTATTTCAGTAACATTCGTGCGGTTCTCCGGCTTTTTTGTTCCACATACACTTTGCGCCCGGCCGAAACCTGTGTTACCGTTTCGGGCAAATAATAACGAATGGTTATCAGGTCGAGGCCGGTGTTGTATTTGACCTCAAACTTTTGCTGAAGCTGACTGATCAGGCCTTCAATTCCTTGCTCCGGCTCGTCAAAAGCCAGCGAAAGATCGAGCGCTGATTGCTGCAAAAGTCCCACTTTCAGGCGATATTTGGCAAACAGACTGAATACATCTGAAACGCTGTTGATACTGATGAACGAAAAATCGTTTGGCGACAAAGTAATCAGAGCCATGTTCTTTTTTACAATGATAACCGGAACCAGCTCCAGCGGATGTTCTACCGCGTGGATGATCGTCCCTGGTTTTTCGGGTTCGAGAAACGACTTTACGAACAGCGGAATATTCTTATTCTGAAGTGGTTTTATCGTTTTTGGGTGGATCACTTTTGCGCCGGAATACGATAATTCGATGGCTTCCTTGTAGGATAATTCGTCGAGTTTTTGAGTGCTGGAGAAAAAGTCGGGGTCGGCATTCAGGATTCCGGGCACATTTTTCCAGATGCTCACATCTTCGGCATCGAGCAAATTAGCCAGAATGGCTGCGGTGTAATCCGAACCTTCGCGCCCCAGTGT
>JFJP01040083.1_pt1 | contig 11940 bp, 9 predicted proteins | sample 431651 | NCBI WGS metagenome assembly JFJP01 (sample SAMN02602958, study PRJNA72255) | Microbial mat metagenome, whole genome shotgun sequencing project. | biome: fresh water; feature: sink hole; material: water; isolation source: purple microbial (photo- and chemosynthetic) mats found in... | reverse complement strand
ATGGATTCAGCGCCAGGTACATCTGGCAACTCAGAACAAGATATGCACTTAATGCAGGAGCAGAATTGATAGTTGACGGTGGTGTAAAGAAAAGGATAGAGGTAGATGGCCTTGATCTTGATAATAAGAGAATTGCAATTACCGGAGGCCAGGATTTTATACTCGGTAAAGCGGTATTTACTCAATACCTGGGAGTGTATGTTTATTCACCATACAAAGCAAAACATCCTGTCTATCAGAAATATGAACTATCCTATAAAATCCTTCCCTCAGTGATGGCCGGAGTCTATCTGAAAGCCCATACGAGCGATGCTGAACTTTTCGGGTTTAGCGTAAACTACCTCATCAGGCTCCGGAAAAAATAGATTGGTTTGAGGTGCGAGGTGCGAGGTGCGTGGAAAACCCCGAACCCCGTACCCCGTTCCCCGTACCATTTTTATATAGAGATGGAGTCATACACCACAACTCTTTCCCACAAATCCTGACAATCAGCAATAAACTTCAGGTGAATGGGATGAGTCTGGTAGACATCCTGACCTGCCCTGTCTTTAAATGTTGTGAGCAGTGAATATGTATAGGTGCCATCAATTACATCACGACTTGTTCCTGCGGGGATTCCGAGATGGTAATCTACGATGGTCTCGACTTTAACAAGTGCTTTCAGTCCGGCTTCAAATCTGGTCCGGCCTTCAGCTGTTACAGGCTCCTTCAGCCAGAAGAAAACATGATGAATAAATTGTTTTCCGATTCCTTCTGCCTGAGCCGGTGCACATGAAACAGCTGCAAGCACTCCTGCTCCTGCAATTCCTTTAACGGATGTCTCCAGGAAGTTGCGGCGTTTTATTTTATTTGTCATAGGTGATTTACATTATTAATTCGTGTGAGAGGACCGGAGACCGGAGACCGAAGACCGAAGACCGAAGTTCAAATCCATAATCCATAATCCGCAATCCGCAATCCGAAATCCGAAATTCTTTCTCTTCCGTCTTCCGTCTCCCGTCTTCTAGCTTTTTCCTGTCATTTTATTAAATAGCGCCATCTGTTCGTTCATTGCTGCAATCCTGTCTGCTGGTGCTGTGCGGGCTTCAAGAAGGATATACCCCTTATAGTTAATGCCTTTGAAGAGGTCGAAAAGCTGCTGGTAAGGATAGTTCCCCTCATTAAGTTCGCGTATATGAACTGTATCTCCGAACCATTTCTTAACACTGTTGAAGTTAGGCTCCAGTCCGGGAGGAAGCAGATCCTGATCATTACAGTTCCAGCACATTACAACGTTCTTCTCGGTTACCTGTTCGAAGATAGCCTTCATGTTTGGAATTTCCTGGGTCAGGTTGCCATGCACTTCAACTCTTACAAGCTGTCCATAATCTTTCGCATACTTTCCTACTTCATTTAATGATGCAGCAATCTGTGCAATCGTTTTCTCCTTTGCAACCTCTGCAGGCAGATTATTTGGTTTCACCTTAATTCCTGTAGCCCCAATGTCTTTGCAAAGTTTTATATATTCTTTTGTTTGGTCAATGTTTTCACGGAGTTTAGCCTGATCGGGACTATGGTATTCGAAGTTAGCACCATACCCAAGATTTTTCACCGGACTATCGGCAAACCGTTTCTTTACATCAGCCCTCTGTGCAGCATTAAGGTTTGTTTCAACTTTGTGTGCATGCTGAGTCCTTAGCTCTAATCCAAGGTATCCTGTCTTTTCACAATTGGTAATCAGAGTTGGAAGATCCCAGTCCTGACCCCATAGATAAGTACAGAGACCAAGCTTCATGTCACCTGCTGGTACTGAAGTCATAAATTCCGGCATATTTTTAAATGCAGCCAATCCAATACCGGCCGCAAGACTTCCTTGTAAAAAGTCACGACGAGAAATATTTTTCTTCATACGATTATTAATTAGTTCGTACGAAGATAGTAAAAATGTAAAATGAAAGTTTTATCAGCGCATTTACATTTAAATCTTTTAAATTTGAAGAATTATTGACCTGAATCAAATGGAAATCATTCTTTATATATTCACCGGCTTAACTATTGGTGCTCTTATTGCTTATTTGTGGACAAAGACTTTTTTAAACAGTCATCACCAAAATGTCTTACTCACAAAGCTGGATGAGATAAATGAGCTTAACAGGAACAACAGTGCTTTGAAAGCGAAGGTTGAAGCACAGGCCAATAGCCTTGAAGAAGTAAGAAAAGCGATGGTTGATACCTTTAAATCGGCTGCCTCTGACGCGCTTACCCAGAATAATAAACAATTTCTTGATCTGGCAAAAACACAGCTTGAAACACAGGTAAAAGGAGCAGAAGGTGATCTTGATAAGAGAAAGACGGCTATTGAGGAGATGCTGAAACCGGTTAAAGAGTCGATCGACAGTTATAAAAAAAGGATTGAGGAGCTCGAAAAGGGGTCGGAAAAAACATTCGGACAAGTTACTGAGATGCTTTCAAATATTCAGGCTACCAATACAAGCTTACAGAAGGAAACAACTGCACTGGTAAATGCTTTGAGGAACCCGAGGGTAAGAGGTAAATGGGGAGAGATCGGACTGAAAAGGGTTGTAGAGTTTTCAGGCTTATCGGCACATTGCGATTTCTTTGAACAGGTATATTCAGAAGGTGAGGAATCTGTTTTAAAGCCTGATATGATAATAAATCTTCCTGGTAACAGCCATGTTGTTGTAGATTCTAAACTACCGTTGGATGCTTACCTTCAGGCACTTGAAACGGATGATGAAACATCAAGGAATATATTGTTTTCCAAGCATGCCAAAGATCTGAGGGACCATATTAATAAGCTGAGTAAAAAGCAATACTGGTCCCAGTTTGATAATACTCCTGATTTTGTTGTCCTTTATATGGAAGTGGAATCTGCTTTGAATGTTGCCCTTATGACAGATAAGACTCTTTTGCAGGATGCAATGAATAATAAGATAATTCTTGCCACACCAACTACACTTATTGTTGTACTCAAATCAGTTGCCATGTCGTGGCAGCAGCATACAATTACTGAAAATGCCTTGCAGATAATGGATGCAGCCACAGAGCTTCATGGCAGGCTGAGCGTCTTTGCCGAGCATTTTGATAAAGTTGGAAGCGGATTGAAATCTGCACTCAAAGGATTTAACGATGCAATCGGTTCATGGGAAGGAAGAGTGCTCCCCGCAGGCCGGAAACTGGAACAATTGAAAGCTACTGATAATAAAAGTGTATTACCTGATCTTGAGATAATAGACAGACCAGTACGTGAATTAAAGAAATCAGAAGAATAGATTAAAGTGTTAAATTAGTATTAATCGTAATGACTATCAGATTATTGGTTTTAATTCTTGGTCTTACCCTAGCAGGCTGCAGGGGCGGACAGAAAGAGAAAGCTGTGGGAAGGGTCGAAACAGAATTAAGTGTAGATAGTACACTTATTTTTAACGGAAAAACTCTCGATGGCTGGGAAATAACAAATTTTGGACCACAGGGTCCTGTGTATGTCTCGGGTGATGCGATAATTCTGGGTATGGGAGACGGTTGTACCGGCGTTACCTGGAAGAAAGACTTCCCTGAGATGAATTATAAAGTCACTCTTGAGGCAAAAAAGGTTGATGGGAACGATTTCTTCTGTGGAATGACTTTCCCGGTGGGTGATTCGCCTTGTACTTTTATTGTTGGAGGCTGGGGAGGGACAACTGTTGGTCTGAGCAGTATAAATGGTGCAGACGCTTCTGAAAATGAAACGACTACTCTGCAGAAATTCGAAAAGGATGTCTGGTATAAAATTTGTCTTATAGTTAAACCTGATACTATCAAAGCTTTTATTGATGATAAAGTTGTTGTAAATTTTGCAATCGGAGATAAAAAGTTGTCAGTCAGGCCTGAAGTGGAGCTCTCAAGGCCATTTGGGATTACCTCGTGGACTACTGCAGCAGCGATTAGGAATATAAGGGTTGAGAATCTGTAAAAGTGAAAAGGATTGCCGCGCCCTCCTTAATGAATTTCTGGGTTGAGAATCTGAAAAAGATAAAAGGATTGCCACGCCCTCCTTCGTCGGGCTCGCAATGACTGAGAGATGGACAGGTTTATTAATGACTGCTAGACAAAAATTAAAATTATTTAAGTAACTATATTAATGAGAAAGTACATTATAATATTGACCCTGGCCTTTTTATTGGTCTCATGCAAGACAAACCAGCTTTATCTGAATGTTACTGAGCCGGCACCTGTTACTGTTCCTGCTTATATTAAGAAAGTTGGAGTAATAAACAGGAGTGCGCCCACAGATGAAACAAAAGCAGTAGATGTAATAGACAAGGTTCTTTCACTTGAAGGTGATAAACTGGATAAGGAAGGTGCACTTGAGAGTATAAAAGGGCTTTCCGATGAACTCCTTAATAACAACAGGTTCACCGAGGTTAAGGTTTTAAATGATATAAGTTTCAAAACCAATAAACTGGCATTGTTCCCTGTTCCTCTCTCCTGGGAAATAGTAGAGAAAATCTGCAATGAGACAGGCACAGATGCCCTTTTCTCACTTGAAAAGTTTGATACTGATACCAGGATTAGTTATTCAAACAGACCGGTTGAGATTAAAACGCCGTTGGGAAAGTTAGCAGGACTGGAACATCAGGCCGATATGAATACTATAGTTAAAACAGGCTGGCGGATCTACGACCCGGCTTCCAAAGCTATACTCGACGAATACATTTATGAAGATGCAATTGTTTTTACTGGCAGGGGAATTAATCCGTTACTTGCTGCCGGAGCACTTATTGGCAGAAAAGATGCAGTTAATAAAGTGAGTAATGAGGCGGGGCACGGATACGCAATGAGGCTGATACCTTACAGGCTAAGGGTTTATCGTGATTATTATGTAAAGGGAACAACTAATTTCAAGATAGCAAAGCGCAAGGCACAGATGGGAAACTGGGACGAGGCCGGTGAATTATGGAAGAAAGAAACTGAAAATCCTAAGATAAAAGTAGCAGGAAGAGCAGTATATAATATGGCCATTATCAGCGAGATAAACGGAGATCTTGATTCTGCATTGGGATGGGCTCAGAAATCGTATGAAGATTATAATAACAAGCTGGGGATTAAATATGTGCGAATCCTGGAAAACAGGAAGTATAAGAACGAGGTGCTGAAAACTCAGGAAGAAAGATAGGGCGTCAGGCATGCTTCGGCTTCGCTCAGCATGAAGGGCACGGGGCACTCTTGACTTCGGTCTTCGGTCTCCGGTCTCCGGTCTCCGGTCTTCGGTCTCCGGTCTTCCGACATATTTAATAACATAAAAAAATCTTCACCTTATTCAATTCCGCATAAAATAATAAGCACTACCTTCATAACAGAATTTTACTAACCTTATATCCCTAATGTTATGAAAAGCAATAATCTGAAAAGTGTTATCCTTGCAACGGGTGCTCTTATGGTTTCATTACTCTCTTTTGGTCAGGGCACTGCAAATTTCTCAGGTTCATGGGCCTTCAGTGAATCTAAAAGCAACCTTGGAGAAGGAGGCGGAAGAATGGTGTCTCAGACAATCATTATAACACAGGATGCAACTACTTTCTCTATGGATAGAGCATTCACGGGACAGGATGGTGCAGAAAGAAAAATGTCGGAGAAATACACTCTGGATGGAAAAGAGTGTGTGAATCCCGTTTTTAATACACAGAAAAAATCGAAAGCAGTATGGTCCGCTGATCAAAAAGTGCTTACTGTTACCTCTGTTCTGGTTTTTGAAATGAATGGTGAAAGCAATGAAATTAAATCAGTAGAGGTCTATAAACTTTCAGGTAATGAAATGACAATAGATTCCCATTCAACATCCTCCATGGGTGAAAGAAAGGCAACTCTTGTCTATACAAAAAAATAAGCAGGTAATTTCTCTGTGTATCTCTGTGCATTCTCAGTGTCACTCTGTGTCAGTTCTTTTTTTAGTTACACAGAGTTCCACAGAGGAGGCACAGAGAACCACTGAGAAGAACCTATGATTGATTAAACTAATTTTATACCAATTTCATCACATATGATTAAACGACTTCTCTCAGCTTTACTGTTTTTTTTGGCATTAAGTCTGAATGGCCAGAACTATCAGCCCAATTGGGAATCGCTCGATAAGAGACCTGTTCCGCAATGGTTTGAAGATTCTAAATTCGGAATCTTCATTCACTGGGGTGTCTACTCAGTACCTGCCTGGGGTCCTACAGGCGATAGTATAGGCGTATATGACAAGTACGCTGAGTGGTACTGGAGGAAGTTTGACCAGCCTGGAAAGGTGCAGAAATACTTTAAGGATTTTCACCTTAAAACATACGGACCAAATTTCAAATATCAGGACTTCGCACCTATGTTTAAGGCTGAACTTTTTAATCCTGATCAATGGGCTGATCTGTTCAAAGAGTCAGGAGCCAGGTATGTTGTGCTTACCTCCAAGCATCACGAAGGGTTTACTCTCTGGCCCAGTGCCCAGAGCTGGAACTGGAACAGTGTGGATATTGGTCCTCACCGAGATCTTTGCGGCGATCTTACAACAGCAGTCAAAAGCAAAGGTCTCCATATGGGTTTCTACTATTCTCTTTATGAGTGGTACAATCCGACATACAAGACCGAATTAAACAGTTACGTTGATAATCATATGGTTCCCCAGATGAAGGATCTCGTTACACGTTACACACCTGATATACTGTGGACTGACGGAGAGTGGGACAAACCAAGCAAGGACTGGAAGAGCGAACCATTTCTGGCATGGCTGTATAATGAATCTCCGGTAAAAGAAAGTATTGTTGTAAACGACAGATGGGGAAGCGAGACCAGAAGCAAACATGGAGGTATTTATACAACAGAATATGGTCTGGTACACGACCAGGAGGGTGTTGATGAGGCTATTGCGCGTCCGTGGGAAGAGTGCAGGGGAATCGGAACTTCATTCGGATACAACAGGACTGAAGGTCTGAGTGACTATTCAACTGCAGAAGACCTGATAAAAATTCTTGTTTCTACTGTTTCAAAAGGCGGAAACCTCCTGCTTGATATTGGTCCGGCTGCAGACGGAACCATACCGGTAATAATGCAACAGCGACTCATGGAAATAGGTAAATGGCTGAAAACGAACGGCGATGCTATCTATGGGACCAGGGCTTTCATTAACAAGGAGAACGAATCAATTAATCCTGAGGTAAATAAGACTATCTTCTTTACCAAAAAAAATAAAGATGTTTATGTTATTTGTCTTGACTGGCCGAAAGGAACAATTGTACTTAACGGACTAAAAGCCGGAAATGTTAGTGCTGCTTTGCTTGGATCAGACAAAAAAGTTGGTGCAAAAGCAAGCGGAAATAATCTTGTCATCACACCGCCAGCTTTAAACCCGGATGATCATCAGTTAGCTTATGTATTTAAAATCAGTAATTTAATAAAGTAAAACTTATCTCGCAAAGTCGCTAAGACGCTAAGAAGTAATTAATAGTTTTGTAAAAATCTTAATTCACCTTCTGGCCTTGGTGCCTTTGTGGCAAAAAAAAAGACTATGAAAACAAAAATTATTCTTTTTGCAGCATTTTTTACCTTATTGTCAGTTACATCATGTAAGACAGAGGTTAAGGTTGAACCTGTTCAGAAGCACGACATTTCCGAGTTTCTCGGACAATGGACAATAGATATTCAGGGTGGCTCAGTGGGCTGGCTTGAAGTTCGTAAAGAAGATGGTTACCTCGATGGAGAAGTCCTTTGGGGCGGCGGAAGCGTTTTACCCGTATCAGGTGTCTTTTTTGTTAAAGATCAGGTTCTCATTGTACAGCGCTCGAATAATGTAGTCAGAACAAGAGATGAGAATAAGAACGCTGTAAAGACTCAGGTTGTTACTGACTGGCTGGAGATTGTTAAGAACGGTGAGAAAATTGACGGGATACTGCTGACACCACATCGTAATGGTATTGGTATTGACTCAACTCTCTTCACTGGCACCAAACTGCCTGCACCGCCTCCTGCTCCGGACCTGGCAGCTGTTAAGTACGGAACACCTGTTCAGTTGTTTAATGGCAAAGACCTGACCGGATGGAAACTTATTAATGAAAAACAGGCTAACGGTTTTAAAGTTGTCGGCGGCGAACTTGTTAATGATCCTGTTCAGAAAGAAGGAGAAGCTCATATCAGTTACGGAAACCTGAGGACAGAACAGGAATTTGAAGATTTTAACCTGAAGCTTGAGGTTAATGTCCCTGCAGGTAATAACAGTGGTGTATACCTTCGCGGAATGTATGAGATACAGGTAGTTGATTCTTATAAGAAACCTTTGGATCCACATAATATGGGAGCTGTTTACAGCCGTATTACACCTCTGTCAGCAGCAGAGAAACCAGGTGGACAATGGCAGACAATGGACATTACACTTTGTGACAGACATGCTACTGTAATTCTGAATGGAATTAAGATCATTGATAATCAGCCAATTTATGGCCCAACAGGTGGTGCAATAAAATCTGATGTATTTTCACCGGGACCGATTTATTTGCAGGGTGATCATGGAAATGTATCATACAGGAATATTGTGCTCACCCCGATTGTCAAATAGATTGAAATTTTAATATACCAATTCCGGTTTAGTAATTTACATGTACAACTACAGGTTGCCATTACTCTTTGTTATTGCCCTTATCTGGTTAGTATATCTTCCCGGCTTCAGCCAGACAGCAGATAGCCAGGGTAGTCTGAACAAGCAAATAGATCTGAATTTAAAAAGCCCTGCCAAAGAGGATCAGACCCTGTTTAACGGAAGAGTATGGCGAAACCTCTACTATAAGGTGAGGGAAGACCAGTTTCTTTTTTCCAAATCCTATTTGTCAGGCTCTGTTTCTATTGACGGAATAACTTTCAGGAATGTTGATCTTCTGTATGATGTTTATAGTGATGAGATAATCACTCATACTTCTAATGGCTCTTTTTTGCAGTTGAACAAAGAGATGGTGGACAGTTTCTCAATTGTATTTGAGAACAGTACAAGATACTTTTTCAGGACAGATAACGACAGCACTAAAGGTTACAATGGCTATCTGAATGTATTATATCGCGGAAGGAGTGCACTGCATGTTAAGTACAAAAAGGAAATAGAGTTGCTGGCAGTTGACAGAAAGTATGATGAGTTCTATCAGATTCATAAAGTCTACTGTATAAGAGATTCTGTAATAAATCCGGTCAGTAACAGGAGAGACCTGTTTCTCCTGTTTGGCGAAGACAAAGCAGCAGTGAAAAGTTTTATTAAAGAAAATAAACTTTTTGTTACTATTAAAAAGCCTGAATCTTTGATTCCGGTGATGAGTTATTATGATAGTTTGAAGAAGTAGGAGGAAGCCGGAAGACCGGAGACCGAAGACCGAAGACGGAAAACCGGTTACCGGTGGCCGCGGACCGGTTACGAAACTTGTGAGAGAATGATGATTAGGACTTACATATTCTTTATTTTATTTATATTTTCATCTGTGGTTTATTCACAGGAGAAATATCTTATTGACTGGGACTATAAAGACCTTTCTTTTAAGGAATTCGTTGTTAACGCCGAGAAGCAGCTGAGTGTCAAATTCTTTTATAAGGATGAGTGGACAGCGGATCTTCGAATGGGTAATTATCAGGGTGTAACTACTCTTAACGGGGTCCTTGATAATCTTTTCAGGGAGAAATCGCTTTTCTATTATATCGATGAATCAGGCAATGTTGTTGTTACAAAGAATTATGCAGTTAAAGTAAGTGATAAACAAGCAGATACAAAAGATAAATTCATTCCTCCTACTGAATATGCTGACACTGGAGGAGGTGAAAATAAAACAGGCAACACTTTCGTGGAGATCGGGAATCCGGCCGACAGGTACAAACCCGGAAACGTTGTTGTATCAGGTTATATTACAAGCCAGGAGACAAAGGAACCAATCGCAGGGGTAACAGTATTTGTACAGAAACTGTCTGTGGGAACAATATCCAATGCTTACGGATTCTACACATTGACTCTTCCGAGAGGGCTTCATCTTCTTCAGTTTTCATTCATTGGTCTGAAGGAGAAAACAATAAACCTGAACCTTAACGGAACCGGTGAGATGAATATCGATATGAACAGTGTTCTAATTCCACTTAAGGAAACTGTTATTTCAGCTCAGAAAAACATGACACTTCAGAGGTTTGAGGTTGGTGCTGAAAAGATCAACATTACTTCTTTCAGGTTATTGCCTACATCTCTCGGAGAATCTGATATAATTAAAAGTGTCCTTCTTATCCCCGGTGTTCAGTCTGTTGGTGAGGGATCAACCGGATTCAATGTACGGGGAGGGTCTGCTGATCAGAACCTGATTCTTCTCTACGGGGCACCGATTTATAATTCTTCCCACTTTTTCGGATTTTTCTCTGCTGTCAATTCAGATATTATCAAGGATGTTACACTCTATAAAGGAGGGATTCCGGGAAGATACGGAGGACGTATCTCTTCTGTACTTGACATAGTATCGAAAGACGGGAACAGAAAGGAATTTATGGGAAATGCAGGCATAAGTCCGATTACCACTCATATTTCGATAGAAGGCCCGATAAAAGAAGATACAATTACATATATTCTTACAGGTCGTACAACTTATTCTAACTGGATATTCGGTCTTATCGATAATTCATCACTGAAGAGGAGCAGAGCTTCTTTCTATGATCTGAATGGCAGGGTGACCTATGATATAAATAAAAATAATAAAATTGATCTGTCAGCCTATACAAGCCATGATTCTTTCAGGTTTAATTCAGATTCGGTATACAGCTACGACAACAGCATCGTCTCTCTGAAATGGAGACATTTCTTTAACAGCAGATTATTCACTTCTGTTTCAGTCAATAACAGCTACTATACATATAATGTTAACAGCGACAATGTGATAACTGAAGCATTTGATTTGTCGCATAAAATTAACAGCACAGGCTTAAAGGCTGATTTCAACTGGTTCCTGGGAAGCAATGAACTGAATTTTGGTCTCGATGCAAACAGGTATGCTGTTACACCCGGTTCTTATCTTCCTTCACTCGATTCATCACTTGTTATCCCGCATGTTATTGATCAGGAGAGAGCTATTGAAGGTGGTATATATATAGAAGACAAAATTACCCTGAATAGTTTCATGTCGGTGAATGTCGGGATGAGGTTATCTGCCTTTGCCGCCTATGGAAAGAATGAAGTGATGGTTTACGATCCTGATTTGCCGAGAACCAGGTCGAGTATAACAGATACTATCAGTTTTTCATCAAATGGGATCTCTGCAAGATATGCCGGACCTGAGTTCAGGGTTTCGATGAATTTCAGGGTCTCCGACAGGAATTCCTTCAAGATAAATTATAACAGAACCAGACAATATCTGCATTTACTGTCCAATTCCACTTCCATATCTCCGACCGATACCTGGAAACTGAGCGATTATTATCTTAAACCGCAGATTGGTGACCAGTTTGCAGTTGGATTCTACCGGATGCTCTTTAATTCGGGCTTTGAGACATCTGCTGAAGTGTACTATAAGGAAATCAAAAACATGCTCGATTTCAAAGGCGGAACGAAGCTTATAATGAATGAAAACATCGAGAAAGATGTTGTGAATGTAAAGGGTAAAGCTTATGGTGTGGAACTTATCTTCAAGAAGACAGAAGGAAAGATTCGTTATAGTGTAGGGTATACTTATTCAAGAACTTTTATTAAAAGTGTTGGAAAATTCAGCGATGAGATTATCAATTCAGGTAATTGGTTCCCGGCTAACTTTGATAAGCCAAATGATCTTGTGGCCACATTTAATTATCTGTTTTCCAGGCGTTTCAGTTTTTCTTCAAACTATACATGGAGTACCGGACGGCCAATAACCTACCCTGTATCCACTTATCGTATACAGGATAATCTGCTGGTAGATTATTCTGACAGGAACAAATACAGGATCCCTGATT
>JFJP01040082.1_pt1 | contig 11940 bp, 6 predicted proteins | sample 431651 | NCBI WGS metagenome assembly JFJP01 (sample SAMN02602958, study PRJNA72255) | Microbial mat metagenome, whole genome shotgun sequencing project. | biome: fresh water; feature: sink hole; material: water; isolation source: purple microbial (photo- and chemosynthetic) mats found in... | reverse complement strand
CACGATATAGAAATTGTAATTGACCGATTGCAAGTGGATAATGATGATGACACCAATAAACGCTTGTCTGAAAGTATCAAAACAGCAATGTATCATGGTGAAGATGTTATGATGATTATTGAACATGAAAGTGATGAAGTACGTTTTTTTAGTAGAACTTTGATGTGTCCAACTACTGGGATTTCCTATCAAAATCCGGAACCCAATTTATTTTCGTTCAATTCTCCAAAAGGTGCTTGTGAGCATTGCAATGGTTTGGGAATCGTAAACGAAATCAATAGAAATAAAATCATTCCCAATCCGAAATTATCTATTAACAAAGGTGGCTTTGCTCCGCTTGGAGAATATAAATCGTCTTGGATGTTCAAACAATTAGAAATTATTGGTGAGAAGTATAATTTTAAATTGACTGATGCCATCGAAACCATTTCTGATGATGCTATGGAAATGATTTTGAATGGTGGTAACGAAAAGTTTTCAGTAGTTTCAAAAGCCGCTGGTGTTACCAAAGAATATAAAATTGATTTTGAAGGAATTGCTAAATTTATAAAAAGTCAGCATGATGATAGCAATTCAAGTTCCATAAAACGTTGGGCAAAAGACTTTATGGACGAAATCAATTGTCCTGAATGTAATGGTTCTCGATTGAAAAAAGAATCGCTTTTCTTTAAAATAAACGATAAAAATATTGCCGAATTATCAACAATGGATATTTCTGAATTGACTATTTGGTTTCAAAATTTACCAAAAGAATTATCTGAAAAACAAAAAACAATCGCCACTGAAATCCTTAAAGAAATTAATGATAGATTAAAATTCTTAATGGATGTTGGTTTGAATTATTTATCCTTAAGTCGAAGTTCTAAATCGCTTTCTGGTGGTGAAGCACAACGTATTCGTTTGGCAACGCAAATTGGTTCGCAATTGGTTGGTGTACTTTATATTTTGGACGAACCAAGTATCGGTTTGCACCAACGCGATAACGAACGATTGATTAATTCTTTGAAAAATCTTCGAGATATTGGAAATTCTGTTTTGGTTGTAGAACACGACAAAGACATGATTGAATGTGCCGATTATGTGATAGATATTGGACCAAAAGCTGGAAAATTTGGTGGAAACATCATTAGCAAAGGAACTCCAAAAGAGTTGCTGAAAGAAAATACCATCACAGCGCAATACATGAACGGCAAAATGCAAATTGAAGTTCCTAAAAAACGTCGTGAAGGCAACGGAAAATCAATAAAATTAACTGGTGCCAACGGAAATAATCTTAAAAATGTTACCGTTGAATTTCCGTTAGGTAAACTAATTTGTGTAACCGGAGTTTCTGGTAGTGGAAAATCTACATTGATTAACGAAACGCTCTACCCTATTTTGAACGCTCATATTTTTAATGGTGTCAAAAAACCAATGCCTTACAAGAAAATTGAAGGTTTAGAACATATTGACAAAGTAATCGATATTGATCAAAGTCCGATTGGTAGAACGCCTAGAAGTAATCCTGCCACTTATACCGATGTTTTTTCAGAAATTAGAAGTTTATACACCATGACTCCAGAAGCTATGATTCGCGGTTATAAAGCAGGACGTTTTAGTTTTAATGTGGCTGGCGGAAGATGCGAAACTTGCGAAGGTTCGGGTGTGAGAACAATCGAAATGAGTTTCTTGCCTGATGTTTATGTAGAATGTGAAACTTGCATGGGTAAACGTTTTAACAGAGAAACTTTAGAAATTCGATACAAAGGAAAATCAATTTCTGATGTATTGAACATGACGGTTGATGAAGCGGTAGATTTTTTTGAAATGATTCCGAAAATTCATAGAAAAGTTAAAACCATACAAGATGTTGGATTGGGTTATATCACTCTCGGTCAACAAAGTACAACACTTTCTGGTGGTGAAGCCCAGCGTATAAAATTGGCAACCGAATTATCTAAAAAAGATACAGGAAATACGTTTTACATAATGGACGAACCTACAACAGGTTTACATTTTGAAGACATTAGAGTGTTGATGGATGTTATTCAAAAATTGGTTGACAAAGGAAATTCCGTACTGATAATCGAACATAATTTAGACGTTATAAAACTAGCCGATTACATCATTGACGTTGGTATGGAAGGCGGAAAAGGTGGCGGAGAAATATTGTGTAAAGGAACACCTGAGGAAATAGTGAAGAATAAAAAAAGTTATACAGCGCAGTTTTTGAAAAAAGAGTTATAAATCAGTCTATTATGAAATCGCCATAAACACCAGTTTGCGCAAGCAAACACCTATAAATAAAAAGGCGATACCATATATGACCGCTAACAAATCAAATTTTACATATATGAAAAAAATACTTTTATTAATTATGCTTTTAATCAACTTTTTAGGTTGGTCACAAGAGCAAAAGCCCGAAGAAATTGTTCAAAAACAAGTTGAAGCATACAATAGTGGAAAGATTGAAGATTTTTTAAGCTTTTATTCAGAAGATGTAAAAATATATACTTATCCAAACAAACTAGAAACAGAAGGAAAAAATGCTATGCGAGAAAGCTATGCTTCCTTTTTTAAAAATGCAAAAAAACTACATTGCACCATTACAAAAAGAATTGTAACTAAAAATATTGTCATTGATGAAGAACAAATTCAATACAACGAATCTCAATTTGGAGGTGTAGCTATTTATGAAGTTGAAAATAATAAAATTATTAAAGTTACATTCTTTCAATAGAAGAAACTTTTAAAAAAAGAACTACTTTAGCACGATTGCAAAAAAAATTAAACCATTTAGATTATGTTACACAGCAATTACGAAAACGAAGACGAAAAAATACACGATAAATTAAAACAAAAAACTTGGAACGAGATAAGAACCAACGACTCTTGGGCGATTTTTAAAATCATGTCAGAGTTTGTTAATGGCTATGAAACTATGGCTCGCATTGGTCCTTGTGTATCTATTTTTGGTTCGGCAAGAACAAAACCTGAAGACAACTATTATTTATTGGCTGAACGAATTGCCTACAAAATCAGTAAAGCTGGTTATGGCGTAATTACTGGTGGTGGTCCTGGAATTATGGAAGCAGGAAATAAAGGTGCGCATCGTGGTGAAGGAACTTCGGTGGGTTTAAACATCGAATTACCTTTTGAGCAGCATTTTAATCCATATATTGATAAAGACAAAAATTTAATCTTTGATTATTTCTTTGTTCGCAAAGTGATGTTTGTAAAATACTCTCAAGGTTTCGTAGTAATGCCGGGTGGTTTCGGTACACTTGACGAGTTATTTGAAGCCGTAACTTTAATTCAAACTAAGAAAATTGGTAAATTTCCAATCATTTTAGTTGGAACCGAATTCTGGTCTGGACTTTTAGATTGGATTAAAAATGTGATGATTGACCAGCAGAAAAATGCTAATCCAGAAGATATGAATCTAATAAAAGTTGTTGATACCGAAGATGAAGTAGTTGAAGCGTTAGATAACTTCTACAAAAAATACAATTTAAGTCCGAACTTTTAACTTAAATTCCAATTATAAAATTCCAAATTCCAAATTCCAAAAAACACCTAAATTGGAATTTGGAATTTAGTTTTTGAAAATTTTTATTTTATGTTTTTCAACTCGTTACATTTTGCCATTTTCCTCCCAATCGTTTTTATAATGTATTGGTTTGTTGGGCATAAATCTAAAATCAATCAGAATTATATCTTGATTTTAGCGAGTTACTATTTCTATTCTTGTTGGGATTGGAGGTTTCTCTTTCTTTTGGTTTTTTCAACATTATTAGACTATGTTTCCGCAATGAAAATTGAAAAAAGCAAGACACCATCAGAACGAAAAATGTGGCTTTGGCTTTGCATTTCTATCAATTTAGGATTTCTAGGAATATTCAAATATTATAATTTTTTTGCCACATCATTTGCCGAATTATTGCAAGGTTTTGGATTGACAGCAAGTCCAATTTTATTAAAACTGATTCTTCCTGTTGGAATATCCTTTTATACTTTTCATGGATTATCCTACATTATTGATATCTATTATAAACGAATAAAATCTGAAAAAAACTTTGTAGATTATTCCTTGTTTGTAAGTTACTTTCCGCTTTTAGTTGCTGGACCAATTGAACGTGCTACTCATCTTTTACCACAAATAAAAGTGAGAAGAAAATTCCAATTTGAAAAAGCCAAAGAAGGAATTTATCAAATTATTTGGGGTTTAGTAAAGAAAGTGGTCATTGCCGATTCTTGCGCAATTTATGCCAATGAAATTTTTGATAATTATTCTACCATGAATTCTTTATCCTTAATTTTAGGTGCCATTTATTTTTCATTTCAAATTTATGGTGACTTTTCTGGCTATTCCGATATTGCTTTAGGAACCTCCAAATTATTCGGAATTGACTTATTGAAAAACTTCAATTATCCTTATTTCTCTAGAGATATTGCCGAGTTTTGGCGTCGTTGGCACATTTCTCTTTCGTCTTGGTTTAGAGATTATTTATACATTCCGCTGGGCGGAAGCAAAGGCAATAAATTTTTTCAGGTTAGAAACACATTCATCATCTTTTTAGTAAGTGGTTTTTGGCACGGTGCCAATTGGACTTTTATCGTTTGGGGGTTGATAAACGCTTTGTACTTTCTACCACTTTTATTATTAAATAGAAATCGAAAAAATGTTGATGCATTCTCTTTAGGATTCAATATAGAATCGATTAGAATTCTGTTTAATATTACCACAACATTTGCTATTACAGCTTTGGCATGGATATTTTTTAGATCCAAAACCATAACAGATGCATATAATTATATAATCAGAATGTTTAGCGATTTACATTTTTCTGAACAATATTTCAGAATCGAACGTTATAGTCACAATTTAATAGCATTAATATTAGTTTTTATTATAGTAGAATGGAATAACCGAAATAGAATAGAACCCATTTCTGGCAAGTACAGTTGGTTGAAGTTAGGTTTATGCCTAGCTGCAATTTTGGCTTTAGGTGTTTTTTCAGATTACAAAGAATTCATTTATTTTCAGTTCTAATGAAACAGTTTATACAATTTCTATTTAAAAGTTTGGCAATTTTCATTCTTACAATGATGTTGCTTGATGTGCTGTATACAACTGCCTATATGCAATCAAAATCTAGAAACAAAATCAGCTACCTCATTAACTCAAGAGATAAAAATTATGATGTAGTTTTTCTTGGTTCATCAAGAGTTAACAACCATTTTGTTCCAAAAATATTCAACGACCAAGGGTATAAAACTTTTAATTTTGGAATTACACGCTCAAGATTAGAAGAATCGGCATTGATGCTGAAATTAATGATTGAAAATAATTATAAAATAGAAAATCTTATTCTTCAAGTTGATCTAAATATCAACACCAACGATCATTCAGAAGCCATTCGCTCCTTGTTTATGCCTTATTTTCATACTTCAAAAACCATTAGAAATCACTATAAAAATATTCCAGAATACAATAAATTACTCTATATACCCTTCTACCGATATCTTCATTATGATGCTCGCGTTGGTTTTAGAGAATTTTATCAAACTGCCATTCAAAAACCCACCAATTCTTTAGATAGAGATGGCTTTTATCCATTAATGACCGATAAAAGACCCATGGTAGCTGCTGATTTATCTAAATATTATCCCAAGAGAAACAAAGCTTACGAAGAAATTAAAGCCCTTTGTAAAGCCAATAATATCAACTTGATTGCCATGACCACACCCATGTGCATGGAAACTATCAATAGAGATTATTTCAATCATATCAATAAGGTTTATCCAGAAATTCGTAGATTTGAAAATCTCGTAACAGAGGATAAGTATTTTTCTACCTGCGGTCACCTGAATAAAGGTGGTGCAGAAAAATTTACAAAAGAAATCTTTAACCAATTATTTAAAACCAAATCCAAACCTTGAAAAAAGTAACCTACCTACTCTTTTTATTAAGTTTTTTTCTATCAGCGCAACACCATTCTAAATTTGTTGTCACTGTTGATAGTGAAAAAAAGATGCTTAGCGTCTATCAAGAGTTGACTTATTTCAATCAATCTTCTGATACCATTAAATCCATAATTTTAAATGACTGGAATAATGCTTACTCCAATAGAAATAGCCCATTAGGCAAACGATTTTCAGATGAATTTGTAAGAAGTTTTCATTTAGCTTCCGAGAAAGAACGTGGCGCAACAACCAATCTAACTATAATTGATGAATCAAAGTCAATCCTAACATGGAACAGACCAGAAAATCATCTCGATTTGATAGAAGTTACCTTAAATGACAACATCTATCCCAATCAAAAAAGAACTTTTGTACTCTCCTATTTTTTGAAAATTCCAGACGATAAATTTACACGTTACGGATTTAATTCTCAAAATGGAATGGTGCTTAAAAATTGTTTTCTTACTCCAGCTGTGTATGAAAATAAATCGTTTAAAAAATACAGTAATCTAAATATTGATGATGCTTCAAATGCAATTTCTGACATTGATTTGCAAATAACTGCTTCAAACCATCAAATAGTTAGCGATTTGCCCCTCGATAAAAAAGAGAATAATACGTTTTATTTCTCTGGTAAAAACTACCTCTATTTTAACCTATTTATTGAAAAGGCGACTGGCTTTATGAGTTTTAAAAATACTGATTTAGAAATTGTTACAAATATTGAGGACAAAAAAGTAAGTGATATCAACAAAGCCATTATTGTAGATAAAATAGTAACTTACGTAGAGGCTAATTTAGGAAAGTATCAAAAATCTAAAATCTCTGTTTCACAAGTCGATTATGAAACCAATCCTTTTTATGGATTAAATCAATTGCCTTCTTTTATAAGTCCTTTTCCAGATGAGTTTATTTATGAATTGAAGTTCTTAAAGACTTTCTTGAACAATTATTTAAAATCTACTTTAAGGTTAGATGCAAGAAAAGACAATTGGATTTATGATGCTATTCAAGTTCATTATATGATGAAATACATTGATGAGCACTATGCTGATGCCAAAATGATGGGCTCTGTTGCAAAATTGAAATTGGTAAAAGGATACCGATTAGTTTCTTTAGATTTCAACGAACAATACAGCTATTTTTATATGCTTATGGCGCGAAAAAACCTTGACCAACCTCTAGGCGATCCTAAAAATACCTTAATCAAATTTAACGAAAAAATTGCTTCAAAATATAGAGCTGGATTGAGCTTTAGATATCTATCTGACTATATTGGTGCGGAAAATTTGAAAAAAAGTATTAGCGAATTTGTAGCTTATGCTGAAAAAAAACAAACAGACAGTAACAAATTTGAAAGTATTATCAAAAACAATAGTTCTAAAAATACGGATTGGTTTTTTAATACCATTATCAATTCTAGAAAAATTGTTGATTATAAATTCGATAAGGTTACCAAGACCACTGATAGTGTTTCTTTTACACTAAAAAACAAAACAGATGTAAATGTTCCGATTCCTGTTTATGGTATTAAAAATAAAAAAGTGGTTTTTAAAGAATGGATTGACAATCCGGATGTTGATTCTACCTATACTTTTAAAAGAAACAACGCCGATAAAATTGTAATCAATTACAAAAATATCGTACCCGAATTCAATCAGAGAAACAATTGGAAATCGCTAAAACCATTCCGACTTAGCAATCGTCCCATCAAGTTTAACTTTATGAAAGATCTAGAAGACCCAAATTATAATCAAGTTTTGTATGTTCCAACATTAGAATATAATTACTATGATGGCTTAATTCCAGGTATTAATTTTCATAACAAAACTATTTTAGACAGACCTTTTACATTCGATGTAAATCCTTCTTTTTCTACCAAAACCAAAGATATTTCTGGTAGTTTTTCTTTTGTTGTAAATCAGTTCAATCGTGATGGCAACTTATTCTTGATGCGCTATGGTTTCAGCGGAAGCACTTTCCACTATGCGCCCGATGCCTATTATCAAAAAGTAAATCCTTACGTAATTTTACGATTTAGAGATGATGATTTAAGGAGCAATCAAGGAAGAAGTATTGTAATAAGACAAGTTTACGTAAATAGAGAACCGAGTCAATTTATAAAAAACACTTTTGAAGGCAACTATTCCATATTTAATGCACGTTTTAATAGTAGTAAAATTGAAATCACTAAAGCATTTGCTTATTTTACCGATTTACAACTGGGTTCGCAATTTGGAAAAACAGCTGCAAGTATTACTTTTAGAAGACTTTATGACAATAATAGACAAGTCAATTTACGCCTTTATGGTGGACTTTTCTTATACAATAAATCAGAAAGCAATTACTTCAATTTTGCACTCGATAGACCTACAGATTATTTGTTTGACTATAACTATTTAGGTCGTTCAGAAAGTACCGGTTTGTTCAGTCAGCAGTTTATTGAGGCAGAAGGCGGCTTCAAATCCAAACTCACCAATCCTTTCTCAAATCAATGGATTACAACCCTTAACGGAAGTTTTAATGTGTGGAATTGGGTAGAAATTTATGGTGATTTAGGGTTTCTAAAAAACAAACAACAAGACGCTCGTTTTGTTTATGATAGTGGAATTCGCTTGAACCTCGTTACCGATTTTTTTGAACTCTATTTTCCAGTATATTCTAACAATGGTTGGGAAGTTTCTCAACCAAAATATTCCGAAAAAATACGTTTTATTGTAGCTTTTAGTCCAAAATCTTTGATTGGTTTATTTACGCGAAAATGGTTTTAATTGTTAGTTAATGTTTCTGTTTTTTAAGAAATTATTTTAAAAACAAGTTTTTTCATAAACAATTCACATTCAAACCTTATTATCAAGCATCTTAATTATCAATAATTAAATTATATTTTTTTCAAAGAATTATAATTGTTACTACTTTTTCATTAAATTTGTTTCATTAGAAATTCCTTTTAAGTTATGACCGAAACACAAAATAAAGTCGAAATTACTTTTGAAGATTTTAAAACCGAAGTTTTAAACGATTATAAAATTGCAGCTGTAAGTAGAGAATGTAGTCTATTAGCAAGACGAGAAGTGCTTACAGGAAAAGCCAAGTTTGGCATTTTTGGTGACGGAAAAGAAGTACCACAATTAGCTTTAGCCAAAGCGTTTAAGAATGGTGATTTTCGATCGGGATACTATCGTGACCAAACTTTTATGATGGCAATTGGTGCTTTAACTATTGAACAATTCTTTGCCGGATTGTATGGCCATACCGACATTAATTTTGATCCAATGAGTGCTGGTCGTCAAATGGGTGGACACTTTGCAACACATTCGCTAGATGCCAACGGAAATTGGAACAACCTTACCCAACAAAAAAACTCAAGTGCCGATATTTCTCCAACTGCTGGACAGATGCCTAGATTGCTCGGACTAGCACAAGCATCAAAAATATTTAGAAACGTAAAAGGTTTAGAAGATAAAACCAATTTCTCCATTAATGGAAACGAGGTGGCTTGGGGTACCATTGGTAATGCTTCAACATCAGAAGGTTTATTTTTTGAAACCATAAATGCAGCTGGTGTGCTTCAAGTTCCAATGGTTATGAGCGTTTGGGACGACGAATACGGAATTTCTGTTCATGCAAAACATCAAACAACTAAAGAAAATATATCAGAAATTCTTAAAGGATTTCAACGTGATAAAGATAACAACGGTTATGAAATTCTTACTGTTAAAGGTTGGGATTATCCTGCTTTAATAGCAACTTATGAAAAAGCTGCTGCCATTGCTCGAGAAGAACATGTACCCGTACTTATTCACGTTCAAGAATTGACACAACCTCAAGGACATTCCACTTCGGGTAGTCATGAACGATACAAAAATGCCGAAAGATTGGCTTGGGAAGCTCAGTTTGATTGTTTAGCTCAAATGAACACTTGGATTATAGATAACAATTTGGCTACTAAAGAAGAACTAGAAGAACTTGACATTCTGGCAAAAAAAGAGGTTTTAGAAGGAAAAAAAGCAGCTTGGAATGCCTTTCTATCACCTATAAAAGAAGAGCAAAATGAATTAATTGCTTTGCTAACATCAATTACTGCTACAAGTGCCAATAAAGTGTTTATTGATTCAATACTAGCAGACTTAAAAAGTATCAAAGAACCCATAAGAAAAGATATTATTTCAACCGCACGAAAAGTGTTACGAATGATAGTATCAGAAAATGGTCAACAGCAATTAGCCCTTTGGATTACAAATTATATAGCAAAAATTCAACCCAAATTCAGTTCGCATTTATTCTCGCAATCAGATAAAAATATTTTAACTTCCATCGAAGTCCCTCCAACTTATAATGCTTCGGCAGAAGAAGTTGATGCACGTTTGATTTTGAGAGATAACTTTGATGCCCTTTTTTCAAAATATCCTGAAACCTTAATTTTTGGTGAAGATTCTGGAAACATTGGCGATGTTAATCAAGGTTTGGAAGGAATGCAAGAAAAATATGGAGAACTTCGTGTGGCCGATGTAGGAATTCGTGAGGCAACCATTCTTGGTCAAGGTATTGGTATGGCAATGCGTGGTTTACGTCCTATTGCAGAAATTCAGTACTTAGACTATTTATTGTATGCCATTCAAATTATGAGTGACGATTTAGCAACATTGCAATACAGAACTGCTGGCAGACAAAAAGCACCTTTAATCATTAGAACTCGTGGACACCGCTTAGAAGGCGTTTGGCATTCTGGTTCTCCAATGGGAATGATAATAAATGCTGTGAGAGGCATTCACGTTTTAGTACCTAGAAATATGACTAAAGCTGCAGGATTCTACAATACTTTGTTAGAAAAAGACGAACCTGCTTTGGTAATAGAATGTCTTAACGGTTATCGATTGAAAGAAAAAATGCCAACCAATCTTGGTGAATTCAAAACGTCAATTGGTGTTGTAGAAACTATAAAAGAAGGAAACGATATTACTTTGGTTTCTTATGGATCTACGTTAAGATTGGTAGAACAAGCTGCTAAAGAACTAGAAACTGTTGGTATTAGTGCCGAAATTATTGATATTCAATCGTTATTACCTTTTGATGTTAACCATGATATTGTTAAGAGTGTAGCCAAAACCAACCGTTTATTAGTAATTGATGAAGATGTACCTGGTGGTGCAAGTGCTTATATTTTACAAGAAATTGTAGAAGTTCAAAAAGGCTATCACTATTTAGATAGTGCACCTCAAACACTTGCATCTAAAGCACACCGACCAGCTTATGGAACCGATGGAGACTATTTCTCTAAACCATCTGTTGAAGATATTTTTGAAAAAGTGTATGCTATTATGCACGAAGTTAATCCAAATAAATTTAAAAGCTTGTACTAAACTTTACCAACTATAAACAAAAAAGGTCTTTTCAATGTCGTACCTGTACTTGCCGTTAGTTGCTACTGCGAGCACGAACCAAAAAAAATCTACAATTTTTCTTTGAAAGATGGAATTGTAATACCGATTATGTATTTCTTCGCCAGTTCGCAAGCTCGGGTCAATATAGTCCAATAATCCCGAAGCTTCGGGAGGACTATTTTCATACTATCCCGAATTTTCGGTACAAGTAATCGGCATTATACTATAAACTTTTGGACTATTTTATAAATGTTATTGGTATAATCACCTGATTATTGTCTATAAAAAACAAAATAGCAAGCGCAAACCCAGCAATTGCCCCAAACACTTTATTTGCTGGTCATATTTTTCATTCTCCACTTTATAAAAGCAAAAACATATAGAATTAGTATAAGAATACTACTTAATATTAAAGAGAATATTAATACAACTGGAATATATGTTGTATTCCATTTAAATGCAATTGGATTTCCAAGATAGTATCCTGGATTATTGTAAACACTTAAATCTGAGAATATAAAATAGATAACAGGAATATTAAATAGTAAGTATTGAAAAACTTTTATTCCTTTTCTTAAATAATCTTCAATAACTAAAAATATCAGTCCGA
>JFJP01010513.1_pt1 | contig 11940 bp, 8 predicted proteins | sample 431651 | NCBI WGS metagenome assembly JFJP01 (sample SAMN02602958, study PRJNA72255) | Microbial mat metagenome, whole genome shotgun sequencing project. | biome: fresh water; feature: sink hole; material: water; isolation source: purple microbial (photo- and chemosynthetic) mats found in... | reverse complement strand
GCACTGATCGAGAAGCGCGAGATCCCGGGCTACTACCTCAACATCACCAAGTACGCCGACGAACTGCTCGAGCACGCCCAGCACCGGCTGCCCGGATGGCCGGAGCGAGTCAAGCTGATGCAGGAGAACTGGATCGGCAAGAGCCAGGGTGTGCGCTTCGCGTTCCCGCACCAGATCGTCGGCGAGGATGGCGTCGCCGTTCAGGAGGGACGGCTCTACGTCTTCACCACCCGCGCCGACACGATCATGGGCGTGACTTTCTGCGCCGTCGCGCCCGAGCATCCGCTGGCCGCCCATGCCGCCAGGCGGCGTCCCGAAGTGGCAGCCTTCATCGAGCACTGCCTGCAGGGCGGCACGACCGAAGCCGAACTGGCGACCCGCGAGAAGGAAGGTTGCCCGACCGGGCTGTTCGTGACCCACCCACTGACCGGCGAGCCGGTCGAAGTCTGGGTCGGCAACTACGTCCTCATGAGCTACGGTGACGGCGCGGTGATGGGCGTGCCGGGGCACGACGAGCGCGACTTCGAGTTTGCCAAGAAGTACGGTCTGAAGATCCTGCAGGTGGTTCACCTCGACGGCGAGCACTACGACTACGAGCGCTGGCAGGACTGGTATGCGGACAAGCAGCGTGGCGTGACGGTCAACTCCGAAAACTACAGCGGCCTGCACTACGCGGCCGCGGTCAACGCGGTGGCGGACGCGCTTGCCGAGCAGGGTCTGGGCGAGAAAAAGACCACATGGCGACTGCGCGACTGGGGCATCAGCCGCCAGCGCTACTGGGGCACGCCGATCCCGATCATCCACTGCGACCACTGTGGCAGCGTGCCAGTGCCCGAAGAGGATCTGCCGGTGGTGCTGCCGGAAGACCTGATTCCCGACGGCAGCGGCAACCCGCTGAACCAGTGCGTGGCCTTCCTGAACGTCGCCTGCCCGACATGCGGCGCACCGGCTCGGCGCGAGACCGACACGATGGACACCTTCGTCGACTCGTCGTGGTACTTCATGCGCTACTGCGACGCATCGCTCGACGGCAGCATGGTCGGCGCGGGGACGCGCTACTGGATGCCGATGGACCAGTACATCGGCGGCATCGAGCATGCGATTCTCCATCTGCTGTACGCACGCTTCTGGACCAAGGTGATGCGCGACCTGACGCTGGTCACGATCGACGAGCCGTTCACGCGGCTGCTCACCCAGGGCATGGTCCTCAACCACATCTACTCGCGGCGCGGCGAGAAGGGAGGCGTCGAGTACTTCTGGCCGCAGGACGTGGAGAACATCCACGACGAGGCGGGCCACATCACCGCGGCACGGCTGCGCAGCGACGGCAGCGAAGTGAGCTACGAGGGCGTCGGCACGATGTCGAAGTCCAAGAACAACGGCGTGGACCCCCAGGCGCTCATCGACCAGCACGGCGCCGACACGGCGCGCCTCTTCGTGATGTTCGCCTCGCCGCCGGAGCAGACGCTGGAGTGGAACGACGCGGGGGTGGAGGGCGCCCACCGCTTCCTGAAGCGGGTCTGGGCCTTCGGCCAGAAGCACGCGGTGGCGATCCGTGCGGCCGGCGAGGACGCTGGTGAGCTGCCCGCTGCGGCCAGAACGCTGAGGCGCGAAGTGCACAGGGTGCTCAAGCAGATCAGCTACGACTACGAGCGCATGCAGTACAACACCGTGGTGTCGGGCGCGATGAAACTGATGAACGCGCTCGAAGGCTTCGCCCTCGACGATCACCCCGCCTCGCATGCCGTCTTGCGCGAGGGCTGCTCGGTGCTCTTGCGCGCGCTCTACCCGGTCTGCCCGCATCTGACCCATGCGCTGTGGCAGCAACTCGGCTACGCAGCGGTGCTCGGTGACCTGCTGGACGCCCCCTGGCCTGCGGTCGACGAAGCCGCGCTGGTCCAGGACGAGATCGAGCTGGTGCTGCAGGTCAATGGCAAGCTGCGCGGCGCGATCACGGTGCCGGCCTCGGCCGACCGGGCGGCGATCGAGGCCGCCGCGCTGGCGAGCCCCGAGGTCGAGAAGTTCGCCGAGGGCCGCCAAGCGAAGAAGGTCGTCGTCGTGCCGGGTCGGCTCGTGAACGTGGTCGTTTGATGGCCCGCTCAAGTCTGGCGGAACGTCGCCTGGCCTGGCAGGCCGCGCTGGCCGCGGTGCTGCTGGCGGGTTGTGGCTTCCAGCTGCGTCGCCCGCCCACACTCAACTTCAGCACCGTCCATCTCGTGGGCTTCCCGCCCCGCTCGCCGTTCACCGAAGAACTGCGTCGCAGCATCGAGGCCAGTGGCAGCACGCGCGTCGTCGAGTCGGCGGCCGAGGCCCAGGTGATCCTGGAGGCGATGGAGGACGTTCGCAGCAAGTCGGTCGCCTCCCAGACCGCCGCTGGCCAGGTGCGTGAATTCACGCTGCGAACCCGGCTGCGCTTCCGCGTCCGCACCCCCTCAGGGCGGATCCTGATCCCACCGACCGACTTGCTGCTGGCCCGTCAGATGACCTACAACGAAACCGAGGCGCTGGCCAAGGAATACGAAGAGGCCACACTCAACCGCGCGATGCAGAGCGACATCGTCGATCAGGTCATGCGCCGGCTCGCCACGATACCGCCGCTGTAGCCAACACGATGCAGCTCAAGGCCGACCAGCTCGCCAGCCACCTGCAGCGCGGCCTGAAGCCGCTCTACACGCTGCATGGCGACGAACCGCTGCTGGCACTGGAGGCCGTCGATGCCCTTCGCCTGGCCGCTCGCGCCAGCGGCCACAGCGAACGCGAAGTGCACACGGTGTCGGGTGCGCATTTCGACTGGAGTTCGCTGCTCGGCTCGGCCCAGGCGATGAGCCTGTTTGCATCGGCCAAGATCGTCGAGATCCGTATTCCTTCGGGGAAGCCCGGCAAGGAAGGCTCGGTGGCCTTGCAGCGCTACTGCGAGCAGCTCCCCGAGGGCGTGGTCACGATCGTGACGCTTCCGAGGCTCGACCGCCAGCAAAGCAGCAGCGCATGGTTCATGGCGCTCGAGTCGGCGGGCGTGACCGTGCGGCTCGATCCGGTCGAGCGCGGCGCGTTGCCGCAATGGATCGCCCAGCGGCTGGCCACCCAGGGTCAGCGGGTCGCGGCGGGCGAAGAAGGCCAGCGCACGCTTGCATTCTTCGCCGATCGGGTGGAGGGCCACCTGCTGGCCGCCCAGCAGGAGATGGCCAAGCTCGGCCTGCTCTATCCGACGGGCGAACTGAGCTTCGAGCAGGTCGAATCGGCCGTGCTCAACGTGGCGCGCTACGACGTCTTCAAGCTCGGCGAGGCGGTACTCACCGGGCAGGTGGCGCGGGTGCTGCGCATGCTCGATGGCCTGCGCGCAGAAGGTGAAGCGGCAGTGCTCGTCCACTGGACTCTGGCCGAGGACATCCGTGCGCTCAAGCGCTGCAAGGATGCCGTGGCCAGCGGCAAACCGCTGCCGATGACGCTGCGCGAGAACCGCATCTGGGGCCTGAAAGAAAAGCTGTTCGAGCGCGCGCTGCCGCGCCTGAGTGCGCCTCTGCTCGAGCAGCTGGTCGAGGCAGCGCACGACTGCGACGGCCTGATCAAGGGTCTCGCCCATCCGCTGTGGCCGTCTGATCCCTGGGCGGCGCTGCAGCGCCTCGCGCTGCTGATGGCCGCGCCGCTGGGCGGCAACGCACCCAGCGCAGCCTCCGCTGCCGGCGCGGGTCGACGCCTGGTGCTGTTGCCCTGATGCCTCCCGGCCTGCCGCGGAGCAGGCCGGTTTCGCCGCTGGATCCGAAACCCGGGCTGGGTCCACGCCCAGGGAGAGCGGGGGCTGACTGAGCCCGTTCAGGCCAGATTTGGCAGCGCCGCTGCCTCAAGAGTTGGCGCGGCAAGCCGAAATCATCACAGTCGACCGCGGCTGCCTCGTCGTTCGAGGGCGCAGCGGTGCAACACTTTGAGCGAGAGCCTCTACCCACATGTCCTACCTTCGTCCGCGTCCGATCGGCGTCCAGCATGGTCGCGCCCGCGCCAGCCTTGCGGCCCGGTTCGGGCTGGGTCGCGCGCGCGGGACGAGTCAAGATCTGTGCGGCCGAACGGGACTGCCGGCGAGCCGCGCCGGCACGACTCGCCAGCCACTATCTGTCTGAGCAGACGCCGAGATGGCCTGGCCCGACTTCCTGTCCCCGCGGCGGCTGCAATTCCGCATCGTGGCGGTCTTCCTCGGTCTGTTGCTGGTGCTGCAGGTCGCCAATCTGGTGGTCATCGGCCGCAGCATTGGCGTCAGCGGACAGGCCTCGGTCAACGCAGAGTTGCGCACCGGCGAGCGCGTGTTCGCGCGCCTGCTGGAGCAGAACGCAGCCAACCTGGGCGAGGCAGCGCGACTGCTGGCGTCCGACGCCAGCTTCAACGCAGCCGCGGCAAACCACGACAGCGCCGCGCTGGTTTCGGCGCTGGTCCGCCAAGGCAAGCGTGTCGGCGCGCAGTTGGGGCTGTACACCGACGCGCAGTTCAGCCTCAAGGCCGCGACGCTCGAAGATGCCGCGCGCTTCCTTCCGGCGCTGCAGCGGCAGGCCACGGCCCGCGACAACGCCGAGCGCATCGTGCTGGTGGACGGCACGCCTTACCAGCTCGTCGTCGAGCGCTTGCATGGTCCCGACGCGGACGGCTGGATTGCGGTCGGCTTGCCCATCGAGGAGCCGCTGCTGCGCGAGATGCGTCAGCTCTCCTCGATCGAGGCCGTTGTCGCCAGCAGCAACGGGCCTGGCACGCCGTGGAGGGTGATCCAGTCGACTCTCGGCGAGAAGGCTTCGCGTCCCTTCCTCGACAGCTGGCTGGCCGCACGCCACCAGTCGCGTGCCACCGCTGGGTCCAGCCTGCAGATCGAGGTTCCCGCCTCGGTCGGCGGCCCGCCCGAAGGCCAGATGCTGGCGCGGGAAATGCAACTCGGACGACAAGGCGAGCAGGAGGCGTGGGTCGTGCTGCTGCGTTCGCTCGACGAGGCCACCGCGCGCTTCCAGACCCTGCAGCAGCTGCTGCTGGGCTTCACCGTGTTGGCCATCCTGCTGTTCGCCATCGGCAGCGTGGTCACGGCCAGACGCATCACGACACCCTTGCGACTGCTGACGCAATCGGCTCGCACCCTCGGTGAAGGCGATTACTCCGTACCGCTCTCGGTCCGCAGCAACGACGAGATCGGCGAGCTGGCGCACGCCCTCGAGGCCATGCGCAAGGCAGTTCGCCACCGAGAGGACGAAGTGCGAAAGCTCGCCTACGAAGACGCGCTGACCGAGCTGCCCAACCGCGAGCAGTTTCTCGTGAACCTGCGCATGGCCATCTCGGACACGGTGGAGACCAAAGGCAGCTGCGCTGTGCTCATGCTCGACCTGAACCGCTTCAAGCGCATCAACGACGAGCTCGGCCACCGCGTCGGCGACCGCCTGTTGCGCCAGGTGGCGCTGCGGCTGACCGCCAGCGCCCTGCCGCGTCAAGGCTCCCAGGCCGATCGGCGCGCCCCGGCTCGGCCGCCAGACGTGCTGGCGCGTCTGGGAGGTGACGAATTCGCCGTGCTGCTTCATGGCGCGGACGCCGACGCGGCACGAGCGGCCGCCCAGCGCATCCTGCGCGGCTTCGAGACGCCCGTCCTGCTCGAAGATCACAAGATCGATGTCAGCGCCGGCATCGGCATCGCCTGCTGCCCTGAGCACTCACGGCTGGCCGACGAGGTGATGAGCCGGGCCGAAGTCGCGATGTACGCGGCCAAGCAGCAGCAGGCCGGCATGGTGGTCTACACCCCATCGCTCGACTCGGCCAGCGAGGAATCGCTGTCGCTGCTGAGCGAGCTGCGGGCTGCGGTGCAGCAGGGCGAACTCAGGCTGTACCTGCAGCCCAAGATCAACCTGAAGACCGGCGCCGTGCTGGGCGCCGAGGCGCTGGTGCGCTGGCAGCACCCGACGCGCGGCCTGCTGCCGCCGATGAAGTTCATTCCGTTTGCCGAGCAGACCGGCTTCATCCGGGAGATCACCGGCTGGATGATCGAGCGCGGCGCGCTGCTGCTGCAACAGCTGCAGCGCCGCGGCTCCAGGCTGAAGCTGTCGGTCAACCTGTCCACGCGCGACCTGCTCGACCCCGATCTGCTGAACCGATTGACGCGGATCGTCGGCACCCATCGCCTCGACGCGTCCTGCCTGTGCCTCGAGATCACCGAGAGCGCGATCATGGACGATCCTCAGCGCGCCCTGCAGACACTCGAGCGCCTGCACAGCATGGGGTTTCGGCTGTCGATCGACGACTTCGGCACCGGCTTCTCGTCGCTGGCCTACCTGAAGAACCTGCCGGTGGATGAGCTCAAGATCGACAAGAGCTTCGTACTCAACATGGAGCGCGACGGGCGCGACGCGAAGATCGTGCGATCGACCATCGATCTCGCGCACAACCTCGGGCTGAGCGTGGTAGCCGAAGGCCTGGAGACCGCCAAGGCCTGGAAGCTCCTGCAGGCGCTGGGCTGCGACGAGGGCCAGGGCTACTTCATCGCCAAGCCGATGCCCGAGGCGCTGTTTGCCAACTGGCTGGTCGAATGGCACGCCCCGGCGCTGCAGTCGGTGGCCATCGATTCGGCGTTTGCACGCCTTGGCTGACCGCAACACCCCGCGCCCTCAGGCTTCAGTAGCCGCGGGCCCGATCCACCAGGTGAGGCACTGGCTGGCCAGCCTGCCACGCCCGTACGCTGGCCGCCACCTGCATCGCCGCGCTGCGCGGGTCAGTCTGCGCCGCTGCGTGGGGCAACACAGTCACGCGCGGATGTCGCCAGAAGGCGTGATCGACTGGCAGTGGCTCCTGGTGGAACACGTCGAGCACGGCATGTCGCAGCCGGCCTGCATCGAGTGCAGCCAGCAGGTCGGCATCGACGACATGCGCTCCACGAGCGAGGTTCACGAGACTGGCAGTGGGTTGCAGATGCGCCAGTCGCGCCGCATCGAAGAAACCCCGGGTGGCCGGTGTGAGTGGCAGCAGGTTGACGACCACATCGGCCGCGGCGAGCAAGGAATCGAGCGCGTCGTCGCCATGCAAGGCCACGATGTCGCTGGTCGCCTCTGCGCTGCCGCGGCTCCAGCCAACCACGCGGTAGCCCTGGGCTGCGAGGCGTCGTGCAGCGCTGCGCCCCATTTGCCCGAGCCCCAGGACCGCCACCGTGATCTCGTCGGCCCGCTTCTGAGCGTGCGGTGCCCAGCGCGCCTCGCGCTGCAGCCGCGCATAGCGGAAGAAGCCGCGGTGCAGCGACAGCACCGCCCAGAGCGCGGTCTCGGCCATCGCGGCATTCATGAACGGATCGACCATGCGCGCGATCGGCACGCCGACGGGAAGCGTCGGGTCAGCCAGCAGCCGGTCCACGCCAGCCCACAGGGACTGAATCAGCGCCAGCCGGGGCAGCCCCTGCAGGCTGCCGGGCAAGGGGTTGGCGACGACCGCCACGCGGACCGATTCCGGCCGCCGGCGCGCAGCCTCCCGATCGAGCCACTGGACCTCGGGGAGCGCGTCCTTCAGCGCAACCAGCCACGCCGCGCGTTCGGTCGGATCGAGGTCGCCATCGAACAGGATTTCCATCATGGGTTCAAGCTTAGCGCGGGAGCACTTCGCAAGATGCTTCGTGGGCTGGCGGCCGTGCTCATGGCCGGCGTCGCCACCGCGGCGGCGTCGCAAACGCTGACACTGCACTACCAGGACCGCCCACCCTACTCCAGCCAGGCGGCCGGCGGCGACATCACGGGCCTAGTGGCCACGCCAGCGGGCCGCGCGCTGCAGCAGGCCGGCGTGGCATTCGAATGGGCCTTGACGCCCAGCCAGCGGCAATTGGCGCTGATCCAGCAGGGCAGCGGGCTGCACTGCGGGATCGGCTGGTTCCGGACCGAATCGCGTGCGGCGCTCGGCAAATTCTCGCTGCCGCTATACCGCGACGAGCCCTTCGCGGCCCTGGCAAGGCCGGGCGTTCTGTCCCCGTCCAAGACGCCCTCGGCGGATGCCATGCGTGCGGCCTCCGGCAGCCTGCTCGTGAAGGAAGGCTACTCCTACGGCCCGCAATTCGACGCACTGATCGCCAGTGCCACCAGCGCACCGATCCGCTCCAGCGCCGAGATTCCCCAGCTGCTGCGCATGGTCGCCGCGGGCCGGGCCGGATGGATGATCGTCACGCCGGAAGAGGCTCAGGCGCTGCTGGCCGAGGTCGGGCCCGAAGCGGCCGGTCTGCAGTTGGTCCGCTTCAACGATGCCCAGCCGGGTCAGACGCGCCACCTGTACTGCAACCGGGCGGTGCCCGACGCCTGGCTGGTGCGCATCGATCAGGCGCTCTCGGCCCTGGCCCGTTGACGTCATGAAGCTGCACCGCCTGTCGATCCGTGCCGCCGTGCTGGCAGCCATCGTGGTCGGCGTGGTGCTGCCCGCGCTCGTCTTCGTCATCGTCGAGCAGCGGCTGGCACGCGCGGCGCAGGAGCCACTGGTGGAGCGCAACCGGGCTGCGGTGATGGTGCTTGCGTCGGCCGTGGTCACCGAGCCCGCCTGGACGCTGAGCGAGCCGGCGCTGCAGGCCGCGCTCAAGCGCATCCTGTCCGAGCCTTCGGTGTGTTCGGTCACGATCCTCGACCTGCAACCCGACACCGAGATGCCGGCGTTGATCGCCGGGCGGATGCAGCTGTCGAAGGACGCCTGCGATTCGAATCAGCCACTGGCCGAGCGCGAGGCCCAGGTGCTGTTCGAAGGCCAGGCCATTGCGCGGCTGAGGCTGGGCTTCGACAACAGCGAGATCGACCGTGTACTGGCGGACCGGCGCCGGACCACGCTCTGGCTGGTGGCATTGCAGGTCCTGTTCGGCGTGGCGGTCCTGGCCGGCGTGCTGTCGCTGCGGCTGCTGCGCCCCATCCGTCGCCTCAAGCAGCAGGCCGGCACGCTGTCGAGTACAGGGCCGAGGACACCAGGACCCGACTGGCAGCTCGAGGACGAACTCGGGCAGCTCGGCATGCACCTGAGCGCGGTTCACGCCCAGAACCGGGCCTTCGTCGACGAGCTGGAGCTGAAGAATGCGCAGCTCCACAAGCTGGCGATGCACGACCAGCTGACCGGCCTGCCCAACCGCAGCCTGCTGCGCGAGCTGTTCGAGCACGAGGCCGCAGCGGCGCGCCGCGACGAGTCGACGCTGGCGCTGCTGTTCATCGACCTCGACCACTTCAAGACCGTGAACGACACCCACGGCCACTCGGTCGGCGACGCGTTGCTGGTGGCCGTGGCGCAACGGCTGGTGTCCGCCTTGCGCGAGTCGGACGTGGTGTGCCGCATGGGGGGCGACGAATTCCTGGTGATGCTGCCGCGCTCCGAGGGCTGGGAGCAGGTGGCCGCCACCGCCGGCCGGCTGCTGCAGCAGCTCGAGCAGCCGATCCCGCTGGCAGGTGCTCGCGGCGATGTGCGGATCAGCGCCAGCATCGGTATCGCGATCTATCCGGCCGATGGCGGCGACTTCGACGCGCTGTCGCGCACCGCCGACCTCGCGATGTACCGCAGCAAGGACCTCGGCCGGGCGCGCTACAGCTTCTTCCATGCCAATCTCGACACCGACTTCCGGGCCCGCCTGGACCTCGAACGCGACCTCGCGGAGGCCGTAGAGAAACGGCAGTTCGTGCTGCACATGCAGCCGGTCACGGACCTGCGCACAGGACGGGTGGTCAGCTGCGAGGCCCTGGTCCGCTGGCAACACCCGCGCCGTGGCCTGTTGTCGCCCGGCGAGTTCATCGCCACGGCCGAGCGTACCGGTCTGATTCACGCCATGGGCCGCTGGACACTCGACGCTGCGTGCGCCCAGCTGGCCACCTGGAAGCGCGACGGCATCAGCCCCGGCAGCGTGGCGGTCAATCTGTCGGCCATCCAGGTGCACGACCCGCAGCTGCCCCGCATCCTGCGCACGACGATGCAGCGCCACGGCATCGCGGCCGGCGAGCTGGAGCTCGAACTCACCGAAAGCACGCTGCTCGCCGAAGGCGGCACGTCGCTCGACACCATCGATGCCTTGCGCGCCGCCGGCGCCCGTCTGGCGCTCGACGATTTCGGCACCGGCTACTCGTCTCTGTCCTACCTCAAGCGCCTGCGGCCGGACAAGCTCAAGATCGACCGCAGCTTCGTGCAGGACCTGCCCGACGATCCGGACGACCGGGCGCTGGTGCAGGCCATCATCGCGATGGGCCAGGCGCTGTCGGTCACGGTGGTGGCCGAAGGCGTGGAGACCGTGGCCCAGCGCGACTGGCTGCGCGCCCAGGGCTGCGCCCTGCAGCAGGGCTTCCTGTTCTCGCGGCCGCTGCCGGCCGACGAACTGACGCAGCGACTCGGTGCCGAGGTCGTGTCAGGCTGAAGCGACGTCGATCAGGCGCTGCAGCGCCGTGGTCACGGTCTGTCCGCGCACCGCCGAGCGCCCGCCGCTCAGTTGCAGGCATTCGATCCGGGTGCCCGAGACGCTCGAAGCGGACCACGCCAGGGCCAGCCACACCGTTCCGACCGGCTTGCCCGGGACCGCGCCGCCGGGTCCGGCGATCCCGGTCACTGCCGCGGCGAGCTGCACCGGCGCACGCCGCAGCGCGCCAGCCGCCATTGCCCGTGCCACCTCCTCGCTCACTGCGCCGAACCGTTCGATCAGCGTCGCGTCGACGCCGAGCAGCTCGACCTTGGCCAGGTTGCTGTAGGTCACGAAGCCGCGCTCGAACCAGTCGCTCGACCCGGCGATGCTGGTGCAAGCCGCCGCGAGCAGGCCCCCGGTGCAGCTCTCGGCGGTAGCCAGCCGCCAGTCGCGGGCCCTCAAACCAGCCGCCAGGCGCTCGACCAGATGCTCGTTCATGGCTTGCGAGTGCCTCCACGGAAACCGGGCGATGCGGCTTTCGTTGATCGCCGCGGGCAACGGCCGGCTCGGGCCGGCCTGGAGGCACTCAAAAACGCCATAGCGCGATCACGAACAGCGCGCAGAGCGCCGCGACTGCGTCGTCGAACAGGATGCCGAAGCCCTGCGCCCAGCCGATGCCAGCGGCGGGACGGCGGTGCTTGAACAAGGCGTCGGCCCAGGCCACCGGACCAGGCTTGGCCGCGTCGAAATACCGGAACAGCGCAAAGGCGATGAGCTGCGCCAGGAAGCCGGCCGGCATCACCAGCCACAGCACGGCCCAGAATGCGATGACTTCGTCCCAGACGATCGCACCCGGATCCGCCGTATTTAGGTGCCGCGCAGTCACGGTGCAGGCCCACCAGCCGACCACTGTGCAGGTTGCCAGTATCAGCGCCCAAGGGACTGCGCCGAGCCAGCGATCGATGACGAGAAAGCTCGCCCAGGCCCACAGCGTGCCGACGGTGCCGGGCGCCCTGGGACTCAGCCCGGCGCCAAAGCCCAACGCGACGATGTGCGCCGGATGCGCCAGCATGAAGCGCAGGTTCACCCGCCTGGGCGCCGGCGGGAACGGCGCGTGCATCGAGGGGCTTGGTGAGATCGCCACGCGGGTCAGTTGAAGTGATCGAAGGAGGTCCAGCCATTCTCGATCGGGTGTCCCTGGGCGTCGACGACACGCAGGCCTGGCTGCGGCTCGATCACGCCGATGCGGCTCACGCCGACCGAGGGCTGGCGCGCCGCGGCCAGCACCTGCGGGTGCGACGCGGCCGGCGCCGTGAAGACGAGTTCATAGTCATCCCCGCCCGAGAGCGTGCACAAGCGTTGCACGGCGGCAGGCTGAGCCAGCAGGTCGGCGCTGCGCGGTACGGCATCGGCATCCACGGTGGCGCCCACGCCCGAGCACCGCAACAGGTGCGACAAGTCGCCCAGCAGGCCGTCGGACGCATCGATCGCTGCACTGGCCAGGCCACGCAAGGCCAGGCCGAGGGCCACGCGCGGCTCGGGCAATTCCATCGCACGCCGCACGCGCTCGAAGGCTTCGCCATCCAGCGCGACACTCCCGCGGAACA
>JFJP01040480.1_pt1 | contig 11943 bp, 8 predicted proteins | sample 431651 | NCBI WGS metagenome assembly JFJP01 (sample SAMN02602958, study PRJNA72255) | Microbial mat metagenome, whole genome shotgun sequencing project. | biome: fresh water; feature: sink hole; material: water; isolation source: purple microbial (photo- and chemosynthetic) mats found in... | reverse complement strand
ACAAAAGTAGCAATAGTTAGCACAAATTCAAAACTTACTCTTTCATTCGTTGGTATAGTTGATTTGCAATATTTTCCCAACTCATGGTTAAGGCTATAGCACGTGATTTTTTTGCGTATTCTGTCATCAAATTTTTATCCTGAATCAAATCATTAAGTGCTGTTAATAAAGCATTTACATCATTTTTTTCAATGATAAAACCATTTCCTTGAATCAACTCCTGACTGCCTCCCACATGGGTAGAAATAACGGGCAAACCGCACGAAATGGCTTCGAGTAGTGCATTGCTCATGCCTTCGTTGTGCGATGTAATGCAAAAAATATTTGCCTGCTGATAGATGCTAAGTAGCTCATTTTTATTTTTATAGCCGTAAAATATTACCTTATTTTCTATGCCCAATTCTTTGGCTTGAGTGCGTAAATTTTCTTCTTCGGCACCTTTGCCCACGAGCCATACTTCATATTGGGTATTCAACTGACTAACTGCATTTAACAATATATCGTACCCTTTTATTTTGGCAAGTCTGCCAACTCCTAAAATAATAATTTTGTCTGATTTTTTTTCAACGTTAGGCGTAAAAAAATCAATGTTCACTCCGTTGGGAATTACATCTATCTGAAGTTTGGGCGATAATTGGTTTGCCAACGTCTTGAGTAATTGAGAGTTGGCTATTACTTTTTTTGCTTTTTTCCAAACAATCGGGGTAAAGTGCTGAAAAAAAAGTGTGTCGAGCCAGTGCCATTTTTTTTCGTGGAAAGGTACATCGGTGCCACGTACCAAAGACGGAATGCCACCCCAAGCCACTATTAAATCGTACCGATTTTGTGGAATAATTTTCCGACACAGCAAAAAAGATTTGATACTGTTTACAATTAAATCTTTAATTCCTTGATGCAACAAATTTTTGCCTTGTTTACCAATATCTAAAAAGTAAATTTTGCCAATCGGGTATGTTTCCTCTCGCTCTTTATCAACAGAAGACGTAATTATATCTATTTGTAAATCAGTATAATTTTTATTAAATTCTTCAAAAATGTATTTATTGGCGTTGCCTTGCCCACCCCCCAAGGGTGGGTATTCGTAATTAAGCATCAATATTTTCATCGAAATTTATTTTTTCGTTTACAATATAGTAGGGGCGGTTTTTGCTTTCTTTGTAAATACGTCCAATGTATTCGCCCAGCAACCAAATGAGTACAAAGTTGAAACCGAGGAATATGAACAAAAATACCACCAGCCATTTGTACAACGGATACATTGCTCCAAGTATTAGGGTATCGAATATCATGTAGATTAAAAATAAAGTTCCGGTGGTAATGGACAATCCACCGAGCAAAAAACCAAATTTCAATGGGAGTGTCGAAAAATTTATCAGTCCATCCATCGAAAGGAGAATCATTTTTTTCAATGTATAGTTGGTTTCTCCGTGAATGCGTTCTGGACGTTCAAAATCTACAAATGTATGTTTGAATCCCACCCAAGCCACCATTCCGCGTATGTATTTCGATTTTTCGGGCATGTGATTGAGTGTTTCTAATACTTTGCGATTGATGAGACGAAAATCGCCCACATCGCGTGGAATTTTTACGTCACTAAACTGATACAGAACTTTGTAGTAAAATATAGCGGTGTATTTTTTAAACAATTTGTCGTTTCGTTTGGCACGGCGGGCATACACAATGTCAAAACCCTCTTTCCATTTTTCAATCATTTTTACTATCACCTCTGGTGGGTCTTGCAAGTCGCAGTCGAGCGAAATTATGGCATCGCCTTTTGCATGTTCGTAGCCGGCTGTGAGAGCAGCTTGATGTCCAAAATTTCGACTTAAATCAATGAATTTTACTCTTTTATCTTTTTGTGCAAGTTCAGTTAATTTTTCTAAAGTTTTGTCTTTACTTCCATCGTTTATGAAAATAATTTCAAAATTTTGGCTGATGTTTTTCATCACATCAAGCAGTTTGGGGTAAATAAGTGGGATATTTTCTTCCTCGTTGTATGCCGGAATAACAAATGAATATAATTCGTTTTTCATTGATTTTTGTTTTAATTGTACGTTAATTGAAACGCTGATTTGTAGGTATTTAGTTCAACTTTTTTAAGGAATATTCATAAATTTGTGTGCCTGAATAGATACATTCCACTGTGGGTTTTGCTTGGCATATTCCACTATTGAATGTATCATTGTTTTGTACTTGCTCCATTCGGTTTGTAAGTAGAGTTTACAGTGCGAGGATACTTTTTTTGCGCATTGTTCTGCCCATTCAAAGTCTGTTTCGTCATAAATTATTACTTTCAACTCATTGGCATACTGATAGTTGGGTTCGTAGGGTGGTTTTTGTTTTTTTGGCGAAAGGCACACCCAATCCCATTTTCCAGTGAGCAGATATGCGCCCGATGTTTCGATAAATGTTTCAATATTATTCATTTTCAATTCATTGCAAAGTGGTTCAAGGTTGTATGTTGTGGGTTCTCCGCCTGTTACAACTACTGCTTTTGCTGGAAGCTGCACTATTTTTTCAACAATTTCTGTTACAGATGCCAGTTGATGCACTCCGGCTTTCCACGACCGTTTCGAATCGCACCAATGACAAGCCAAATCGCAGCCACCGAGCCGAATAAAATATGCGGGTTTTCCAATATTAAAACCCTCGCCCTGAATGGTGTAAAACTCTTCATAGATAGGAAGTTTTAAGCCATTTTCAAATATTTTCTTGCTTTTCAATCCTTTTCTTTTTTTTGTTCATTAATAATACAAAGCTATGGTTTTTATTGATTTTTTGCAAATTTTTTTATCTATCATTCCCAATTTACATTTTATATTTTTTATATCGAATCAAACTACCTTTTCTCAGATAAAATGTATATTTTTCGACATCAATTTGATTTCAAAAAAAATATCTTATTCACTATCAAACAAATAATTATGGTAAAAATATTTACGACTTATGTTTTATTGATATTGAGTGTATCGCTTATGGCGCAAACCCGATTTAGTGGTAAAGTGCTCGATGCTGTTACGGGCGAACCTTTGGTGGGTGCTACAGTTGTTGTAACCAACGGTTTGGGTACAATTACCGATTTCGATGGAAATTTTCATACCCAAGTTACCAATGGAGAGTATGATGTTGAGTTTTCGTTTGTAGGCTATAAGCCTCAGAAACAGAAGATTGTGTTTACTGGCAAGGCGTATAGTATAGAAGTTAAACTCGACTCGAAAGTAATAAATGAAATTACCATTGTTGCCGATTTTGCTCGCGAACGCGAAACAGCAGTGGCTTTTTCGACTATTGTTCCAAAAAAAATTGAAGAAGAATTGGGCACGCGCGATATTCCTATGTTGCTCAATTCAACTCCCGGTGTGTATGCCAGCAATCAGGGCGGTGGCGACGGCGATGCCACAATAACTATTCGCGGTTTTGAAAGCCGGAATGTGGCGGTGCTCATTGACGGCATTCCGGTAAACGACATGGAAACCGGCTATGTGTATTGGTCGAATTGGTCGGGGCTTGATGCCATTACTCAAACCATTCAAATTCAGCGTGGTTTGGGAGCTTCTAAGTTGGCACTACCCGCAGTGGGCGGAACCATGAACATCATTACAAAAAGCGTGGATAGCAAAGCTGGAGGCTCTGTAAGTCAAACTGTTGGAGCGGATGGTGATTTGCGCACCAGCTTTGGATACAATTCGGGTAAATTCGATAACGGCTGGGGACTAACATTGGCGGGAGCGTATAAACGAGGAGATGGTTTTGTAGATTTTACGTGGTCGCGCGGGTGGTTTTTTTATATGAAAGTAGAAAAAAAGATTCAGAATCACATATTTAGTTTAACTGGCTCTGGTGCATCGCAGCAACATGGGCAACGTTCGTACAAAAGTCCTATTGCAACTTTTGATAAGAAATTTGCAGAAGAACAAGGAGTTACCGTATTTCCAACGGTGGTTGACAAGGGCTTTCGCTACAATCAGCACGGGGGGTATTTAGAACGATGGACATTGGACGAAAACGGCAACAGGGTAGATGCAGAAAAGGGCGAGTTCAACGAAATGGTGAATTATTATTTCAAACCACAGTTCAATTTCAGGCATTTTTGGAATTCTGGTGGCAAATTTTCAATATCGAATATTGCCTATCTTTCGGTGGGTTCGGGTGGCGGAGCGCGCGGTTACAGTTCGAGCAGTTTTCCGGTTGACCCTATAACTGGCTTAATGAATTTTCAGGTAGAATATGACAAAAACATTACGCAGCGATACAATCACCCCGATTATCCGGGCAAACAAGTGCGCAACGGTTTCATTCGCAGTGCAGTAAACGAGCATTTTTGGTATGGCTTGCTTTCAACTTTCAACTACGAGCTTGCCTCCAATCTGAGTTTTTCGGGTGGTGTGGATTTACGCAATTACAAAGGCTCGCACTACGATGAGGTGTACGATTTGATGGGGGGCGACTATGTGATAAATATTTCAGACCCCAATTCGAGCGAAATTGCCAAACGCGAAGGCGACAAAATCAATAAAAATTTCGATGGTTTGGTGCGCTGGGGAGGTGTTTTTGGAGTTGTCAACTATACGTATTTGAATTTGAGAGTGTTTGCCAACTTTACAGCTTCGATGACTCAATACAAAAAAATTCATTATTTTTTGCCCAAAGTAATTCATTTGAGCGACACTACATTGGAAATTGGATACGATGATGTGGTTGATTATAAAGGAATTACTTACGACAGAAATTCTGCTGGACTCGATTATCAACAAACCGATTGGTACAATATTCCGGGTTATACGTTCAAAATGGGGGCTAATTACAATTTCAGCAAAAACCACAGCGCGTTTGTAAACGTAGGATATATGTCTAAAGCCACCCGTTTCAACAATGTATATGAATATGCCAATATTCAGTTGATGAAAGGAATTGACAATGAATATGTTAGAGCCATAGAAATGGGCTATACCTTTAGTAGCCGTTTGTTAGCAATCAATCTGAACGGCTATGTTACCGAATGGATAAACAAACCTTTGGATAGAGCAGTAACAGTGCGAATGCTCAACGAAGACGGAGAACCGGAATATTATTCAACTAACATCAACGGAATGTCGGCACTTCACAAAGGCATTGAATTGGATTTTGCATACAACTTGAGTTCAAAAATCAAAATTCAAGGTTTACTTTCTTTGGGCGATTGGCGTTGGAATTCGGAGGACTCAATATTTATTCGAGATGAAATTACCGACGAAATTGTTAGTCGCCAGTATTTCAATGCAAAAGGAGTTCATGTGGGCGATGCAGCTCAAACTCAGGTGGGGGGAAATATTCGTTTCGAACCCATTCGCGATGTGTATTTTACACTGAATTACATATTTTTCGACCGTTATTATTCGCAATTCGACCCCAGTTCGCTTCGCGCAAAATCCGATACGTGGATAACAGATGCTGAGGGAAAATTGGTACGCCCGTTTGGATTAGATGCCGATGGCAAGCCGCGCGATTCGTGGATGATTCCATCGTATGGTTTGTTCGATTTCAACGCTGGATATTCGATGGTGGCTTTCAAAAAAATTCGCTTAAAACTGTCGTTTAACGTGTTTAATGTATTAGATACTAAGCATATAACTGTGGCACAAAACAACGACCAGTATATTTCGCCAGCCTCCACCAATTTCGATGCACAATCGGCATCAGTATTTTTTGGTTTGGGTAGAAGATATTCGGCTACTTTAAAGGTGAGCTTTTAGACATTCGGTTTTTAAAAATTTTTAACTTATCGAAAGTTGATTATTTTTGCAAAAGTTATAAAACACAAAAAACGTAATACTTATGTTAGCTTATCTTATTATTGGAGTTACTGCTTATATTTCGTATCAGGCATTTGAGCATCCGCAGTTGAAAGTAAAATATATTTTCAATGCTTATAAAGTGGTGGAAATGAAAGAGTGGTACAGGCTCATTACGCACGGATTTCTTCATGCCAACTGGGAGCATCTCATTGTAAATATGCTTACGTTGTTATTTTTTGGTCCTGTGGTACAAGAAATTTTAGGTCCAATCTACTTTTTAATTTTGTATTTTGCTGGTTTGGTGGTTTCGTCTTTATTCGATTTATCGAAACACAAAGAGCATATTGGGTACAACGCCCTGGGCGCATCTGGTGCAATATCAGCGGTTTTATTTACGTATATTTTTTTCAACCCGTGGGGAATGATTAATATGTATTTTTTCATTCCAATTCCGGGAATTATTTTCGGAGTTTTGTATTTGGTTTATTCAAATTACATGGGAAAGCGCGGAATGGATAATATTGGGCACGATGCTCACTTTTTGGGAGCTGTTTTTGGTTTTATTTTTCCTATTATGGTTGATTATGAGAACTTTTGGTTCTTTATCAATCAGATAACAAATCTGTATTAGTGAAGGTAAACTTTCGGAAAACCTCGCGGTTTTCCGAAAGTTTTTGTTTTATCGCCCATCTGCTTACTTCTTCATATCTTTCAATATTTCAACTGCTTCTTCAATGTAAACATCTTTTTTAATGTCGTCAATCCATTTATCTATACGGGCAACCGAAACGGTGTCGGTAAGCATGGTTTCGCGGCTTTCTTTTGTAATGTCGGCAGCTATACCTGTGTTATTTTTCATTATATCGGCAAATTTCTTTGCTTCATTTTCCTCTGCCTCGCGTTCTGCTTTGTATTTTTCAAAATTAAGGCTGTATTGCGTTCTGTCTTGCATTCGTTTCAAGCGCAGAGCATTTTCGTTGATTAAGCTAAAATCCGGAATGTTTTCAACCCGTTTTTTGCTTTTTTTATTGAGTTTGCTCAATTCATCGGTACTTATTTGGGCTGTGTTGTAATTGGCTTTAGCTATTTCGTCCCATTTTAGGGCATATTCCATTTCCTTTTCGCCAATTTCGATGTGGCTGTAGAAGTCGGGCAGAATTATATCGGGCGTAACACCTTGCAACTGAGTAGTTCCCCCATTTACGCGGTAGAATTTTTGCATCGTTATTTTTATCGAACCAAGTGGTTTAATGTCTTCGTTGCCGCGTATCATGCGGTCGAAATCCACAATTCGCTGAACTGTGCCTTTCCCATACGAAGGCGTACCCACAATCACTGCACGCTTGTAATCTTGCATGGCAGCAGCCAAAATTTCGGAAGCTGAAGCACTAAGTGAGTTTACAAGTATCACCAACGAACCATCGTACTGAATGCGTGGGTCTTGGTCTTGCAAAACTTCCAATTCGCCAATGCGCGATTTCACTTGTACCACCGGACCTTTATCGATAAACAAACCTGCCATGTCAACCACATCGGGCAGAGAACCGCCGCCATTGTTTCGGAGGTCAATTATCAGTCCTTCAATGTTTTCCTTTTTTAGCTTTTCAATTTCGAGCATCACATCTTCGGAGCAGTGGCGACCTTTACGGTTGTCGAAATCCACATAAAATTTGGGAAGATAAATGTAACCTGCTTTAATTTTTTTCGTTTCATCTTGCACCACCGCAGATTTTGCATACATTTCTTCCAACTCCACTACATCGCGAATAATGATGATCTCCTTTATTGTGCCATCAATTTTTTTCACAGTAAGGCGAACTTCTGTCCCTTTTTTTCCTCTGATAAGAAGCACAGCATCGTCCAAGCGCATATTTACCACATCCACAGGGTCTTGCGAACCTTGAGCTACTTTTAGAATCAAATCACCGGCTTTCAAACTTCCTTCTTTCCACGAAGGGCTTCCGGGAACAATTTCAGCAACTTTTACATAACCATCTTGTTCTGTGAGGGTTGCACCAATTCCTTCCAACTTTCCCGACATGGCAATATCGAAATTTGCTTTGTCTTTGGGAGGCATAAATTCGGTGTGAGGGTCAAAAATGTTGGTCATTGTGTTGATATATCTCCAGCGCCAATCGTCGTCTTCTTGTTTTTTCAGGCGCGAAAACCAATCGCGCTGTGCTTCCAAAACTTTTGTACGAGCCTCTATTTCGGCTTCTGCAAACGTTTTTATTTTTACTGTTGTGTCGTTTCTGCTTATACGGTCTTGCTGCACTTTCAGTTCGGTTTGCAGGCGGCTCAGTGTTTCGTATTTCAGGTATTGTCGCCAGCGTTCTTTCAACTGTTCTTTTGTGCTCACAAAATCAATTTTGTCGGGGTCGGTTTCTATGGTTTCGTCTTGCGTAAAATCGAAAGGGGTGGTAAGAATTTCTTCATAAAATTTTTCGGCATCGGTAATTCTCTGAGTGATAATATCTTCCGAAAGGTCGAAAAATTCGTAGGACGAAATGCGAATTTGGTCATCTATCTGTTTTTCAAATACTTTCATTCGCGTGATGTCTTCAGCAAGTAAAAAACGTTTTCCATAATCCAACCTTTCTATGTACATTTTAAACATTTTTTGCGAAAAATCGTCGTTTAGTTCTTTCGGTTCAAAATGTACTTCTTGAAGGCTTTGTGCAATGATAGTGAGCAACATCTTGTTTTTCTTGTCATTATCTTGAGTTTTGTATGCAACAAGCAAGGCAACTGTTGCTATGAGTAATCCAATTTTCAGGAATATTGATTTCATTTGTATCTATCTATTTATGATTAAACCTAAAATTAAACTTTATATTGAATTTGATTCTTTAGTAACGTAAAAATGCAGTAAGATTGTTATTTTAGGTCGATTCTTGTATCTGTTTTCGAAAATATATTTTTAGTTAATTAATTTTCAGTGTTTTAACTTCCATCGTTTTTGTATCTATCCAAGCGCAGCCGCTTGTGCGCTGACTTCGCACCACTGCCGGAACCGAAATGAAACTTTTTTCCATTCTATTGAGTTGCAAAGTGCCATAATAGCTTGCCATAATGGTGTGGCTATTGCCAAATATCAGTCCATCGGGGTGGGTATGACCACAAATACCTGTATTACAATTATTTTGCTCCAAAAGTGCAAAATGTTCACCAAATACAAAGCGTAAATTGAGGTGTTGTTTGTGTATTCCATACAGGTTGGGTTCTACAGAATGGCTCGCCAAAAACGAATGATTATCGCGAATGAATTTTTCGGTGAAAGGTATATTTCTCAGATAATCAATACTTTTGTCCGAAATGTTTCCTTGTATTTCATTTTCGTAGAGCCACAATTCGCCATGCGAAATCAGCAGTTTGTCGGTATAGGAGAGGCTATACCAATTTTGAGGCAATTCGTAGCCCGATAGCTCTGGAGGCACAATTTGTGCAGCATTAAGGTCGTGATTTCCAAGCACTACTATACTGCAATTGGCTTTCACCAACTTCACACATTGTTCGGCATCGCGTTCGTTTTCAAAGTCAAAAAATGTGTGATAGCCCACAATGTCGCCCAAGCAAATCAACTCATCGCATTTTTCGGTTTCAAGCAAGCGGAAAGCTTTTTGTAAATTAATTATATCTTCGTGAATGTCAGATATTAACCCAATTCTCATAATTCAATTTGTTTTGGTTGAGCACCAGCAGTTATTTCAAACATCGTATCTTCGTGAAAATATTTTTCGGAAAGCAACATTATTTCTGCTTTACTTATGTGTTGAATGGTGGCAATATAATCGTCAATATACGAAAATGTAAACCCATATTCGAGCAGATTTTTGTAAATATCCGAATGATTGAACGGACCATCGAATGCTCTCAATGCTTCACCAAGTAAATGATTTTTAACCATTTGTAACTCTTCATCTCCTACTTCCTCTGTGCGAAGTTTTTTTAGTTCTTTGTAAATTTCTTCCAATGTTGGCGTGTAAAATTCTACTCCTGTTTCGCACGAAATAACAAAAAAACCATCGTTTCGGTACGATGCCATAGATGAGCTAATTCCATAGGTATAACCTTTATCTTCTCTAATATTTGCCATCAGCCGCGAACCCATATATCCTCCCAATATGGTGTTAACTACTTGCAGCTTAATGTAATCGGGGTGTGCTTTGTTGATGGTGCGTTTTCCAATACGAATGGAACATTGTACGGCATTTTCTTTTTCTACAAAATGTTTTTTTTCGGTAGATGAAACTGGTTCGGATATTATTTTTGTAAATTTACTTATATCTCTGTCATTCGACCAACTATTTGCTCCAAAAAACTGCTCAATAATTTGTGCCGTAGTTTCATCGGTTTTGCCTGAAACAAAAATTTCGCAATTGCTTGGCAGATAGTATTTTTTGTGAAAATCAATTAGCATTTGTCGGGTAATGTTGTCGAAATCGTTCAGTTTTGCCGTTCGTCCGTAAGGGTGGCTTGTGCCAAAGAGTGTTCCAATAAATTTTTCGTACGAAAGTGTGCCAACTTTTTGTCTATCAATCAAATATTGTTGTTTGCGACTTTTCACAAACAAATCGAGCTCACTTTCGGGGAAAGTTGGATTCATTATCACATCTTGCACAATTTCGAGTGTTTGCGCCAAATATTTTTTTAAAGTGTAGAGCGATAAACTCGATGAATGGTGGTCGTACTCAGTGTAAAAATATGCTCCGTAAAAATCCATTTTTTCGGATATTTCGGTAGATGTATATTTTACTGAACCTTCAATCAACTGATTGCTTGTGGCATAGGCTGTTAGCGGCACATCTTGAATCCATGAACCAGCATTGAAAATGAGGGTAAATTCTACCACATCTTGCATACCCCCGTTGATGATATGCACAGGAATATGGTTGCTAAGAATTTTTTTTTCTACCGAAAGGGTAGTAACATTGTCAATTAATTTGAAATCGGGCGGTGTTTTTCGGTCTAAATTAAGTGTCATATTTAAAATTTGAAATATTTTTTGTAATACATCACAAACGGCAAAATTACAAAAAAAAACGGTATTAATTTCGTAAGATAATCGAATATCATTATTTTTGATAATTCAAATTTTAGTAATTTCTTTTTCGATACATCAAATATTTCATTCCATGCGAAAACTGTTAATCATTATTCCGCTTATTCTGCTTACTCTTTATCTACTTATTGTAGTGGTAGTTGTGAGTGGAATTAAATCGAACCACACCAAATATCAGAAAGAAATTGCCTTGCTAAAGTCGTTAGAATATTCGAGTTTGCTAAAAGCATACCTCGATGAGCGCTACATGATTTGCAAAAGTATGTCGGTTGCCATTGAAGCAAGTCAGTACGTACCCGATAGCGAGGAAGTTGTTAATGTTCTGTTAACCAATATATTGGTTAGCGAAATGGACATAAAATCAGTTTGGTACATTTCTACATACAAAGAAGGGCGTATATCGGAAGACAACCGATTGAGAGTACAATACAAAGACAAAGGCAATAAAATAAAATCAATTAATACTCAGGCAAATATAAATGAATTTAGTAAAGAAATACTTTCGCGCTATGTAGTGGCAAATAAGGAATATATAACCAACCCGTTTTACAATCAGTATCCATTGAGCGAAAGCGACAATGAATTGATTTGCAGAATTGCCGTGCCCGTTCTTCTCAAAGGAATACAAATTGGTATGTTTGGGATAGATGTTAAATTAGATGTAATGAATAAGTTGACACAAAATACTGATTTTAAAGGAAATGGATATTTCTATATATTGAGCGATGACGACACATTTGTGGCACATGAAGATAATTTTCTTATTGGCAGTAGGGAATCGGAAATTTTCAAACGATATACTGAGCAATTTGAAACAGTAAAAAAAATGAGGCAAGGCATTGGTTTTTCGTTTATTTTACGCGCTAAAGAATTATCAAAAGTGAAACAAAACGCCAACTACAATGCCGTTTGTTCGTATGTGCCGGTAAGTTTCAGAGAATCTAAACAGGTGTGGTATGCCGTTGTGGTTATTCCATTAGAGAGTAGTATTCAAATTATGAACGATTTTCTATGGTTTCCATCTTTGCTAATTCTTATTTCTTTATTATCTATTATATTGATAATCAACAATATAGTTAAGCGAAATACACTACACTTGATGAGTGT